>Ga0208942_1000340_pt1 | contig 19925 bp, 22 predicted proteins | sample GreLakmeSU08MSRF_FD_187704 | JGI IMG/M metagenome (GOLD analysis project Ga0208942, IMG submission 187704) | Freshwater lentic microbial communities from great Laurentian Lakes, MI, USA - Great Lakes metaG SU08MSRF (SPAdes) | ecosystem: Environmental > Aquatic > Freshwater > Lake | place: Great... | reverse complement strand
GCTGACGAATAATTTGCCTTGCAAAAAAGTTGGGCCAACTTTCCGAGTAAATGAACTGAGCAAATTTCTTTGTTTAATTTCCTCAGTTAATTTTCTTAGTTAATTTCCTGAATCAATTACGGCAGTACTTCTGGATTAATTAAGCTAGGCGGTCTATCGCCAGCCAAAGCAGCGCGCACATTTTGAATGGCTAAATTAACCATTGCGCGGCGCGTTTTTTCTGTACCACTGGCAATATGCGGTGCTAGCACCACATTACTGAGTTTAAGTAAATCAGGATGCACCACTGGCTCACCCTCAAACACATCTAAACCGGCAGCAAAAATTTTCTTGTCTCGTAACGCTTGCGCTAAAGCAACATCATCAACGATTCCGCCGCGAGCAATATTCACTAGTGTCGCCGTTGACTTCATCAAAGCAATTTCTTTTGCGCCAATGGTGTGATGACTTTCAGCGGAATAGGGTAAAACCAAAATGACATGATCAGCTTGACCTAGCAGGCTATCTTTATCAACATAAGTGGCTCCACAGGCCATTTCATCAGACTCGGGTAAACGTCGGCGATTGTAATAAATCACTTTCATCCCAAACCCTGCAGCGCGCTTTGCGATTCCTTGACCAATTCGACCCATTCCAATAATTCCCAGTGTACTGCCATGAATATCCATTCCTAAAGGGTTGTTGGTAATTGACCATTGATCCCACTGACCGTTACGAATCCAATGCTCTGATTCGGTAACACGCCGAGCGGTAGCCATGAGTAGCGCAAATCCAAAATCGGCAGTGGTATTGGTAAGCACATCTGGAGTATTGGTGGCCATAACACCTGCGGCGGTAATCGCTGGTACATCAAAATTGTTATAGCCAACAGAAATATTGGCGACAATTTTTAGCTTTTTAGCATTAGCCAATGCATTAGCATCAATGCGCTCACTACCAGCCACCAAAGCTGCGTCAACCTCGCTTAAATGTTTTTGCAACTCGGTTGGTGTAAAAACGCGATCGGCCTGATTATCAATGACCTCAAAAGACTGGCGTAAATCGGCCAAGGCATCGGGGAAAATAGACCTAGCAACTAAGATTTTGGGTTTATGGCTTGTATTCATCCCTAAACTTTACAACAAGCTGGAAATATGGGTGCTCGAAGCTTTCAGCCTCATTTCGGCTAAAATCAAATATTGGCCTTTTATGGGCTTTTATATAACTAATTAACTACCATGACTTACGTTGTTACCGAATCCTGCATCCGCTGCAAATATACCGATTGTGTCGATGTTTGCCCAGTAGATTGTTTTCGTGAAGGTCCTAATTTTCTTTCGATTGATCCCGATGAGTGCATCGATTGCGCCGTCTGTGTTCCCGAGTGCCCCGTCAATGCCATTTATGCAGAAGATGATGTGCCAGGTGATCAACAAGCGTTTATTCAACTTAACGTCGAGCTATCGCGTCTTTGGCCCTCAATCACTAAATCAAAAGCACCTCTGCCAGATGCCGATGAATGGCAAGACGTTAAAAATAAATTTGATGAATTGCTTAAGTAAATTGTCAGCCCGACCTTTTTAGGAAAAATCGTGTCACTTACACCCATCGAAGCCGATGCCGTCATTATTGGTGCAGGCCCCGTCGGACTTTTTCAAGTCTTTGAGCTAGGCTTGCTAGAAATCAAAGCGCATGTTATTGATTCACTGCCAGTAGTGGGTGGCCAGTGCGTAGAGTTATATCCCGATAAACCGATATACGACATTCCTGCAGTGCCGGTGTGTACTGGACAAGAACTCACTGACAATTTAATGAAGCAAATCGAACCATTTGATGCGCAGTTTCACTTAGGACAAGAAGTTACTCTAGTACAAAAACGTAGTGATGGTCGATTTGATCTGAGCACTTCAATGGGTACCCAATTTATTACTAAAACTATTTTTATCGCTGCTGGGGTAGGCTCGTTTCAAGCGCGTACCATTAAGATCGATGGCATCGAAGCGTTCGAAAATAAACAACTGTTTTATCGCGTCAAAGATCCGGCGCAGTTTACCTGCAAAAATATTGTAATTTGTGGTGGTGGCGATTCCGCCCTCGACTGGGCGTTGAATTTTGTTGGTAAAGCCGAAAGTGTGATCTTAATTCATCGTCGCGATGGCTTTAAAGCAGCCCCTAGCTCGGTTGCCAAAATGAAAGAGTTATGCGCTAACTACGAAATGCAATTTGAAGTGGGGCAAATTACCGGCTTTGAAGAGCAGGCTGGCAAGCTCACTGAAATCAAAGTCACTGGGAGTGATGGGGTTACTCGGCGGATGCCACTCGATGCGCTATTGGTGTTCTTTGGTTTGTCGCCCAAATTAGGACCAATTACCGCGTGGGGCTTAGGTATCGATCGCAAACAACTCACTGTTGATACCGAGCGCTTTGAAACGACTATTCCAGGCATCTTTGCGATTGGCGACATCAATATCTATCCAGGCAAGAAAAAACTAATTTTGTCGGGCTTTCATGAAGCTGCTTTGGCAGCATTTGGCTGTGTGCAATATATTTATCCAGATAAAAAAGTCCACCTGCAATACACCACGACGTCAACTAAGTTGCATAAAGTGCTTGGTGTTGAATCGCCTGTATTTGATTAATTGATTACTGATCTGCGCTGATGCACCAATACCATGACCTAATGAAAGCCGTGCTAGCGCAGGGTGTAGATAAAGCAGATCGCACTGGAACTGGCACTAAATCTATTTTTGGTTATCAAATGCGCTTTGACTTAGCCACTGGTTTCCCCATGGTCACCACTAAAAAACTGCACTTGAAATCAATTGTCTATGAATTGCTGTGGTTTTTACAAGGAAGCACAAATAACAATTGGCTTAAAGAGCGAGGGGTATCGATTTGGGATGAATGGGCTGCGCCCGACGGTGAATTAGGGCCCATTTACGGCTATCAGTGGCGCTCATGGCCAACTTCAAATGGTCAGCATATTGATCAAATTAAAGAGCTCATGGCAACTCTGCAATCTAACCCCGACTCACGTCGCATGATTATTTCAGCCTGGAATGTTGGCGATATTCCACAGATGGCACTTGCCCCTTGTCACGCCTTCTTTCAATTTTATGTAGCCAACAATAAATTATCTTGTCAGCTCTATCAACGTAGTGCCGATATTTTTCTGGGCGTGCCATTTAATATCGCAAGTTATGCAGTCCTGACCCATATGGTGGCACAACAAGCGGGTTTAGCAGTTGGTGACTTTATCTGGACTGGCGGCGATTGCCATCTCTACAACAATCATCTGGCTCAAGTCGAATTGCAGCTTGCGCGCGCACCCTTTCCATTGCCCACCCTTAAAATACACCGTAAGCCTGGTTCTATATTTGACTATGAGTTTGATGATTTTGAAGTAGTTAGTTATCAGTCTCATCCGCATATCAAAGCGCCAGTCGCCATCTAAAATATCTCTCCTATGACTAAACCCGCTATTGCTTTTATTGTTGCCCGTGCTCGTAATCAGGTGATTGGTAAAGACAATCAAATTCCTTGGAAAATTTCTGCCGACTTACAATTTTTTAAACGCGTCACAATGGGTCATCCGATCATTATGGGGCGAAAGACTTGGGATTCGATTGGACGGCCTTTACCAGGGCGACGCAACTTGGTAGTGAGCCGCAATTCCAATTTGCAATTGCCTGGCGCTGAAGTAGTACATTCATTAGAAGAAGCACTCCAACAACTCGCTGACGTGCCACGCGTATTTATTATTGGTGGAGAGCAATTGTTTAAACAGGCTTTTGCACAAGCCGATCAACTGTATCTTACTGAAATCGATTTAGAGGTTGCTGGTGATACTTTTTTTCAAGTGCCAGATCCGCAAAATTGGCAAGAGATTAATCGTACCGAAGGGCAAGAAGGTGAAATTCACTTCCGTTTTTTAACGCTTGAGCGCAAACAATAAATCCCCCTGGTTGAAGTTTTTACTGTTTTATTAGTCCTTTCATCGCCCTTACCGTCGCCCTTATTTACCGCCAATGGTCATCGAACCAATTAAGAGTGAGCCTGTTTCTTTCGAGCCCCTCACCAAAACATCGCTACCTACCATCTGAATATCGAGCAACATGTCGCGTAAATTTCCGGCAATGGTAATTTCTTCGACGGGATACTGAATTTCCCCGCGCTCGACCCAGTAACCAAAGGCCCCGCGCGAGTAATCACCGGTGACATAATTCACCCCTTGACCCATTAATTCTGTCACTAACAACCCAGTGCCCATCGTCTTTAGTAATCCGGGTAAATCGCCAGCTACCGTTTGGCTACTAGTTAAGCGTAAATGATGTGAGCCACCGGCATTACCAGTGGTTTGCAAACCTAATTTCCGGGCGGTGTAGGTTGATAAAAAATAGCCTTGTAAAACACCATTTGCAACTACCGTGCGTGCCTGAGTTTTAACGCCCTCCTCATCAAAGGGTGCGCTACCTGAAATACTAGGAATATGTGGGTCTTCATTTAAGCTTAAATGAGCTGGAAAAACGGCCTTGCCAAGGCTATCTAATAAAAAACTTGAACGCCGATATAAGGCGCCACCCGAAACAGCCTGCACAAATGAGCCTAATAAGCCTGCTGCTACTGGCGCCTCAAAAATAACGGGGCAACGCCGTGTGCTAATTGAGCGGGCTTTCAGGCGCGCTAAGGCGCGCTGTGCCGCATAGCGTCCAATTTCAGCAGGCGGAGCTAATTGTGATGGAATACGTGAGCTGGAATACCAATCATCTCGCTGCATGGATGATTTTTTTCCTGTGGTACTCGCAATTGGTGCGCAAGATATAAAGTGGCGTGAGTAGGGATAGCCACCTAAAAACCCTTGGCTACTGGCTAAAATAAAATGGCCTTGATGCGTTGAAACCGAAGCGCCATCACTATTTTGAATTTGCGGACTCACAGCAAACGCAGCCGCTTCAGCAGATCGTGCTATTTCAATAGCGTCAATTGCTTCAAGATTCCAAGGATGAAATAAATCAAGATTCAGTGGATTTTTTTCGAGCAAATCATATTCGGGTAAACCTGCACAATCATCCTCGGCAGTATGTTGAGCAATATGAAAGGCAGCCTCAACGGTAGCTCTTAGTGAAGTAGGTGAAAAATCGCTAGTGCTGGCATTACCCCGCCGTTGCCCTAAATAAAGGCTTACTCCTACTTGTTTATCGAGGCTTTGCTCTATCGTCTCAATTTCACCTTTGCGGGTGCTTACAGCTAGCCCATGTCCCTCTGATATCTCTGCCACTGCATCGCTAGCCCCCAAACGACTGGCTTCTGCCAGCATAAATTGCACAATTAATTGAAATTGCTCAGATGTATATGTAAACATACCTAATAATAGCTAGAATAGAGTGATGAAGCATACTGCAGCTTGGCAACGAAGTTCGCCCAATGAACTGAAGATTGGCTTGGTCTCGATTTCCGACCGCGCCAGTCAAGGGGTATATACCGATGCAGGTATCCCAGCCTTGCGCGTTTGGCTTCAAAGTGCCCTGCTTTCACCCCATGTTTTTGTCGAGCGCCTTATTCCAGATACCCAAGAGCTAATTACCGTAACCTTAATCGAATTAGTCGATGAATATGCCTGCGATTTAGTCCTTACGACTGGTGGAACTGGACCTTCTCATCGAGATATTACGCCCGAGGCGACTTTAGAAGCAGGCACAAAAATTATGCCTGGTTTTGGCGAGCAAATGCGACAAATTAGTTTACATTTTGTGCCAACCGCCATTCTTTCGCGGCAGCTTGCGGTCTTGCGAGAAATTCCTGAACACGCGGCTTTAATTATTAATTTACCAGGACAGCCGAAGTCAATTCAAGAAACGCTAGAGGGCCTTAAAGACAGCGATGGCAAAGTTATTGTGCCAGGCATTTTTGCCGCAGTACCCTATTGTATTGACCTAATTGGTGGACCTTATATGGAAACCAATGAAACCGTGGTGAAAGCATTTCGACCAAAAAGTGCGCTAAAAAAATAGTGGGCGCCTCCAACAAGATCCTGCTCTTTCGATAAATCGCTAATTAGGGGCGATAAAGAATTTTTCGCGGTAATACTTTAACTCTTGAATCGACTCCAAAATATCTGCTAAAGCTGTATGGGCTTGTTGCTTAGCAAAGCCTTTCATTAAATCGGGTTGCCAGCGTTTCGCCAATTCTTTAATGGTCGACACATCGACATTGCGATAATGAAAAAAAGCTTCGAGCTTTGGCATATAACGCGCCATAAAACGCCGATCTTGGCAAATCGAATTGCCGCACATCGGAGAAACGCCTGGTTTAAGATATTGCTTGAGAAAATCAATTGCCGCTTGTTCAACCATGGCTTCATTAAGCCTTGAAGCCTTTACCTTGTCGATTAATCCTGATTTACTGTGGGTGCCAGTATTCCATGAGTCCATTCCGTCTATAACCACATCGCTTTGATGCACCACATATACTGGAGCAGTGGCAAGCAGATTCAAGTTCGCATCGGTTATGACTAGGGCAATTTCAAAAATACGGTCGCTATCGGGCTTGAGACCTGACATTTCCATATCGATCCAAATTAAAGACTCACTAACAGGGCTTAAGGCAGATTTTTCACTCATAACTATAATCATCTCATGACCTTCACTTTTATCTTCCTAGCAGCCTTTTTCCTTAGTTTTGGCATGCGCTATTGGCTTGCTCAGCGACAAATGCGCCATGTTGCTCAAAATCGCAATGTTGTGCCATCTGAGTTTGCTACGCGCATTTCTTTAGCCGAACATCAAAAAGCAGCTGATTACACGATTGCCAAATTGCGCCTAGGCACCCTTGAAAATATCTTAAGCGCCTTCGTATTAATTGCCTTCACACTCTTAGGCGGTCTTGAATATTTAAACCAGCTCATTACCCAATGGCTTGGGGTCGGCATTACCCAGCAAATGGCTCTACTCTGCAGCATTTTTCTTATTACAGGTGTTTTGGATTTGCCCTTTGCTTGGTATAAACAATTTAAATTAGAAGAAAATTTTGGGTTTAATCGCATGACACCGAAACTTTTTTTCATCGATTTACTTAAAGGTCTAGGCTTAGGCGCAGCTTTAGGGCTTCCCCTACTCTGGGTGATTCTTAGCTTAATGGCAGAGGCTGGGCCACTTTGGTGGCTCTGGACTTGGTTTGTATGGACAGCTTTTAATGGATTATTACTATGGTTATTTCCAACCTTTATTGCACCGCTCTTTAATAAATTTAAAGCCCTTGAAGATGGGCCTCTAAAAACCCAAATTGAGCAACTTCTAAAGCGCTGTGACTTCGCTAGCCAAGGTCTGTTTGTGATGGATGGCAGTACCCGTAGCGCCCACGGTAATGCTTATTTCACGGGCATTGGTAAAGCCAAGCGTATTGTCTTCTTCGATACCCTGATTGAAAAACTGAATCCAGCTGAAATAGAGGCAGTGCTGGCGCATGAGTTAGGTCACTTCAAACGTAAACATATTCGCAAGCGTTTATTGGTTTCTTTTGCTCTTAGCTTAGTGGTATTAGCCCTCTTAGGATGGTTAAGTGCCCAACCCTGGTTCTATCTTGAATTAGGTGTTATGCCCAACCTCAACGGCAATAACGGTGGTTTAGCGCTCGCCTTATTTATGCTGGTGTCACCCGTATTTGGTTTTTTCTTCACTCCTCTAAATAGTCTAGCCTCACGTAAACATGAATATGAGGCCGATAACTTTGCTGCTGAAAAATCTTCGGCTACAGATTTAATTTCTGCTTTAGTTAAGTTATATCAAGACAATGCCTCAACCTTAACTCCCGATCCGATCTATTCCGCTTTTTATAGCTCACATCCGCCTGCACCATTGCGTATTGCTAATTTGCAGCGCAGCCAGTGAATTTGTCTTGAACCCCCAGGCTCGATTTCTATGGCTATCAATCGCGCCTTACTAATAGCCTCGTATGGCAGGCATTATTTAGCGCAAACTCTGCTTACGAGTGCAACTGGTTATGAAGCACCTAGCGGTCCTCTTATTGAAGTGACAACTCCTGGGAAGCGCCATTTAGGTGCAGTAGGCGATATTTTGCAATTAGAAAGTAGTTCTGAAAATCAAGCGCGCTTAGTTAAAATTGAGGCACGACGTAATTTGCTTTATCGCTCTGATGCATTTAAAAGTAAATTAATCGCTGCTAATGTTGATCAAATTTTAGTAGTCTTAGCTACTCAACCCGCTTTTTCGCCTGACTTGTTAGGGCGGGCAGTAGTAGCGGCAGAGGCCAATCAAATTGGTCTACATATTTTGCTAAATAAATCTGACTTAAGCGACTCAATCGACACCGCGCGTAAATTAATCGAGCCCTATGCACGGATGGGCTATCCTGTTAGCGAGGTCTCGGCAAAGTTTGATGCTTCTTCACTCGAGCGCCTCCATGGTGCGCTTAAAGGTAAGATCTCTGTCCTCGTTGGGCAGTCGGGCATGGGGAAGTCGAGCTTGCTCAATGGCTGGGTCCCCAATGCAGCTGCTGTCACTCAAGAATACTCAGTGCGCCTTGATACTGGCAAGCACACTACTACCGCCTGCCGTTATTTTGAGCTACCAAAAACATGGGGTGTCGCAGAGGGTAAAGTAGGCGCTCTCATCGACTCACCAGGTTTTCAAGAATTTGGTCTTGCTCATTTATCAGTGAGTGAATTACAACATGCATTTCGCGAGTTCAAAGACTATCTGGGGCACTGTCGTTTTCATAATTGCGCCCATGAGACCGAACCTGGCTGCGTGATTCGTGAAGCAGTTGCTAAATACCTTATTGCGCCAGAGCGCTTAACTTTATTTCGTCAACTGCGCTCAGACTCACAAACTGCTGATACCCAAATTATAGGTATTACTACAGCCAAACAGCGATGGTCAACATTGCCAACAAAATCATCAGAGCAATAATCACGCGCCATACTAAACCAATCGCCGAGCGCAAGGTTCTTTCGCTGGGCTCAAGACCGACATCATAAATCGGTGCCTCGCCTGCTTCAGCCATACGTAAGGCCTCTTCGCTATCGGGTTCACGTAAAGGCTCGCCCAAACGCACACCTAGAGCGCCACTGCCTGCCGCCAAAATTACAGCTGATAATTCGTCGGCCCATTTATGCGTGAGATAGCGCCAAGCATAGATAGTGTCTTCAAAATTGCCAGCCAAAGCAAAACTCATCGCCGTTAAACGTGCCGGCACCCAATCGAGCACGTAAAAGAAATGGCGCGCAGCTGCATCTAAATTATACGAATTTGGTGCGCCTGTTTTAGCCCAACGCTCTGCTGCCATATCGGCTAAGCGATATAAAACTACTCCGCCAGGGCCAAGGGGTATTAAGAACCAGAAGAATACGCCAAACACATGGCGATGCGAGCCAATAATGGCCTTCTCTAAAGCCAAAGAGATAATCTCGATTTCATTTAAATGAGCCACATTTAAATCAGGGCCATACCATTCACCCAATGCAATTCGGGCTGCGGGTAAATCATGATTTTGAATTGCTTGATGAACGGCTGTAAATGAATGACTAAATTGGCGAAAACCAAAAAACCAATACACAATTAAGACATTCCAAAAGAACGCCAAAATAGGATAAGTCATCATGCATGCCACATGAACTATAAAGACCAAAAAGGTCGGCAAAATGAAAGCAATTAAACAAGCTAGGCGAGCGCCAACTGGAGTAGCGCCCTGCCCATCTTTGCCGTTAAATTCTTTTGCAACCCAATCGAGCCACGCGACACTCCAACGTCGCACCAAATGCTGAGCATTTACTGGCCGATATTGTTCAGCAATTAAAGCGAAGAGAATAGAAAAGAAAATCATACTTTGAGTAAATGATAAAGGTTACGCAGCATACCAGCAGTAGCGCCCCAAATAAACCGATTTTCAAAGGGCATCGCATAAAACCGTCGACTACCTTGCTCGTTGCTAGCCACCCTCACTTGGTGGTTGGCAGGATTCATCAAAAATTCTAAAGGCACCTCAAAAGCTGCTGCAACTTCAAAGGCATCTAAAACGTAATCGACCTGCGCTTGTACTAAGCCCACCATGGGGATCACTCGATAACCTGAAACCGTTAAATATTCAGGCAATTGGCCAATCAACTCTACCTGACCAGCGGCAAGGCCAATTTCTTCAAAACTTTCCCGCAAGGCCGTCACTGCAGGCCCACTATCACTTGACTCCATGCGGCCCCCTGGGAAACTGATTTGGCCAGCATGATCATGTAAATGATCTGTTCTTTGGGTTAACAAAACCGAAATTCCTGAACTACGTAAAACCAAGGGAATGAGGACTGCAGCTTGGGTTGATAGGCCTTGAACTTGTCGCTGCGCAATAATATCAGCCGCCATCACATACCGATTTTCATCGGTAATCTCTGGTGTCCATGGTGGTGGGGAAGCAAAACGTTGGCGTAAGCTATCGGCCAACAGCATACCGCTCGCAATTAAGGGCTCATGCGCACAATTAGCCTGAATCGGTACCGCTTGCGGATCAAATCCAGGCGGCACAGCGAGAGAAGTTTTTTTTGCGGAATGATTAGCTAACATCTTACTATTTTAGGGGTATAAAAAAGGCGACCGTAGTCGCCTTCATTTTGCCTACATAAACCTTGCTCTTATTCAGTTGCTGGTGTATCAACAACTTCTGCAACTACCGCCTTAACACGGGCTTGCAATTTTTCTTTAATACGGGCCGATTTACCAGAACGATCACGCAAGTAATACAGCTTAGCGCGGCGAACATCACCACGGCGCTTAACCTCAATATTAGCGATGAGGGGTGAATATAGTTGAAAGGTGCGCTCGACCCCTTCTCCAGAGGAGATTTTACGGACGATGAAACTCGAATTGAGCCCACGGTTGCGTTTCGCTATTACAACGCCCTCGAAAGCCTGTGTTCGTTTACGGGTACCTTCAACGACATTAACACTAACAACTACTGTATCGCCAGGAGCAAAGCTTGGCATTTTTTTGTTAGCACTTAGACGAGCAATTTCTTCTTGCTCAATTTTTTCAATCAAATTCATTACAACTCCTTAAACATCATGTCTGCGTTGAATCCCGTTACTCTCTTCGTAATGAATACCTTAGAGCGGACCAGATAGAGGATGCAGTTAAACCATTTTATTAAGCTAGAGAATGCAAAAACTGTTCATCATCTTGACTTAATAACCCTTTTGCACGAGCAGCCTCAATGAGATCTGGTCGCAACCTTTGGGTCAGCGCTAAAGACTGCTGCCGACGCCAACCCGTTATTTTAGCGTGATGTCCGCCTAAAAGCACGTCTGGCACAGAAAAATTGCCAACTATTTCTGGTCGGGTGTAATGAGGATAGTCCAAAAGACCGTTCATAAAGCTATCTTGGGCTGCAGAATCTTGGTCCCCAAGGGCTCCAGGAATTAAGCGAATGACTGCATCCATCAAGGCCATCGCGGGAATTTCACCCCCCGAAACCACAAAATCACCTAATGAGATCTGTAAATCTACCTTTCGGTCGATAAAACGCTGGTCAACTCCTTCATACCGTCCGCAAATAAGGGTTAAATTACCGTAATTGTTGATATCTGCTGCCATTTGCTGTGAAAATGGTTTTCCTTGTGGAGCCAAGAGGCAGATCGGTCCCGACTTAATACCCTGTTGTTGATGGTGTGTCTGGATTGCTTCAACTGTATCTTCTAGGGGTTTAGCCATCATGACCATCCCTGGCCCACCCCCATAAGCCCTATCATCGACACTTTTTCGCGCATCTTCAGAAAAATTCCTTGGATTCCAAAGACTTACGCTAGTTAGCCCTTGCTCACATGCGCGCCCTGTAATACCCCACTGGGTTAAAGCGGAGAACATTTCCGGGAAAATAGTGACTACATCAAAGCGCATGGCGGTTCATTTTTACCAATCTGCTTGCCAATCAAGCTCAATGGTACGGGATGATAAATCAACGTTTTTGATTATTTCGGGCACAAAAGGAATTAGCATCGGTTTTTTACCGACTGACAAGATCGGATGAGCAGCATTATCGGTAATGGCATTTACCTCCCCTAAATCATCGCCCTGAAGATTAATGACCCTACAGGCAATTAAATCAACCCAATAATAGGAATCATCAGCTGGTTTAGGAAAAGCAGTGCGGCTAACTAAAATGCGGCCACCTTTTAAGGTCAAAGCGGCGTCGCGGTCAGTTACACCTTCTAAGTGAAGCACCACTAAACCACTATGGTATTTGGCCTTTATAACGCGATATTCTTGGGGGGCAAAAACAGAATTTGGCAGCTTTGTGCCAACTGCATCGGTCGCTAAATGGGGACGCAATGAAAGCCAAACCGATTTACTAGCCAAAAGAGCTACGGGGTCTGAAGAAAAGGGGCGAACCTTAATTTCACCCTGCAAGCCTTGTGCGTCTTGAACCTGGCCTAACTCAATTAAATCATCAGGCAGTAAAGCAGCCACTTCAGCTTAAACTACAGCAGCAGGATGATCTTTGATCAAGCGTTTTACGGTAGGCGAAATTTGCGCGCCAACGGTAGTCCAATATGTAATTCGTTCTTGCGTAATTCGCATTGCCTGTTCAGACTCAACTGCATTGGGATTGAAATAACCTAGGCGCTCGATATAGTTCGAATCGCGACGATTGCGTTTATCAGTTGCAACAATGCTATAAAAGGGGCGGTTCTTAGAGCCCCCACGTGCCAGTCGAATGACGACCATACTTATTCCTTAAAATCTAAAATGAAAACAGGTTATTAATGACTCATGCAAAAGCAGAGAACCCCATATTCTAGATGAAAAGCGTATTTTGATCCATTATATTTCCAGCCTTATTACCAGTTAATAATGAAAAACCCCTTAAAAACAACACCTTACACGCCCAATGGACAACTGGTTGTGAGGCCTTTAAAAGCCTTAAATTGCTTACTCTTAACTAGCTTACTCGTTCTATTCACCGCCTGTAGCAGCCTTACCCCCCCTTGCGCAGCTCGGGTAAGCCCTCCTTATGCTGAATTACGCGGTACCAAGTGGGAGCTCATGCGCTGGAATCTTCCCCCCAATGCTACTGGAGAGGTGCGCCAGCGCGCGATTCCGCAAGGTGATGCGGGTCAGCCTATTCAAGTTGAATTCGCCGCTGAGAGCCTTAAAATCAGCGGCTTTACAGGATGTAATCGCTTTACAGGTGAAATTGTTGAAGAGGCACGCGGCATCAGCATTGAGCGCATAGCGAGCACACGCATGTCTTGTTCGGGTCCACGGAATGAATTAGAAAATGATTTTCTCTATGAGCTCAATGACTACCGGAATTTAGTGCGCGATGGCGATCGCCTACTCCTCATCGGACGTGATCGCGAAGTGCTCAGCTTTACGCAACGGCCCACTACCAATAACCCCAAAAAGAATTAAGAGTAATCTGTAGCGTGCCTACTGCCCCGACTAAACGTAAATCAAAACTTATTTTTTGTGCTCTTGGCCTTCTGTTACCAGGCTCGGGTATGAACTGTTTTTATTTGCGCGGTCTAAGCTCCATATGGGCATGGTTCCATTTATTAGCTTTACTGTTGGGATGCATGGGTTTGGTGATTTTGCGAGAGGCCGAATTTGCTTCAGCCTCTGGCTGGTTTTTACTTAGCCTTGGCTTTATTTCTTTAGAAGCTAGTTGGCTGACAACGATCGCTTTTGGCTTACGCCCAGATCAACGCTGGGACGCGCAATTTAATCCCCTGATTGATCCGCACCATGCCACTAAGTCGGGTTGGTTAACAGTGTTAACAGTAATTTTTTCTTTGGTCTTTGGCGCTGGAGTGATGATGACTTTTTTGGCAATTGCATTCGAGCAATTTTTTATTTCCCAATTGCTAGAAGCGCGCAAGCTCTCACAATAAGTGCCTATTTCATTAGTCCTAAAACTGCTCAACAGTCATTGTATTAGTAATTGCGCCGCCTTCAGTAATGCTAGCGGCTAAAGCACTGGCTTGAGGCAATATATTTTCGGAAAAAAATTGGGCGGTGATTATTTTGGCGCCATAAAAGACAGGGTCTTGATTATGTAAGCGCTCTGCTGCCAAAAGTGCCCGGGCCATTTGCCAACCGCCGAGCACTAATCCGCAGAGCTTTAAATAAGCGCAACTACCTGCGTATACATTTTTAATTTCGGGTTTGGCCTGCTGCAAAACATATTGGAGGACTTTTTCAAAAGCAGCTCGGCCTAGTTGCAATTGTTTTAATACTGCTAGCGCAGCTTTACTATTGCTTGCCATTAAGTCATCTTCAGTAGTTGCGATGCTAGCAATCAATTCTTGAGCAACCTTACCGCCATCGCGCAAGGTCTTGCGTCCGATTAAATCATTGGCCTGAATTGCTGTAGTGCCTTCATAAATTGTCAAAATACGAGCATCACGATAAAACTGAGCAGCCCCAGTTTCTTCGATAAAACCCATTCCACCATGCACTTGTACCCCAAGACTAGCAACCTCGATGGCCATTTCGGTCGAAAACCCTTTCACAATCGGTACTAAAAATTCATACAGCGCTTGGCCATGCGTGCGCTCTTCGGTAACAGTGGCAGCATGGGCCGCATCATATTGAGCAGCGGCAAAATAGGCCAGTGCGCGCGAGGCTTCGGTATAGGCACGCATCGTTAATAGCATACGTTTCACATCAGGCTGGTGAATGATAGTTACAGATTCGGCTGAACCTGCTAAATCACGACTTTGCACACGATCTTTAGCGTAAGCCACCGCCTTTTGATAGGCTCGATCAGCAACGGCGACACCTTGAATACCTACTGCAAAACGAGAGGCATTCATCATCACAAACATATACTCAAGGCCTCGATTTTCTTCGCCCACCAAATACCCGATGGCGCCACGCTGATCACCAAACTGCAAAACTGCAGTAGGGCTAGCCTTAATCCCTAACTTATGCTCAATCGATACACACTCAACTTCATTGCGTGCGCCCAAACTACCATCGACTTTTAGCAAAAATTTAGGCACCACAAATAAAGAAATACCTTTGACGCCGGCTGGTGCATTAGGGGTACGTGCTAGCACCAAATGCACAATATTGTCAGTCATATCGTGCTCACCATAAGTGATATAAATTTTGGTACCAAAGATTAGATAACTTCCGTCCGCTTGGGGATCAGCACGTGAACGCACTAAAGATAAATCTGAGCCCGCTTGCGGCTCAGTTAAATTCATGGTGCCAGCCCAAGTACCAGCAATCAAGGCAGGTAAATATTGAGCCTTTAAATCTTCATTTGCAGCAATTAAAATTGCCTCAATCGCACCATCAGTTAATAGCGGACATAAAGCAAAAGATAGATTAGCTGCATTTACCATTTCTAAACAGGGCGTAGCAATTAGTTTAGGTAAGCCTTGGCCACCATATTGGGGGGGATGAATGACCCCTTGCCAACCAGCCTCAGCATATTGCTTTAGCGCCTCTTTAAAGCCAGCGGTCATGATTACTGCGCCATTATTCCAAGTGCTGGGATTTTTATCACCCTCCCAGTTCAACGGCGCAACCACCGCCTGATTGAATTTTGCTGACTCTTCTAAAACAGCTGAAGCAAGCTCGCCATCGGCGCCAGCCTCAGCATATAAAGGATATCGCACCACTTCAGCCAAACCCGCCAACTCTTGCATTACAAATAACATTTCTTTAACTGGGGCGAGGTAAGTCATGTCACTTACACATCATCGTTTTAATAACTCTGTTAGCTCAGGAATCGCGGTAAATAAATCAGCCACAAGCCCATAATCGGCGACACCAAAAATAGGTGCTTCGGGATCTTTATTGATTGCCACAATGACCTTAGAATCTTTCATGCCCGCTAAATGCTGAATGGCGCCAGAAATACCTACTGCAATGTAGAGTTGGGGAGCAACAATTTTGCCAGTTTGACCAACCTGATAATCATTGGGTACATAGCCTGCATCAACCGCCGCGCGCGAGGCACCTAGTGCTGCGCCCAACTGATCAGCTAAGGGCTCAATTAACTCATGGTATTTTTCGCTCGAGCCTAAACCCCTGCCGCCAGAAACAATAATTTTGGCCGCAGTTAATTCGGGACGATCGGATTTACTTAAATCGCGGCCCACAAAACTCGATTTATACTGATCTGCAACTGCAGCTATTTCGCTAATGCTAGCAGAGCCACCAGTAGCATCAACTGCATCAAAACCAGTAGTGCGCACAGTAATTATTTTTTTAGGATCGCACGATTGCACAGTGGCGATGGCATTACCAGCATAAATAGGACGTTCAAAGGTGTCAGCAGAAACCACTTGAGTAATATCAGAAATTTGGGCTACATCTAATTTAGCTGCTACGCGGGGTAAAATATTTTTACCATGCGAAGTTGCGGGTGCCAAAATATAATCGTATGCAGGTGCCAATGCTAAGATTTGCTCAGCAACGGGTTCGGCCAACTGATTACTTAAAAAATCTGCTTCAATTAGAATTACTTTACGTACCCCAGCAATTTGAGCGGCTGCTTGCGCGACACTCTTAGCTGCATCACCTGCAACTAGTAGATCAACTTCGGTAGTGCATGCCAATGCAGCAGCTACGGTGTTAAGGGTCGCCGCCTTAAGTGATTGATTATCATGCTCAACAAGAACTAAAGCAGCCATTTAGATTACCTTTGCTTCATTTTTTAATTTATCTACTAAAGCAGCCACATCGGCAACCATTACCCCAGCACTCCGTTTAACAGGTTCAACGACCTTAAGTATTTTTAAACGCGGGCTTACGTCAACCCCTAAGTCTGCGGGCGTAATGATGTCGAGAATCTTCTTCTTCGCCTTCATAATATTAGGCAAAGTTACATAACGCGGTTCATTTAATCGTAAATCGGTGGTAATGACTGCGGGCAAACTGATTGCGATGGTCTCTAAACCACCATCTACTTCGCGCGTAACATTGGCTTTGCCATTGGCTACCGTAACTTTAGAGGCAAAAGTAGCCTGTGGAAAATTCATTAAAGCGGCTAACATCTGTCCAGTTTGATTGCTGTCATCATCAATTGCCTGCTTACCCAAGATAATGATCTGTGGATTTTCTTTTATACAAACTGCTTGTAAAATTTTAGCTACCGCTAAAGGCTGTAGGTCGAGATCAGTTTCAACCAAAATGGCGCGATCGGCGCCAATAGCCAAAGCAGTGCGTAAGGTTTCTTGGCATTGCGGTAAGCCAGCTGAGACCACAATAATTTCGCTAACAATGCCAGCCTCTTTTAAGCGTACCGCTTCTTCAACCGCAATTTCATCAAACGGATTCATGCTCATTTTGACGTTGGCGATGTCAACCCCAGTTTGATCTGATTTGACTCGCACCTTTACGTTGTAATCAACCACTCGCTTTACTGCAACTAAAATTTTCATTGCACTCTCTTCTAATACGAAAACTACTTTATTAGGTAATTACGAATCATCACCTAGAAATATACTATTGCGTTATTTTATCAAGCAATGCAGTCTACTACCTAAACATCAATGGCAGCTGCCGAACCAGCACGTTTACGTAACTCAAACTTCTGTATTTTGCCAGTTGAGGTCTTGGGTAATTCACCGAAAACTACTGCCTTGGGCACTTTAAAGTTAGCTAAATGTTGCTTACAATGCGCAATAATTTCAGCGGCGGTCACAACCGCATCTACTTTAAGCTCTAAAAATGCGCAGGGTATTTCGCCCCATTTGAGATCTGGCTTTGCTACTACCGCAGCCGCTAAGACAGCAGGATGACGATAAAGTACATCTTCCACTTCAAGCGAAGAAATATTTTCGCCGCCAGAAATAATAATATCTTTGCTACGATCTTTTACTTTGATATAACCATCAGGATTCATCACCGCTAAATCGCCCGAATGAAACCAACCTCCAGCAAAAGCCTCTTGCGTAGCTTGGGGGTTTTTTAAGTAGCCCTTCATGGTGATATTTCCCCGAAACATAATTTCACCCATGGTTTCGCCATCGGCTGGTACTGGTTGCATAGTTTCGGGATTGAAAACCGTAAAAGCCTCTTGCAAGTGATATCGCACACCCTGTTGTGCATTTAAGCGTGCCCGCGATCCTAAATCTTGTTGCTCCCAATCATCCTGCTTCACGCAAACTGCTGCAGGGCCATAAGTTTCCGTCAAACCATAAACATGGGTCATATCAAAACCCATGGTTTCCATCCCCTCAATAATTGAAGCGGGCGGGGCCGAGCCAGCAATCATGGCTTTCACCCCTCGCGGTACGCCACTCTTTAACTCCGCAGAACTATTTACCAGCATATTATGCACAATCGGAGCGGCACAATAATGAGTTACCCCATACATTTTAATCGCTGAAAATATCGCTGGTGGATCAACTTTTCTTAAGCAGATATTTACCCCAGCGCGAGCTGCTACTGTCCATGCAAAACACCAACCATTACAATGAAATAAAGGCAGGGTCCATAGATATATAGGATGTTTTGCCATATCCCATTCCAAAATATTCGAGACTGCATTAATCGCTGCGCCGCGATGGTGGTACACCACTCCCTTGGGATTCCCTGTTGTACCTGAGGTGTAATTTAAGCAAATGGCAGCCCATTCATCAGTAGGCAAATTCCATTTAAAATGAGGATCACCTTCGGCCAATAATTGCTCATAAGTGAGTGTGCCAATTTTTTCACTGGGGGTTGAAAACTCTACATCTTCGGCATCAACCACCAAAATCTCTCGGCCACCATCGGCGCGCGCTAAGGCTAGGGCTTTTTTCATAGTGGGTACAAATTCAGGATCGACAATCACGACCTTAGCTTCACCATGATTTAACATAAAAGCAATCGCTTCGGCGTCTAAGCGGGTATTTAACGCATTGAGAACTGCGCCTGACATTGGCACGCCAAAATGGGCCTCTACCATTGGTGGTGTATTTGGCAACATTACTGCTACGGTATCGCCTACCTTAATTCCGCGTTTATGTAAGGCGCTTGCCAAGCGGCGACAACGTGCGGCGGTCTCGCTCCAAGTTTGACGTAATGCTCCATGCACAATTGCCAAATGATTGGGATAAATATCTGCTGCCCGCTCGACAAATAGAAGCGGAGTCATGGGTGTGTAATTTGCCGCGTTACGTTCTAAACCTTGTTCAAAAATACTTGTCATCAAGACCCCAGAATTTTTTTAATCTGCTTATAAATCAGCTAAAGCTTTTAAGTGTGCCACTGCACTGCGCCCCAAAGCCGAAAGGTTATAACCGCCCTCTAAACAACTCACAATACGGCCATTTGCAAACTCATGCGCTAGCTCCTTTAAGCGCTTGGTAATCCATGCATAATCATCTTCAACTAAACCCATTTGTCCCAAATCATCTTCGCGATGCGCATCAAACCCAGCCGAAATCACAATCAACTGCGGCTTAAATTCACGTAAACGAGGCAACCATACTGTATCCACAATCTCGCGCACAACCTTGCCATTGCTTGCTGCGGGTAGTGGAATATTAATCATATTATCCGCGGCTTCTAGACCACTATATGGATAAAACGGATGCTGAAAAAAACTACACATCAAGACCCGCGGGTCATTAATAAATGCTGCCTCAGTGCCATTGCCATGGTGAACATCAAAATCAATAATCGCCACCCGCTCTAAACCATATTGCTGCATGGCATACCGCGCGGCAATGGCAACATTATTAAAAATACAAAAGCCCATGGCACGATTTGGTTCAGCATGATGACCTGGTGGCCGCACCGCACAAAAAGCATTTTCAACTTCACCTTTCATTACCGCATCAACGGCAGCAATTGCCGCACCCGCAGCCCGTAAAGCAGTTTGCCAAGAGGAACTATTCATGATGGTATCGCCATCTAGCATAAAGTAGCCGCTATCTGGGGCGTGTGATTTTACATACTCAATATGCTCAGCACCATGCACTAAAGCTAAGTTGGCTTCCG
>Ga0208942_1000333_pt1 | contig 20164 bp, 31 predicted proteins | sample GreLakmeSU08MSRF_FD_187704 | JGI IMG/M metagenome (GOLD analysis project Ga0208942, IMG submission 187704) | Freshwater lentic microbial communities from great Laurentian Lakes, MI, USA - Great Lakes metaG SU08MSRF (SPAdes) | ecosystem: Environmental > Aquatic > Freshwater > Lake | place: Great... | reverse complement strand
AATTAATTCCTACGGAAGAACACTAACTGGAATTATTAGACCAAATGTAAAACCAATGTTAAAATCGGATCAAGCCAAAAATGAATTTTTCATAATTTCTACATTAATGACATTGAGAAAAGATACTGAAAGTGCAATTGGTAAATTAGATCATGTGGTAATGCAACACCAAAAAATATTAATTATAATTTTTCAAAAAGATCTAGTTACATACTATATTTCAATAGATAAAACAGAAAAAAATACTAGTAAAATAATTGAATCTATCAAAAAAACAATCTAAACTGGAGTAAATCCATAATAGCCACTTGTTTGTTCTGCTTTATCTTCAAAAATTGGTTCAAACAAAGAAATCAAATAATCATCAGGATCTAAAATTATTGCATTTTTACCGGCATCCCTATCTACAATATCACGATAAATTTTTACTCCCTTTGATTTTAATTCTTCAACTGCAGATTTTAGATCTCCTACCAAAAATCCTATACTGATACCATTTTCAATGGAACTACCAATGTGCTGTGCAGTAAGTGATGCTGGATGCAAACTAAGTAATGCGCCCGAAGTTCCCAAATCTACCCAAGATCGTCTTTGTCTTTTTATTGGTAATCCAATAAGTTCATTGTAAAATTTTATGGATCTCTCAAGGTCTTTGACTGCTAAAATTACATTTCCAACTTTTTTTATATTCACAGCAAGTATACCTCAAAGTACGATAAATTCTTTATTATAATACTTCCACCATAGTTTCGGTTCTCTCAACACCTGCAATTTTTTGAATTTGTGTTGTAACATCTTTAATTTTACCTAAATCTTCTACTTCGATTATAGCTACTGCATCAAATTGACCACTAGTAGGAAATGAATCATAAACAAAAGTTATCTTGCGAAGTCTTGCAGCAATTAATTTTTTTGGTGATTTCACCAATACAATTGCTCTTACCATCCCATATTTACCTCCACTTCAATTAATGTTTCAGTTGTCACAATTTCTTTAATTTTTTTGAAATCAATTACCGTATTATTTATCTCATCAATATTTCCATGTAATACAGCAGTAACATCTGCACGTCCAGCAACAATCATGATATCTTTAACTATTTTTCGTTTTTTCTTAAGAATTGTAACTACAATGTCTACTTTGCCCGGTTTGACTGTAATTAGACAAAGAGCCTTCATGTTTTGTAAATAGCAAACAAATGAATAAGGATTGCTTTAGTCGTATGCGTCTTGAGATCTAGATTCTTCAAGATATGCCCTTCTTTCTTCATTTACTTTTTCTTGATCAATTTCTATATTATCATCAACTATCACAATACCCATATCGTCACTTTGTTCTATTTTTGATTTTTTAGCCTTTGATTTAGTAGGTTTTATCTTTAAAATTACCTGTTTATCCTTTGTTTTTGCAACCTTAATCTTTGCTGCAACTTTTTTTGTTTTTTTGATAATTTTCTTTACACTTTTTTTTTCAGCCATTAATATCGAAAATCTAGGGATTACCTTGTTTTTAAATATTATGCAAAATGATTCTAGGGCATTATTGTTAGAAATATTTTAAGATTCATGTCTAATCTGGTTCAAATGTTGCTAGCAAGGATTTCTTAAATACCATAGATAATTTTGATAAAGATCGACTCTAATATTGTAAATTAATAAAATTTATTTGTGTAGTTTATCAAATATGCAAAAATAGGACATTGTTTGAAAAATAAATATGTTGAAAAATAATTCAATTTTTCTTTTTTAAAAATAACTATCTAAATTTTAAAATCTAATTTTAAAAGAGATTAGATAGATCTAGTAAAATCAGAGTTACTTGTAGTTCAAATAATCTAATAATAAAAATGCCAGCGGGGGGATTTGAACGCCCGACGGCCCGGTCTTCAGCCGAGTGCTCTTCCAGGCTGAGCTACGCTGGCACAAAGAATTTTCTTTAGATTGAGGAATTAAAAGTTGTCTTTAGTATGGTAAAATAGGAAAAACACTGTAAATATCAAAAATTTCATTCAGGGGGCAATCAAACTTACGGAAACTTTAGTAGATAAATCTCAATTTTAAGGAATATACTCAAGATATGTCTAATTTCAAGTCTTTATTACAATTTAATTTTTTATGTGTATTTTTCAAATAATATACCTAAAATAATTTAAAAAAGTACTATGTCCTATACTTTCCAAATGATGTCTTTTTGCCCACTTCTTTTGTTTAGCACACGCCCTAAAACAAAAAAAAGATCAGATAGTCGATTGACATATTTGATACAATTCTGATTTATTTTTTCTTGTTGGCTCAGCACTACAATGCATGTCTCAGCTCTACGAATTATTGTTCTAACATGATGAATTTGAGCCGCGATAATATTTCCACCAGGTAAGATAAAATTAGTTAAAGGTGATAATTCTTTTTCATAGTTGTCAATATTTTTTTCTAAATTTAAAATCATTTCATCTGAAACCCTATTTTTTTCATCATGCAAATCAATGTTTGAAAGATCAGCTCCCACTATAAACAATTCATTTTGAATTAAATTACACAGTATTGCCACATCTTTGTCCAATTCATAAGAGAGTGCAATTCCCAATGTGGCATTTGCTTCATCAATTGTACCATAAGCAATTATTCTTGGATTATCTTTTGAGACTCTATTATTGCCTTGTAATCCAGTAGTTCCATCATCACCAGTTTTTGTATAAATTTTCAATACTTTTTATTAAATATCTAAACTATTATGTTGTTCGATTTATTTAATAGTATTAGATACAAACTTTGATCATGTCTAAAAATATCTTTTCTTATTTCTTTAATGTATTTACTAGTAATTCTAAACCACACAAAAAAATCCAAACTTTATCTAGAATTCATATAGCATGAGATATGCCCCACTAACTTGATTCTAAATTTTCTTCGTACATCTGCAAATCTGAAAAAAATTAAACGTCAAGGCTGGATTGATAAATTATCTTTAAAAAATCCTGAATCAGTGGCAGATCACACATTTTCAATGGCTATAATGGGCATGATTTTTTCAGATTTGGAAAATTTTAATACTGAAAAAATATTAAAAATGATTCTACTGCATGACTTGGCAGAATCCATAACAGGGGATATAGTTCCTGAAAAAATTTCAAAGGAGGAAAAAAACATACTTGAAAATCAAACAATTAAAAAAATTCTTTCTCAATTACCCCAATCTTTGGAAAAACAGTATGGTTCTCTATGGGATGAATATCAAGCAAATGTATCTAAAGAAGCAAGAATCGTGCATCAAGTGGATAAATTGGAAATGGTATTGCAAGCAAAAATTTACTCTGATGATGGTCATTCTTTTGAAAATCTTTGTGTTTTTTTTGATTCTGCAAACAAAGAAATTACTGATCCAAAATTATCTGATTTATTTAGAGAGATATTGGAGAAATAATGCATGTCTGAGAAAAATAAAGATGAGTTAATTGAAGCACAAAAACAAGTGATTGGAATACTCTTTGAGGTAATTAAAAGACTCCAAACAAATAATGATTTAGATGATGAATATTTTAAAATAATGGAATTAAAGAATCAAACAAAAAAAGAAAGACTGGATAAAATATTACTAGAAAAAGAAGAAAATGCAAAAATTGTTGGAAGACTTTTAGAGCAATTGGAAATTTAATTTTATATCTTTAATCATCCGGCATAATTTTTAGTCTTGATGTTTGTTCATATTTATCTTGAATATAGTGTGATAAATTTATCACTCTAACACGTGTTATCTTGTTTGTCCAGCTACCCTCATTTTCTAGCCATGATTCAATTTCATCAACATCATATCTTTCACCATTTTTGAGAATTTCTCTAAAAATTAATTTAATTTCACTTATTTCTTGCTCATTTAGATTACTTTTATCTTCAATTAGGGTTGTAATTTCATTTAATTTTATAATCACATTATTTGTTAATGGCATAATTTAACGCATTTTGAAAGATATAACAGTCTTTTGAGTTACTGTTTTTATAACAATCATAAATACATTGAATCGTGCAATATTTTCAGGCATTAAAAGCAGGGCAAAAAAGAGTTGCAATTGCAAGAGAATACCTTAACACACTGACTAATGGAAAAGCAATGCCTGCACTTGCATTAAGGGACAATAAATCAAACATTTGGGAACCTGTCGGAGAAGAAAATCTATATGCATTTGTGGACGAGTCTGCAGGATTTGTTTTGACTGATAATAGTGGATACATACTAGCACTAGTTGATAAAAACGGTATTTCTAAAACAATTGTTCAAGGAGTTACAAAGGAGCAAAAAAAATCACTTGAAGTATCATTTCAAAAAGACAGTATTTTAGAATACAAAGGCAAAGTAATACTGCCAGTCTAGAAAAAGTGATAAATTTTTACCAAAAATAGTCAAAAAAATTAGCGTAAAGCTTTTCTTATCATTATATTTAGAATAACAAATGGCAAAGTTTTCACAAGAAATTGAAGTTAGTGGACATCTTATAGATTCATCAATTCTTACAAAAATATTTGATAAAATTATGGATCTTCACGGAGAATTTCAAGTTGAAGAAATCAATATTGGAAAACAAAAGAAAGATGCATCATATGCAAGATTATCCGTTACAGGTAAAAATCAAAAACATTTGGATGAAATTTTAGAAACAATTTATCGTGAGGGTGCAGTTTCAAAAATACAAAAAAGAATTTCACTTAAAAAATCACCTAAAGATATGGTAATGCCTATCAATTTTTACAGCACAACAAATAATCATACTCAAATTTTTTATAATGAAAAATGGATTCCAGTAGAAAATATGATGATGGACAAGTGTATTGTGGTAAAGAATGGTAAAGCCTCATGTGTGCCAGTAAGAGATGTACGGAAAGGAGATGAGATAATAGTTGGTGAAGGAGGTATCAAAATCACTCCACCTGAACGTCCAAGAGAAGGAGTCAATGTTTTTGAATTTATGGGTAGTTCAACTTCTAGTGAACGACCAACTCAACATATTGCAAAAAAAGTGGCAGAAGATATTTACAAAACAAAAAAAGCCGGTGGAAGAATCATCATTGTTGGAGGTCCAGCAATTATTCACACTGGTGCATCAGACGCTGTTGCTGAATTAATTAAATTGGGATTTATTGATGGTCTTTTAGCTGGAAATGCATTAGCAGTTCATGATATCGAGTATGCAACAATGGGAACCTCACTTGGAATGAATGTTCATGATGCAAGTTTAGCTTATAGAGGTCATAGAAATCACATGGATGCAATAAATGCAGTATTTACTGCAGGCTCTATTCCAAACATGGTCAAAACAAAAAAATTAACTCGTGGTATTTTATACCAATGCATAAAAAATAAAATTCCATATGTATTGGCAGGTTCCATTCGCGATGATGGTCCATTACCAGATGTGATTACAGATGTAACTGTAGCACAAAGAGAATACAAAAAAATTCTTAAAAATGCAAATATGGTAATTATGATTTCTACAATGTTGCACTCTATTGCAACTGGAAATATGTTACCTGCAAATGTCAAAGTTATCGTAATTGATATCAATCAACCAACTGTCACAAAATTAATGGATAGAGGAACATGGCAAGCGTTGGGAATAGTTACTGATGTGGGTGCATTTTTGCCTCTAGTCGCGCAAGAAATTAAAAAATATAAATAAAAATTTCTTTAAAAATAATTTTTATCAAGAAATATCTATTCCAAGTCTTCTTGCACATGCAATTGCAGATTTACCATCATCCTCAGTAATTCCAACTTTTGCAAATTTTGCTGTCCATTCAGAGCCAGTCTTCATTGTATTTTCTTTGTAATATTCTCGTAAAATTACGCCAATCTGACTATCCAATCTGTGTCTAGTTGCCTCATTCATGCCTGCTTGGAGTATAGTGGAATCAGAATTTGCAAGTATTTTGATAAATTCTATATCCTCCAAAGAAAGTTCAGCCATAAAACTAGTTAATTTTCTTTTTTAATAAATCCAAAGTGTATGTAGGATCTGCCTTACCTTTTGTTTTTTGCATGACTTTTCCGACAAGATAGTTTATAGTTTGAGGATTTGTTTTTGCTTGTTCTACAGCTTGTGTCTCTTCAGAAATTACAGATTCAATAATTTTTAATAATTCTGATTCTGAAAATACATTATCTAAATCAAGATCAGATATCACAGTAGATACCGCCTTTCCTGTTTTTAAAATTTCATACAATACATTTTTAGCTGAATTTCTAGTAATTTTTCCGGATTGGATTGAATCAGCTATTTCTTTAAGATGTAATGCAGTTAATTTTGATGATTCTCTTTTCTCTCTTGTATCTACCAATCCCATTAAATCAGTTGTAATAATATTTGCAACCTCTTTAGCATTTTCTGTAGTGTGTGATTTTTCAAATAAATCAGAATAAAATTTATCAGAAGAAAGAACGTCCGCAACTTGTGCGGGAATATTATATTTTGAAACATATCTTTCTTTTTTTGAACTAATTGTTTCAGGCATTTCTGATTTCAATTTATCTTTAATTTGATTTCCTATTCTGACCCATGGAATATCACTTTCTAGAAAATACCTATAATCCAAATCTTCCTCTTTGGATCTTGAAGAAACTGTAATCTTTCGTTTATCATCCCAATGACGTGTTTCTTGAATAATTGGAATGTTTCTTGCATGCAAGCTTTGTTGACGTGTAATTTCAAAATGAACTGCTTTTTCTAAATCATGAAATGAGCCAATATTTTTTATTTCAACTTTATTTCCATCTTCAATTGATACGTTTGCATCAGCCCTCATTGCACCTTCCAAACTAGGGTCAGATACTCCAAGATTTGCCAACAAATCAGATAATATGTTCAAAAATTCCCTTACTTCTTTTGGATTTTCAAAATCAGGCTCTGTAACAATTTCCACTAGTGGCGTGCCTGCTCGGTTGTAATCAACCAAAGTTATTTGATTTTTTTCAGAACTACCCTCATAAATTATTCTGCCTGGGTCTTCTTCTAATTGTATTCTAGTAATTCGTATTTTTTTATCTCCAACCATTAGAATTCCAGGTCCTCCAACACTTGTTTCACCATAAATGTTTAATTGTGTGATTTGAAAATTTTTCGGTAAATCTGGATAGAAATAATTTTTTCTAAAAAACGTAATTTTTTCAGGAGTACTACAGTTTAGTGCCATTGCAATCATTGTAGCTTTTTCAACAGCTTTTTGATTTAATTGAGGAAGACTACCTGGCAATCCCATACAGATTGGACAAATATTTTCATTTGGTTGAAATTCTCTATAATTTGCCTTACATGAACAAAATAATTTACTTTGTAATTCAGTCAATTGACTGTGTATTTCCAATCCAATTTTTGTCAAATTGGAACCTCAGGTAACTTTACAGTTTTTTCAAGTGCACGTGCTGCTTGTAGTAATAATTTATCGTTCATAGAATTTGCAATCAGTTGTATTCCAATTGGTAGTCCATTAGATATTGCATATGGAATTGATATTGCAGGTTTTCCAGTTAGATTTGCAGTTACAGTGTTTATGTCAATTAAAAATAAAGAAGCAGGATCATTTATTTTCTCACCAATTTTAAATGGCAGAATTGGAACTGTAGGTGAAATCAAAAGATCAAATTTCTTAAATGCCTCATCGATTTGTCTTGTAAGTTTACTTTTTACTTTGAGTGCTTTAAGAAAATATTTTCCTGCATATCCTGATGATGGAACAAATCCGCCAAGAATCATTCTACGTGTAACTTCTGGACCTAGTTTTTTTCTTGCTTTTTCAATGTAAGCATTAAATGCATACCCTTCAACTGAAAAATCATATCCATATCTCAAATTATCATACCTTGCAAGATTACTGCCAGCTTCAGTTGTAGTTATTGCATAATATGCTGCAACTGAATATTTTACCATATCAAGGGATACTTCTTCACATATTGCACCTAATTGCTCTAATTTTGATATTGCATTTTTTGTAGCTGAAAGCACTGTAGGGTTGATTCCCTCTCCAATCATTTCTTTAATTATGCCAATTTTTTTACCTTCTATGCCTGAATCTATATCTTTTAGATAATCTGCATTATTGTTATTTATCGTGGTGTTGTCATTTGAATCCAATCCTGCAATCAGATTTAACATGAATGCCGCATCCTCTACAGTTCGAGTTAAGGGTCCAATTTGCTCAATACTGTTTGCATATGAAATTAAACCGTATCTGCTAATCAAACCATAAGTTGGTTTGTATCCAACTGTTGAACAAAAACTGGCAGGATTTCTTACAGAACCACCAGTATCAGAACCAAGTGATGCAACACATTCAAAAGCACTTACCGAAACTGCACTACCTCCAGAAGAACCACCTGGAACATAATCAGTATTCCACGGATTTCTACTTGGACCATATGCACTAAATTCTGTAGACAGCCCCATTGCAAATTCATCTAGATTTACTTTGCCTACAAAAATTGCATCTTGTTGTTTTAATTTTGTAATTACTGTCGCATCATATGGCGCAATATAATTTTCCAACATTTTTGAGGCACATGTAGTTTTAGTATCTTTAATGCAAATGTTATCTTTGATTGAGATAGGCATACCAAAACACTGTCCAATTTTATCGCCGGATTTAATTTTTTTATCAATGTCTCTTGCTTGATTTACTGCATTGTCATTTAATGATAGAAACGCATGTAAATTTCCATCTACTTTTTCTATGTGCTCCATAGTTTTACCAATGAAATCTTCAACTGATATGTTTCCAGTTTTTACTTCTCGAGTAAATTGAAGAGCGGAAATTTTTAAATTCATCAAACCATCTTTGGAGCTCGAACATAGGTCCCTTTATAGTGATTCAATTTCTCAATTAGTTTTTCACCAAATGGAATGTGTTTATCTTCTCTCAAGTTAGATAATTCTATTTCTCTTGCAGATATTTCCTCAGATTCAACACCTGCTGAATCCAAAATATCAAAATACCCAATCATTTTATCTACGCCTTCATAAATTGTAGGATCATCAATTTCAATTCGCATTAATTTTGCTACATGTTCAATTTCTTTTCTAGATACCATTTTTCAATTACCCATTGGTGTTAATCTATAATCATACCATAATTTACTAGTAGTTTCCAATACATATGGTATATTTTGTGCGTGAAAATCATCATAAAATTGCATCATTTTTATCATAATTTAGAAATTGAATTTCTGAGTTATAACGCTAATGATTATCAGGTATTAACGAGTTTATCGATAATCAGGAAAATGAAAAATAAACTTCTAGTAATAATTGGGTCTCTAGTTTCTGTTGGAACAATAGACATTATTTCAAAAATCATGCCGGGGATGAGTTCTGTCAGATCAGTTGGATACCCACTCCTTTTATTTATAAACAAAATCTAAATTCCGGATATTTACCAGATCGTTTTTCTATCTCAAATTATTTAGTAATAGAGTTGAAGTTATAATGTTGTAATTTGTGTGAAAATCATGGCATCAGATGATGACATTGTAATGGAAATCGATGAAAATTTTCTAATTGAAATAAATAAAAAAATTCTCTTAAGAGAAAAGGAAAGAACTGGCAAAGAAGTCGTCATTGAGGCTGTTCCCCAAAATCTTGCTCAAGTATTCCCTAAAGTAAGCGAGTATGGCACTTCTGGAAATACAGAACAAGATTTAATTCAAAAAGCGACTGCCATAATGGCAGCTATTCCTTGGCTTCAGGCATTCTTTGATGGCAATAGGAGAACTTCGATCGTTGCAGCAGGAACATTTCTGCGCGATAATGGTTATGAATTAGATATTAGTTCAGAAGAAGAAAATATAGAATTAAGAGAAATGTTGATTGAGATCAAGAAACATCAACGTGACCTTGAGCCAACTATTATGAAGCAGTTGTTTTTATATATCTCAGAAAGGATGAATAAGTATGAGCCCAAAACATGAGAAAATCACTGATGAACTCATTGAGAAATACTCTAAACTCTTAGATGATCTTGCTACTGACAATTAATTTCTAAAAAATCCTAGTTTTATAACAATGTTCACAGTTGGAATATTATTTTTGAGATACCACAAAGTAGATTTGTTAATTCCTAATTTCTTTCTCTCTTCTGGATTTAATGATAGAATCTTTTCTCTTATCAGTAAATTATCTACATAATCTAAATACTATTTTTTAAAACCATATTCATTGAAACTCTCACCGAACAACTAATCGTTGTTGGTCTCAAGGTCTAATTAAAAAGATAATTTGTTTTAGAGATAAAATATCCATTAGATTAAAAACGTGTTCAATTTTATGGCGCCAATCTGTCATCATACCGCAGTTTACTACAAGTTTTCCATACCTGTGGTACATTCTGTGCGTGAAAATCATCATAAAATTGCATCATTTTTATCTCAACTGAAAATTAAATTTCTTTGTTATAATGCTAATGATTATAGGTTTTGTCAAATCTGCAATTGATATTTTAAACGTAAAAATTGGTTGATGCAAATTTGGGCTATATCATACTGTCTCACGTGCATGTACTTTAATAGGCATCAACCATAATAGTAGTATGTCTCAAGAATACCAAAGAATTCTAGACGAAGTTTCAAAAATAGTGAATGAAGCCCCTAGACTTTATGAGGCTCTAGGTAAGGACAGTTGGGATTAAATTTTAATAATATTTTCTCTTAGAAATTTCTCAATATCAATTCTAATGGTTTTATCACCTTCCATCTTCATCATAGTATTTTCCAACAATTCATAGAAAATTTTCTGTTTTTCTTCCTGTTTGTATCCATCAATATCATAATTATGAATTCTCACTAGCAGTAAAGATATTGCAACTGACGTTCTTTTGTTTCCATTTTTGAATGGTTGATCAAAAACCAGACCCGTCATAAGACAGCATGCTTTTTGAATTGCTTTTTCCTTATCATCATCTAGTTTATTGTAACTATTAATTTCATCTACAATCTCTTGAAGTTTTTTTGGATAATCTAATCCGTACGGCTCGCCTAACTGTTCACAAAATTGTCGATTCACAACAATAATGTCCATCGGAGTCAATACGCCATCAAAAAAAGACATAGTATGATATTTGTAAAGGTAGATAAAAATTAATTTAAATGAGACACTGGTAACTTGGTGTGAAATTTCCAACTGATTAAAAACGTGTTCAATTTTATGGCGTTAATCTATCAACATCTCTTGGGTAAAATGTTGCATCTCGTATATTTTCTAAACCTGTAAGTGCCATCATTAGTCGCTCTAAACCAATACCACATCCTGCATGTGGGGGCACACCATAATCAAATGCACCTAAATGATACTCAAATGCATCTGTTTTCATTCCTTTATTTTTCATACGTTCTTCAAGATCATGTCTTTTTTCAATTCTTGTGCTGCCTGAAGATAATTCTAAATCTCCAAACATTAAATCAAATGATTCGGAAATTTTTGGATTTGTCTTACTATCTTTAACATAAAATGGTTTTGGACCCATTGGCCAATCTTTGATAAAGTAAAAACCCTCAACACCGATTTTCTTAAGATTTGACGGATAAAGATCATCGCCCCATTCAGTTTTTGCACCAGCTTTTTGCATTTTTTCTACTAAATCATCATAAGAATACCGGGGTATTGATTGAGGGATTGCAGGAATGATAAATTCCACTTCTGAATTATTTTTAGAATAATTAATCACAGACATTACTGAGACTTTAATTATTTCTTCAATTCTATTCATCACATCATTGTAATCTACAAATGCTTCTTCCAAATCAATGGATATTGCCTCTGCCAAATGTCGATTAGTTCGTGAAGGCTCAGCTCTAAATATTGGTGCAATTTCAAAAACTTTTTCAAAACTCATAATCAATTGTTCTTTGTATAATTGTGGGCTTTGAGCTAAAAATGCCTCTTTATTATAATAGAAAATAGGAAATAATGCAGCACCCCCTTCAGTAGCCGTCGCAATCATTTTTGGAGTACTGATTTCTATAAAATTTTCTTTATAAAAATAATCTCTAATTGATTTGAGAACATTACTTCTTGCATTAAAAATATGCTGCAATGTTTTACGTCTAAGATCAATTGGGCGCACTTCTAGTCTGGTATCTATATTTTTAACAGTTTTTGCTAAAGGTTCAAAAGGTGGAATTTTTTCAACATCTGAAAATACTCGTAGTTCAGTTGGGATAATTTCAAATCCAGTTGGTGCTTTTTCTGAAGATTTTATTTTGCCAATTATCGCAATAGATGAATGAGCTTTTAAGATGGATATCTTTTCTAATATCTCCTCAGGACAATCCCCCTTTTTAGCGACAATTGGGATATCTCCATTTTTGTCACGTATTGTGGCAAAACTAATGTTTCCATGTCCACGTATGGTCAATACCCACCCCATAACAGTGACCTCCAAGCCATCCATGGATGAATTCAATTCATTGGAATAATGGGATCGTCGTAATGTACCAAGTTCTGTTTTTATCATAATTTACTAAGTTACTATCACGTGGTATAATTAATTTTTGGGAAAAAGGTCTTTTACCACAAGTAATTTAGAAAAACAATGACTCTAACAAACAAAGAAAAGATTATCGCATTAATATCAAATGGGATTGCAGTTTATTCATTATACCAAGAAAGAGATAGCCTCCCAAAAAATACAAACATGTATGATTTTGTATTAAAGGTAATTCCTAACGATATCAAATCTGAATTAAATGTAGAGTTAATTGATGAGGTTTTTCAATACGTATCCTCCACACATAGTTCATAAAGTGCAGTATACCAGTAGATACAACAGATTGACGGCAATAGCAACATTAGGATCTCACTGTGCCTTACAAGTTCTTAAAGGTGCCAAAGATGAAGGTCTAAAAACAATTCTTGTTTGTGAGAAAAAAAGAGAGAAATTATATCGTAGATTTTCATTTATTGATGAACTAATTCTGGTTGATTCATTTTCAGCAATACTGGAGCAAAAATATCAATCAATTTTAGAACAAAATAATGCCGTACTTATTCCACATGGAACATTAATTGCACAAATGAGTTCAGAACAAATTGAATCAATTAAAATTCCTATTTTTGGAAACAAGTGGATTCTTAGATGGGAATCAGATAGAATTATGAAAGAAAAATTAATGAGAGAGGCAAAACTACCAATCCCAAAATCAGTGAAAGATGCAAAGGATATTGATAATTTAGTAATTGTAAAAAGACAAGGAGCCGCAGGTGGAAAAGGATATTTTTTGGCTGCAAATAAAGAGGATTATAATAAAAAAAGAGAACATCTAATTTCACAAGGGGTTATTGGCAAAGATGAAACACTTTACATTCAAGAATACGTTGCAGGTGTTTTGGCATATTTACAATATTTTTATTCGCCTCTAAATGAAGAATTGGAATTTTTTGGGGCAGATCAAAGACATGAATCAGATATTGAGGGAATTGCTAGAATTCAATCAGAATACCAACTCAAAAGCACCAAAGTTCCGTCGTTTAATGTAATTGGAAATAGTCCAATAGTTCTAAGAGAATCATTGTTAGAAGAAGTTTATGCGATGGGGGATAATTTTGTCGAAGCTGCAAAAAAACTTGTAAGTCCTGGAATGAATGGACCATTTTGTATTGAAGGTGTGTATGATGAGAATGCAAAATTCACATCATTTGAATTTTCAGCAAGAATTGTTGCTGGGACAAATATCTACATGGATGGCTCACCCTACTATTCATTACTGTTCAACGAGCCTATGAGTATGGGTAAAAGAATTGCTCGTGAGATAAAAAATGCTGAAAAAATAAATCAGTTAGATAAAATCACAACTTAGAAAATAGAGGTTTCCTCTGCAAAATAATAATAGTTGAGACAATTACTAAAAATACAAAAATTATACTTGATGGAAATTCTGGAACAACATGTGTTCCTATAATTTCAATTTCCTCACTTCCTATTGGTACAAAGAAAGTAAATGTGGAATTATTCAACTCTGATGTTACGGTATAATCTGTCTCTTGTCCATCAACTAAAATTATAAAATCATTATTTTTGGCATTAATTAATTCATTATCCAATTCAAGCATAAATTGAGAATTCATAGTATTTTCTAGACCAATTAACAATGAAGTTGATTCAGGATCTATGAGCATTACAAGGATATCCGCATTTACTTTATATGAAATAAAAAAAGATTCACCATTGAATTTTAAGACATATTGTGACGAATTGGATATTTCATCAGATGAAGTTTGTGCAAAAACGGGATTAAAAAGAAAAATAGGTAAAAGGAAAATCCAGTAAATCATTAATTTAAAATTCAATGATTAATTATTATTACTTTCTTCTAATCCACAATTAATGCACATTTTTTTATCTTGAATGGCAAAATATGAAAAACTGTGAATAAATCCAATTTTACAGCTCATAGTAAGACAAATCAAGTTAATTCATTAGAAGTGACAAAGTCAAAAAAAATATCGATCTAAGATCATTTGTTTCAAATTTATGGAAAATTCAAAAATTTTGTACCGCCAAGTACAACTATAAGATCTGTTCCAAAGCATAGTCCAATAAAGATACAAATCAGAATTATGCGGTGTATAGTCTGTTTTTTTCCAGCGGAATACATTGGCATGGAAACAGAGATCAAAGCCCATACTATGATTAAATTTTATTTCGGGTGGTTCTAAAATTAGTGTTCATTTTACAATAATAAAAAAAGATTGTACAATATTAAAAATATAAAATGAATACTATGGATTGTCTTTATTTTCTTTCAAGTTATAATTATCTATAATTTTTTGAGCGTTTTCAAGAATTACCTTGTAAATTTCCGCGTCATTTATGCCCAAAGTTTTCATAAATTTTATTTGGTCTAAAATTGCAAATTGCACCCTTCCTTGCAATTGATCAATAATCTCAAATCCTTTTTTTGGAAATTCTGTTATAAAAATATCAGATTCATCTTTATTCATGATGCATCAATTTAGAAAATGGTTGATTGGTAGTGCAATAATTTCTATTCGTTCCATATAGGTTGCTTTTTTAACCAAGATATTAAATCTGCATATAACCGACTTTTTTGTACATTTAAAACATTAATTTCCATGTTTGTGGATAATTTTGCCGTTTTCGTATATTTTTCATATTTCGCAAATATTACTTTATCAAGATAAGTCATACCTTGGATTTCTTTTTTTGCCAATTCTTCAGATTCTGTCATTGCAAAACATGCAAAAAGTACACCATCTACCCAGTAAGCACTCCCAGATTCTAATGATGCCATCATACTAAGTAAATCATCAAGGCTTAGTTTGATCAAATCTCTGACAAAGATAGTTTTGTACGGTTCTAAAATAAAATCAGTCATTTTATCTAATATATCTAGATTTTAACATTATTTTAAGTCTAGTTTTAAAAATATTTTGATTTAATTTATCTTAAAAAAATTTTTATGATTCATTGAAATTAAAATTAAATTTGTTCTAAAACCGAATTATTTCAAATTTCATAAAAAAATTAACTAATTATGAGAAAATATGCTAAATTCAATTAAACTGGGACAAACTGGGACACTTTGACAAATTATATTTTATCATGGTAAAACCAAAAAATGGGCTAAATTTACTCATAAATTACGCATGAAATTTAGTATAAATTTGAAATTTATCATAATTTAAATGAAATGTGTATTGGATTAACAAATTATCAAAAATACTCAAGGGATTTTGAATTCATGAAATTTTTCAATACTTTGAATTAATTTTTCTTTAAAATCAATTGGTATTTTAATAAATTCCGCCACTGTTCCATTTTCCTCAGATCCTATAATTACAATTTGATCTATTTCTATTCCAGTTCTTTCCTTCCACATAAGAGAGTATGCTGTTGCTTGCATGAAATATTTTTGAACCTTATCGTAATGTTCCACTAGTTTACTTCGACTAGTTTTAAAATCAATAATGGATAAATCCCCATCATACTCTGCAATACAATCACAGGTTCCAGCAATTTTAAATTCATCACTAAATAATGCAAATTCAATACCTCTAATGTTGTTAATTTTATGCAAGTATGGTTTTAGCTTTTCAAAATGATTTTTTGGGATTTCAGCATATTCCTGTTCCATGTTTTTATTATTTAGATAATCTTCACACATTTTATGAGTTAGAGTTCCATTTATTTGGGCTTCCAGCATGATTTGCTCAGCAGCATCACTTCCAACTCTTTCTTTCCATATCTCTAGACCTGATAAATCAGATGACTTTGTCAATACGCTAGTTATTGATGGGTATAATTTTCCTTGAGGTGTTTGATAATATCTAACACCATCAATATTTTTTTGAATGGCTAGTGGAATAACTGTAAAATTATGTATAAAATGCAATTATTCATATTATTTTAAAGCAATAAAAAAATCAATTGGTTTAGAAGATATTTCTTTAAATGGAATGATATTATTTAATTGTGAAAACTTTTTTCAATCTCTTCAGCCATTGATTCCAATTTACTTGTATTTCCTAAATTTCGATAAGTAAGTTTTTCTAATGTCTTAATTATGCTAATTGCCGCTCTATACTGAGGTATTTCTGGCTGATTCAACTCACCATACATTCCCATACCCTGAATACCATTTTGCTTTGCAAACCCCAAGATCAATCCATTAAATCCAGTGATAATTGATTTATTCGGAGTTGTTGAAATTCCCAATCCCTGCATTTGTTTAGTTAATTCCATAGATGTAGTAGTTACAAAAGTTTTAGGATTTTTTTGAATTATTCTATTTGTATGAAAGCCTCCAAGTGTGTAGATAAATTTTGCAGAATATTTTTTTGAAATATCAATTACATCTTGGCAAAGAGAATACAATTCCTGACTATCTTGTGGTTGACCGCTACCTCCACCAAAAACAATCAATCCGTCACTGTATTTGTATTCCCAACTTTCATTTGGCACATTGATGTACCCTCCTTCATCAACAACATATGTTGGGTATGGTGTTTTTGCAATTCTGAACGGTTTAGTTCTCAAACTATTATTTATAAAATTTACAACTATGCTGCCAACATTTCCCATATCCTGCATTGCTGCAATAATTATTGGTTTTTCAATTTGTGGCTCTTCTGTTTGAATAAACTCCAATAATTCGTGTATGAACTACTTGCTTAAAACTTAAGATTTAGATAGTTTATAAAAAATATCATTTATTTGATATTATACATGATCATAGGTCACATAGATAAAAATGAGAAAAAAATTAAATTTCAATTAGATTTAAACTGTACAAAATGTGGAAAAAAGGTGCCAGGGGGATTACAGGCATCAGAGAATTATTATGGGTCTGAATTATTTAAAATTGAAATAGATAATTTTAAGAAAAATTACCTGTGTGGCATATGTAGAGATAAAAAAAGAACAAAAAATAAAAAATCATCCCTCTAAATTACTTGAAAAATGGTATGAATTCACGGCATAATTAAAACTACCATACTGTATGAACAATTTCTTTAAGATTTCTTCGAGGTTTTGGGAATTTATCTTGTTTTGGATACCCAATACACAAAACTGACGATGGAATTAATTCAGTATCGATTATCTTCATTATTTTTTGTTCATCAAACATGCCAATCCAAATTGAACTTAATCCCATTGCCTGAGCTGCAAGTTGAGAATACGCAGCAGCTAGTGTGGCATCTTGTATTGCAAATTTTTTGAGTATTTCTTGAGGTAAATCTAATTTAACTCGTGCAGGATTTTTACAAAATACAAGTACTACTGGGGCGTTCACATAAGGCTGATTATTACATGCCTCTACAAGTTGTTGTTTTTTTCCAGGACTTTTTATATAAAATATCTCAAAGCCTTGAAAATTTCCCGCAGTAGGTGCAGTATCTGCAGCTGCAATTATTTTATCTATTTTTTTAGTTTCAACAATTTTATCTGTAAATTTTCTAGTTGAACGACGCTTTGACATTACTGTAAACAAATCAGTATTGATAAATTCAGTTGGGGCTGATTTCAATATTTCATCTAGTAATTGATTACGCACATCTACACTAGAATTTTCTTTTGGAATATATCCTGACGGATAAATTTTTTCAGGATTTGCTTTAGAATCCATATATCTTTATGTGAAATTAACTTATTAAGTAATTCTCAATTGGTATTGATTTATTTTATTTTTTAATTGTAATTATCATGCATTATACAGTACAGCTTGAGTGGTATTGTTTTTCTGTGGTATTTCCACAGATTACACAGTGTAAAACTAGGGGTAAATTACAAGCATTACATCTTTGTTTAATTTGAAATTCTTTTCCACATTTTCTGCACGATTCTAAACGCATAATATTACGAATCTACAATTTATTTAAGTTCTATGAAAATTAGGCTATCCTTCATTAGCTTGGTCTAATCAATTTTAGATAATTGATGTAATGGTGAACCACAACTATTACATTTTTTACTCTGTATGTAATTTTGAATTGTTTGACCTTCCCAGATCAATGCATTTGCATTATGACCTTTTTCACATTCAATTTTAAATAATGTTCTTGTCAATATCATAAATTGTAATTTAATTCTAAACTTAAGTTTATTGTTTTGAAATTAATTTTTAGATTTATTGGCTTGATTTTGCTTGCCCAATATCACTTGACTCGTCTTGTTTTTTAAATACTCGATATTCTCCAATAATTGAACTACATTGTTGGCATGTGTATTGACCTCGTTCGACAAGAATCAAATTTTCTGCAACTTGCTCATTCGTATTTTCTTCTAAATGTATTTTTGGAGGATTGCTAAATTCAGTTTCACATATTTTGCAGTAATGTTTTGACATTTTTTGAATTTCAAGTTTACCAATTGGTGCTAAAAATAATTTACCAACTCCCAAATCAGCTTTTTTTGTTTGCTCCTCTGTAAGATCTGCAATAATATATCCACCAGATCCATATAGTTTTGATTCAGGCATTTATTTTCTTATGATGCTTCCCTTAAAATACTCTTTTTTTTTAAAATCAAATTAATGTTTTTTTTACTTTTCTAATTTGATTAAGTAATGAAAGACTCAATCCAAAAATAAATAGACCAATTCCAAAAAGACTCAAAAAAATCATATTTACAGTATCCTCTTGAGGATTAAAGATCACACTAATTCCAATTAAAGATAAGATAATTCCAAAAACAAGTAAAATGATACTAGGACGTTCAATTTCTAAAATATTCATTGATTTTCTATATTCACTGTAAACTTAAGTTTTAAGACAAAAATCATACTGAATTTAGTTTATCTGCATTTTTTTCATAGAAAAATTCCTGTCTTTTCAAATCCTTTTCGGAAATAATTCTGCATTTTCTCATTGAAACTAGTTTGGATATTTGCTCATAGGTATTCATATTTGTGACATCTGCAGCATATGCAATTTGTAATAATGGGGACTTTTCTACAATCATTGATTTTACCTGCTCATATCCTCCACTTTGCGGCATTCCAGTTCGATAAAGTCCTATATTTTTTCCATTTTTAGATATTTGTGGATCCTGATAACAACAAATTGAATATTCACCATTATCTCTTTCTACAATAGTCATCCGTGTAAATTTTTCACTCCAATCTTTGATTTCATTTGAAATTATTATTGCCTCTTTTTTGTCCTCAAAAACAGTAGATACCACCAATCGATCTTTTTCATACGCCCATGAAATACCATAAAAATTTTGATGCCATTTAATTTCAAAAGACATGACATATTTTGTATATTTATCAAATTAATGCTTTCGAATTTTTTACCTAAAAAAAATATTTGCAGAATTTAACGTGTTTTTATTTTCTGCGTGTGAACATGTTTCTCAAAAATCCAAATCGTGTGTGGGATATTGTAGGTTTTTTTCCAACAATTTTGAATAAAGTGATCCCCGTGACAGAGCTTGTTCCTTTGAGTGCCCATGAGCCATTTTTCATCAAATATGGTTGTGGGTTTTTCATTGTTACTTTTTTATGTGCTTTGACATCATATGCCTCTATTTCTGACATGACTCTACATCTGAAAATTAGTAATACAATTGATAGTGAATTATTTCATATCAACTAGCTCAAAAATAGGTTTTAAAAATAAATTGAGCCTAACATGTAATTATTAAAAAGTACAGTTTATGGCTAATTATT
>Ga0208942_1000332_pt1 | contig 20234 bp, 19 predicted proteins | sample GreLakmeSU08MSRF_FD_187704 | JGI IMG/M metagenome (GOLD analysis project Ga0208942, IMG submission 187704) | Freshwater lentic microbial communities from great Laurentian Lakes, MI, USA - Great Lakes metaG SU08MSRF (SPAdes) | ecosystem: Environmental > Aquatic > Freshwater > Lake | place: Great... | reverse complement strand
TACGCCTGCGCGGTGGACGACTCGAACTGTCCTACGTCGACGGACTCGAACTCAGCTCTCCACTTGTCAGCGTCAACCTCCCCACCCAACCCAAGCCCTACCGGGGCGATAACGTAGCCGCATTCTTCAACGGTCTGCTCCCCGAAGGCGAAGCCCGACGAATCATCGGATACGACCTCGGCATCGACGCCAACGACATCTTCGAGATGCTTCGCGCAATTGGCGCCGAATGCGCCGGAGCACTCAGCATCACCCCCGAAGACCCACCACCGCGACAACGCCCACCAGACCAAACCAATCCGATCCTGACGGATGACGAAATAGCCTACGACCTCTCCCGTCTACACATCACACCGTTTGGTGGCGGCGACGAGAAACGAATCAGCCTCGCAGGTGTCCAAGAGAAACTCCTCCTCACCAAGACGCCTGACGGATGGACACGCCCCACGTCGACCCTCGCATCGACGCATCTCGTGAAGCGGCGCATCAGCCTCTTCCCCGACACGATTCCCAACGAAGCAGCGTGCCTAGAACTGGCTCGAAAGCTTGGGATCCGTACGACCGATAGCGAAATCTGTACCTTCGGAAACGAACAAACACTCGTCATCGACCGCTTCGACCGCCACGCCGACCGTGACGGGACAATCAAACGAACACACCAGGAAGATCTCTGCCAGGCGATCGGGCTCAACCCGAATGACAAGTATCAGCGGGATCGAGAACACCCCAGCCTCAATGACGCCGCAAGCGTCCTCCGAGACTGGGGCGAACCCGGAGAACTCCTCCACCTCTTTGACCAAACGCTGCTGACAGTCTTGGTCGGAAACGCCGATGCGCACGCAAAAAACATCAGCTTCCTCCATACCCGGCCAGGCTTCGTGCAACTCGCACCCGCGTACGACGTGATGAGCCTCACCCAATACGATGATCACACCCCCACGCTCGGTCTGCGCGTCAATGGCGTTGCGGATGCGAACGCCGTCACGCTCGCTGATGTCATTGCAGAAGGTGCTCGCTGGGGACTGCCCAGCACCGTGCTTCGCGACCGAGCGGCCGCTCGTATTGAACAGGTTCCCGCAGCTCTAAGCGCGGCCATCACTCGCGCGAACCCTAGACAGAAAATGATCGACACAATCGACGCCAATTATCAGCGGCTCGCGCGAGCAATCAACATCGCCTCGACGAGTATCGATACCTAGCCCAACCAAGGCAGCTCGAGGCCTAGGATCGCGGATCGCGTCGGTCTATCCTTTTATGAGTCAGGAGTGTCGCATTACACCCTCGCTCGCCCACATCAAAAGAAGAACTGAGGGGGCAAGACGCGAGTGACTGCGACTATCTCGTTATGGAGTTAGCGCAGGCACCAGAGCGACTCGCCGCACTGCCGCTCGTGCTGGATGGGCTTGACCTTGAGACCCTCTCGCAGCCCATTGCTATTGGTGGTGTTCGACACACAACCGTGGTTCGCCTAAAAGGCGGCGGCGTGGAGGGCGTGGGAGAAGACGTCACGTTTCAGGATGACGACCGCCTGCGCACACAGCCGACAGAGGCGCTGTGGCGGGGCGTAACGACACTCGGAGACGTCTGGGATCGACTCGATCAGACCGACCTCTTCGACCGCCCGCCAAGATATGAGGTCGTACGCAACTATCGTCGCTGGGCAATCGAGGCAGCGGCTCTCGATCTCGCGCTTCGTCAGGCAAACGTAGGACTTGCGGGAGTCCTCGGTCGTAGCCTTCGTCCGCTCCACTTCGTTGTCTCACCCCCACCCATCCACCTGCGTCGTTTCCCCGGCTTGCGGCTGAAGGTCGACTTGGATGGTGTCGAGCCAGGATTGCCGATCGACGTCATCGATTTTAAAAATCAAGGGACCGGCGAGCTCGTGCGCAGAGCATTCGATCAATATCCAGAGGCGCTATTCGAGGACCCGCCGCAAATCGTTGACGGTCTTCGGGTCAGTTGGGACACTCAAATTCAGACTGCGGAGGATATCCGCCGATTGCCGGAACGACCGGATGCCATCAACATCAAGCCGGCACGAATCGGTAGCGTCCGTGCGCTGTTCGAGATCTACGAGGAGTGCAGATCGAGCGGAATCGCGATGTACGGTGGTGGCCAGCACGAGCTCGGCCCCGGGCGCGCCCAAATCCAGGTTCTTGCCTCGCTCATTCATGCGGACGGGCCCAACGATGTTGCGCCCTCGGACTACAACGCGACAGATCCCCCGGAGCTACTGACACCGAGTCCGCTGGTGCTCGAGGAATCGCCTGGATTCGTCTAAGACGTCCGTTGGGGTGTGGTCACGCAAGGTCGGCTGCGCAACGGATGCCCGAGAAAATGTGGCGCCGCTGTGGGTAGTCCCAGTTACGGAAGGTCAACCGCGCGACGACGGGATCCGTAACCCATGAGCCACCTCTGAGGACGCGATATTCGTCGCCGAAGAAGGGCTCCGAATACTCCGGGTACGGGAAAGCCCGAAAACCGGGATAGCCGGCGAAGTGCGAGGACGTCCATTGCCAGACTGCGCCGCTGAGGTGTTCAAGCATCGGACCGTAGGTACGCGCCGCCTTTTCCCATTCCTGTTCGGTGGGAAGCCGTTTACCGGCCCAGCGCGCGTAGGCGTCTGCCTCGAACCACGAGACGTGCTGAACCGGCTCGTGCGGTGGCACCACCTCGGGCTGGTCGAAACGCTGCCGGCAGGTTTCATGGTCGGTGCGTTCCCAGTACAGCGGGCCGCCGACGTGCTGTTCTTCTTGCAACCAGGCCCAACCTTCGTCGTTCCAAACGCTGCGATCCTCGTAGCCTCCAGCATCGATGAACGCCTCGTATTCGGCGTTCGTGACCAGCCCACGGTCGATTCGAAACGCGGGAATCACGGCCTCGTGTTGAGGGAGTTCGTTGTCGTAAGCCCAGGGGCTCTCCAAGCCCGCTCCCAGCAAGCACGGACCACCCTCGACGATGATGTCGCCTGTGGCTGAGACAGTTGGCGGTCGTGATGGTGCCGGAGCGGGAAGCCCTCCGATTTGCAGAGTCTGCGTCATCGTCTCGATGTGCTGCAGTTCGTGTTGAACCACCATTCCGAAAATGAAGCTCTTCTCACCCAACGGGTCTTTCTCATCGAGCGACAGTTGAGGCAGGAGGTCTAGGACTTTTTGACGGACGCTTTCCAAGAACGCGTCGGCGGCCTCGGGATCGAGCAGCGGTAGTTGATCTCGCACACTGCGTTCGTTGGCGAAGGCGTCGTACACCTGATCGTGGTCGGCGTGTGCTGGTGATTGTCCGCCCAGTTCTCGAAGCAGCCACAACTCTTCGAAATGGCCGATGTGGGCGAAGTCCCAGATCAGCGGCGACATCAAGGGGGAGACCTGTTTGATCAGGTCCTCTTGGGAGAGCGGCGCGATCAGGCTTGTCGTGCGCCTGCGGGCGCTCTCGAGTGCCGCCGTAATTTCGAGGGTCAGATCTAACGGATGTGACTTTAGATTTTGTGTCGCCATAATGCTGACTTTCGCGTCAGCTGCACGTGTGGCTGACAACCTCCAGAAGCACATTGAGCCAACTGACTTGGGGTTTTACAGCGCCGCTGCCTGCTGGCACCCGGCCGTTTCGGTCGGGCGGGCTTGGCGGAAAAAGCCGTATTCGTGGTCAGTTGGTGGCTGCATGCCGGTGGCGGTCAGGATTCGCTCATCCGCAGCCGCCTCATCCGCGATAAATCTGTTGCTCGACGTTACCCCCTTCTCTTGACGAGGTCTCCATGGAACGCCTAACCCGGTGGGTTCTCCGCCACCGCCTGATCGTCGTCGTGTTCTGGTTGTTTGCGCTCGGTGGCGGTATGGCCAGCGCAGCGGGTATCACCGACGTCTTGTCGCAGGAGTTTGCGGTGCCCGACAAGCCGGCGTTTGCAGCGAACGAGGCAATCGTCGCGGACTATGGCAATGGCGGCGAGATGCCACCTGTTGTGCTCGTTACGACGGTTCCTGAGGGCGCGAAGATCAGCGACGCTGCAACCACGGCGGAGCTGCAGGGCGTGCTCGATTCGGTGCTGAAGTCGGCACCGAACCTCCGCGTGATTGGCTATCCCGACACGCTTGATCCACGGTTTATCAGCGAGGACGGAAGGACGACGTTCGCGTACGTCTATGGACCGGCCGCTGGCGGGTTTAGTGAGGCTCCGGTGGCATTGCCTGCGATCGAGGCAGCCGTTGCGGACGCCACGGTCGCTGGCGCCCCGATTGCGTTGACCGGCATTCCGATGCTGACCGGCGAGAGTGGCGGCGGCGAGGGCCCGAGCCTGCTGATCGAGGTGTTGTTCGGCGGCCTCGGTGCACTCGCGGTGCTGATCTTCGTGTTCGCATCGTTCTTGGCGTTGACGCCGCTGATGGTCGCGCTCGTGGCGATCCCGTCCACGTTTCTCGTGCTGGGCATCCTCGCGCGGCTGACTGACGTCTCCATCATCGTGCAGTTCCTCGTCGGCCTGATCGGCCTTGGCGTCGCGATCGATTACGCCCTGCTGATCGTGACGCGGTGGCGAGAAGAGCGAGCTCTCGGTGCCGAGGGTGACGAGGCCCTCGTGCGTGCGATGAAGACCGCCGGGCGAGCCGTCGTCGTCTCTGGCATCACCGTGGCAATCGGACTGCTCGCGCTCGTGATCCTGCCCGTGCCGTTCCTGCGCAGCATCGGCTATGCGGGCATGCTGATTCCGACGATCAGCGTGCTGGTGTCGATCACGCTGCTGCCCGTTGTGCTCGCCACCATTGGCCCGCGCCTTGAATGGCCGCGCATCCGACATGAAGACACCGCGAGTCGCGGTTGGACACGCTGGGCCGAACTCGTCGTACGGCGACGCTGGATCGCTGCGATCGTTGGCATTGCGATCCTCGCGATACTGCTCGTACCTGCCTCGCAGATCGTGATCGGGGAGCCCGCTGCCACCTCGCTGACCTCGTCCGGACCACCACGCGATGCCCTTCTCTCACTCCAGAACTCGGGAATTGGCGACGGCGCCGTGACGCCGATGGAGGTGATCGCCACGACCGCCACGGCAGCGGCGACCGCGCAATCGCTCGCCGCCGTCGAGGGAGTCAGACTCGCCGTCGCGCCAACTGCGGCCGGCTGGCAGGCGGACGGTACGACGCTGATCGAGGTGATCCCGCAAAACGACGGCGCCACACCGGAGGGGCGGGCTACGATCGATCGCGTGCGTGCTGCCGCTGAGCAGCTCGAACCGGCTCCACAAGTCGGCGGTGTCGGCCCTCAGAATGACGACTTCATTAGCGCCGTCTACGGGTCGTTCCCACTGATGCTGCTGATGATCGGTGTCATCACATTCATCTTCTTGGCCCGCGAATTCCGCTCGTTGCTACTCCCGCTGAAGGCCATCATCCTCAACCTCTGCTCCGTCGGTGCGGCCTGGGGAATCATGGTCTGGGCGTGGCAGCAGGGCAACCTGTCGGAGCCGGTCTGGGGGATCGAGGCGACCGGCGCGATCACCTCTTGGCTCCCGCTGATGGTCTTCGCGTTCCTCTATGGCCTATCGATGGATTACGAGGTCTTCATCTTGGCGCGGATGCGCGAGGAGTACGACGCCACCGGCTCGAACTCGAAGGCGATCGTGACTGGCATTGGTCGAACCGGCAGGCTCGTGACGAGCGCTGCGCTGGTTCTCTTCCTCGCCTTCGTTGCGCTCGGCGCCACGCCCGAGACGGCGGTGCGGATCTTCGCAACCGGCTTAGCGGCAGGCATTCTGCTGGACGCCACGCTGATCCGCGCACTGCTCGTACCGGCTCTGGTGTCGCTCTTCGGCAACTGGAATTGGTGGATGCCTGTCTGGGCCGCCAAGATCCTTCGGGTCGAGCCGTCGCTGCCGAACCGCAACGCCGGGTAGTCGCACGGCGCAAGGCGGTTTGACGTGCCCATCGCTGGTTCCACACAGGTGGAATCAGCACCAGAAAAGCTCCCACCAGGCGTTATAGTTTCCCCATGGATGGTGCACACGACCTCGGTGGCATGCAGGGCTTCGGCCCCGCTACGTGGCCGGGCGCGGAGCAGGCGCTGCCGAACGATTGGGATGCCCGCGCCTTCGCCCTCGCGGTGACGTCGAGTTCGCAGAGCACACACGCCTTTCGCCACACGATCGAGCGGATGGGGCATGCGCGCTACCTCTGCGTGTCGTACTACGAGAAGTGGCTGCACGAGGCGGAGCAGGCACTGGTCGAGACCGGGGCGATTACGCACGCCGAGGTGGACGCGTGGGTCGATCGAATTGCAGCTGGTGAGCAGCCGCCTCGTCGAGAGGATCCCGTCGCGACGGCGCAGCTACTCGAGGCGATGGCCACGAGCCACCCGATGCCCCCAGCCGCTGCCGCAGCATTCGCCGTCGGTGATCGTGTTCGCGTGCGACGCATGCGCCCGGCGTGGCACACGCGCTGCCCGCGCTATCTGCGCGGCGCGACCGGCGAGATCTTCCGCATCCAAGGCGATGACGGTGTGCCCGACGTAAACAACGCCGAGCGCGAAGCGGTCTACGCCGTCCGTTTCGAGGCGCACGACCTGTGGGGCGAGGACACGGGCGACCATGTCGTCCTCGCGGATCTTTGGGAACGCTATTTGGAGGCCGCGTAATGCACGATCACGACCACGACCATGGTCACGACCATGATCACGACGGTCATCACCATCCGCGACCAGCGAGCGACATCGAGCTGCGGGCACGGGCACTCGAGGCGCTGCTCGTCGAGAAGGGTCTCGTTTCGAGCGACGCTATCGACGCCGTCATCGACCGCTATGTCAACGACGTGGGCCCGCAGAATGGTGCGCGTGTCGTCGCCCGTGCCTGGACCGACCCGGCCTACCGTGACCGCCTCCTCAGCGATGCGACTTCCGCCATCGGCGAGCTCGGATACGCCGGCGATGAGGGGCACACGATGGTTGTCGTGGAGAACGCCCCCGACGTTCATAACGTGATCGTCTGCACGCTCTGCTCGTGCTATCCCTGGCCGGTGCTCGGCCTTCCGCCGACGTGGTACAAGAGCGCTCCCTACCGTGCGCGCGTCGTGGCCGAGCCGCGAGCCGTCCTGCAAGAGTTCGGCGTTGAGGTGCCCGAGACGACTGAGATTCGCGTCTGGGACTCGACGGCAGAGGTCCGCTACCTCGTGCTACCGATGCGCCCGGAAGGCACCGAGGGGCTGGCAGAGGAAGAGCTCGCGGAGCTCGTTAGCCGCGACTCGATGATCGGCACCGGCCTGCCACAGACGCCGGCGGCACGATGAGCGGAGACGCCTTGGTGGCGACGCTCGATCTGCCGCGTGCGAACGGCGAACTCGTCTTCGACGAGCCGTGGCAGGCGCGTGCACTGGGCATGGGCGTCGTCACGATCGAAGCCCTCGGCATCGGTGCGGTCGAGTGGCGCGACGCGCTCGCCGACGCGATCACGCGCCACGGCTACGACCCGCAGGACGATCCGGCCTCCGCGTATTACGCGGCCTGGGTCGATGCCCTCGAGCGCCTCGTCGCCGCCCACGAGCACTGAGTGGACCTCCCTTTGTCATGGGCTCCCGTCATGCGCCCTCTCACCTTTGCCGCTGATAATCGAACGATCAGGCGTCTTCAGCAGACCATTGACCTGGCCACCCTACGTCCCTAGAGTCATGCTATGCCCGCTGCTCGCAGACAACGTCCGACCGGGTCAAAGCCCAAGACTGCTGCGCCACGAACGACCGATCCGGAGGCCTTGGCGCTCGCCGAGAGCCTGCCAATCTCGGCCCGAAGGCTACGCAGCATCGTGCGTGATATCTCGTCGATCGGTTCGTGCGAGCTTGGCTTTCGTACGCCTGGCACCCCGGAGGACCGCGCGACAGCTGAGTATGTCGCCACGTCCCTAAAGGATCTTGGCCTCGAAGACTGTGCCGTTGAGCGCATCCGCGTCGATGGTTGGCGCCTGCGCTCGGCAAGCGTTGCGCTGGTTGGTGGGCGGACGTTTGAGGCCTCGGGGATGGGCGGCGTTCCTGGTACGTCCGCCAAGGGCATCACTGCACCGCTGGTCGATGTTGGTCGTGGCGACCACCAGCGCCTGCGTAAGCTCGATGTGACGGGCCGTATCGCGCTCGTCGACTGGGATTTGATGACGTACAACCCGCGCTTTACCGGGCTCGAGCTTGGCTTGCGTGGCGCGCGGGGCTTGATCGTCAGCTGCCCGCCCGGCGGACCGTACTACCAGGCCCCCAACGCGCTCGGCACCTTCCATTCGTCGTGGCACGATGGCGCGCCGCCGTTCGTGATGATTCGCAAAGAGGATGCGGCGCGAATCCGCACCTCGCTCGCGAAGGCGCCGCAGACCGTCACGTTGACACTCGACGCGACGCTCAAGCGTGACGCCACGGGCTTCAACTCGATTGGCTACCTCGGCAACGGCAACCCGAAGAAGCCGATCGTGATTGGCGCGCACCACGACTGTTGGAATCGTGGCGCGTGGGACAACACCACTGGTGTCGCCGCGATGATCGTGCTCGCCGAGGCGCTGCAACGCGCTGGCATCGAGCCGAACCATCGACTCGCGTTTAGTTCGCGCACGGGTGAGGAGTACGGCATGGTCGGCTCCGACTTCGACTGGTGCGTGGGCGCGTGGGAGCAGATCGCACGCACCCACCCAGACTGGGGCGCCAAGGCGCCATTCCAGCTCTGCCTCGAGGCCAGCGGCCATCCGCGCATGCGCACGATCATGCTGACCTCACCCGAGCTCGCTCGTTGGTCGAGCGCAGCCTGTCGCACCGCAGAGGCGAAGGGCTGGTTGACGACAGGGTGGTACAGCAACCCGCCGTCGACGGGCACTGAGCAGTGGCCGTTCATGATTAGTGGTGTACCAGGCGTCTCCGTCTTCAACTGGGAGGACTGGTTCCGCAAGGCCGAGTACCACACGACCTTCGACACGATCTCGCGCCTCGATTTCGACCACCTTGAGCGCATGACGCGGTTCTATGCGTACCTGCTCTTGATGGCAGACCGAGACCCCGACGGCATCCTCAACCATGCTGATCGTGCGCGGGATGTCGTGCGTGCAACGCGCAATTGTGGAGTGCCAACGGCCGATCTCGAGCAGGCAGCCGCCAAGCACGCCAAGCAGCGTGGTCGCTCCGCCTTTACGCGTGTGGGCCGCGAACTCTGCGCCGTCGATGCCGACGGCGATACGTGTTACCCACACACGCAGACCGCCAAGGACCTCAAGAATCTGACTGCAGCGCAGGCCGCACTGGCCGCAGGTAAGCCACGCCGCGCGGCGCAACTTCTGACCCGCGTCGGCGACAACTCCCCCGCGCCGTACATCGGTCGCGAGGTCTACGCGATCCACCATCAGCGCCGCATCGACAACATGCAGAGCCAGCATTGGATTGCCTCGAGCCACCTTGCTGCGAGCCCCGACTTGTGGGAAGAGATCGCGGCCTTGCGCGGCGATCCCGATGCCCGCAAGCCTGGCCCATGGATCGACCGTTCGATCGCACGACACATTGCGAAATCTCGCAAATCCTTGACCCACCAAATCCGGAACATGCAACGTACGCTCGAACGAACAGGACCCCGAACATGATCTCGTCGCGCTCCCTCACCGCCCTCCTCACCCTCGCCATCACGGCCTGCGTCCTCGCGGCCTGTGGCAGTTCGACCGCGCCACAAAGCAGCGAGCCTGCGACCACAGCAGCCTCGGCAGATACAACGGCAACAGCCGCAGCCGACGCGAATGCCGACGTCACGCTCGACAGTCCCCACCGTGGTGGCACGATGGAGATCCTGTGGAATGGCTTTGGATCATCGATCGATCCGGGCGTCGACTACGACGGCAACTGGACCTTGCTGCGTCTGACGAACGATGGTCTGTTGACGTGGAAGCGCGTCGCGGGACCGGACGGCAACACGCTCGTTCCGAACCTCGCCGAAGAGATTCCAACGCCGACCGGAGACGGTCTGATCTACACGTTCAAGGTACGGTCGGGCGTCAAGTTCTCGACCGGACAAGAGGTAAAGCCAAGCGACTTTAAGGCCACGATCGAGCGGCAGTTCAAGCTGCCCGGCCCCGTGTCGAGCTTCTACGCCGTACTGCTCGGAGGCGACAAGTGCGCCTCGACGCCGAAGGCCGGTAAGAAGTGCGACCTCAGCCTCGGCATCGTTGCCGACGATGAGGCGATGACGCTGACGTTCAACCTCCTCAAGCAGGATTCCGACTTCCTGCAGAAGCTCGCACTCCCCTTCGCCTACGTGTTGCCCGCCAACACGCCGCCGGAGGAGACAGGCGTCACGCCACTGCCAGCTACCGGCCCGTACATGATCGAGAGTTACAAGCCGGGTGAGAGCATGGTGATGGTACGAAACCCCGAGTTCGTCCAGTGGTCGAAGGACGCTCAACCTAACGGCTACCCCGATCGCATCGAGTTCAACCTCGCGATCTTGCCAAACGCAGGCACGACGCAGGTTGCCAATGGTCAAGCCGACTGGATCGCCGACCAGATCCCAGCCGATCGCCTCGGCGAGATCAGTGAGAAGTACCCGGAGCAGATTACGATCAACCCGAATCCGCAGGTCTACCACATGGTGCTCAACGCGACGACCCCGCCGTTCGACGACGTTCGCGTGCGGCAGGCAATCAACTATGCAACCGACCGTGCTGCGATCGTGCAGCTGTGGGGCGGACCGAAGCTGGCGCTGATCACGTGCCAGATCTTGCCGCCGAACTTCCCGTCCTACGAGGCGTACTGTCCGTTCACGCTCAACCCCGGGCCAACGTGGAGCGCGCCGGACATGCCGAAGGCTCAGGAGCTCGTTGATGCCTCGGGCACGAAGGGACAGAAGGTCGTGATCATCTCAACCCCCGACGAGGTGACGACCGCAGTCAGCCTGTACTTCGTCTCGCTGCTCAAGCAGCTCGGCTATGAGGCCAGTATCAAGACCCTCCAGTCGGGTGTCCAGTACACGTACGTGCAGGACTCTGCCAACAAGGCACAGATGTCGATGAGTTACTGGTATCCGGACTATCCGGCTCCTGCCGACTTCCTCGACATCGTCGTCGGCTGCGGTGGCTACCACGAGAACAGCACGGCGAACCCGAACCTGTCGATGTTCTGCGACCCGGCGATCGACGCCAAGACGAAAGCTGCCGAGCAGATGCAGTTGACCGACCCGGCTGCTGCCGTCGCAATGTGGACGGAGGTCGACAAGCTCGTGACGGACGCTGGCCCGTGGGTGCCACTGTTCGTGGCCAGCAGGCTCGATTTTGTCTCGCCGCGCGTCGGCAACTACCAGAGCAACCCATCTGTCGTCGGCGGCTTCATGTTCGAGCAGGCTTGGGTGCAGTAGTGCGCGGCGATCGTGAATGTTCCAACCTCACCCAGGGTGTCTGACGACACTCAACTAGGCCGCCTAGAGACCGCCGACTCGAGCCGCGGGACGTGGGCCTCTGGGCTCGTACGCGTGCGCCGAGACCGGGCGGCGATGCTGTCGCTCGTCGTCCTGCTCGTGATTATCATCGCGACACTGCTGGCGCCCGTCTACGCGTCGAAGGTCGCCAAGACCGACCCGTTCGCCTCAAACCTCTCGGGCACGATCGTCATCGATGGTCAGACGGTGCCGGTCATCCAACCCAACCCGACCGGTCTCGGCTCGACCCCGATTGGACCGACCTGGCAGGCACAGTACTTCTTGGGCGCTGACACGCAGGGGCGCGACGTCGCCGCGCGCCTGCTTTACGGTGGTCGCGCATCGCTGATCGTGGGCGTCGCCTCGGCACTTGTCGCGTGCCTCATCGCCACGATCATCGGGCTCTTGGCGGGCTTCTCTGGCGGAATGATCGATGCGACGATCTCGCGCCTGCTCGACATCGTCTGGGCCTTCCCGATCTATCTCCTCGCGATCGCCCTCTCGACCGTCCTGCTCGTACAGGGGCTCTCAATCGGACCAATTGAGGTCGACCCTGGGAGTCTCTGGCTGCCCGTGATCATTATCGGGTTCGTCTTCGTCCCCTACGTCGCACGCCCGGTGCGCGGCGAGGTGCTGTCGGTGCGGCGACGCGACTACGTCGAGGCCGCGATCGCGCAGGGTGCGCGCCGCCGGCGACTCCTGTTCAAAGAGATCCTGCCAAACGTCCTGCCAAACGTGATCGTGATCTTCCCACTGATGATCGCCGCCTGCATCCTGACCGAATCGGCGCTGTCGTTCCTATCGATTGGCGTACAGCCACCACAGGCCAGCTGGGGCACGATCATCAACGGCGGCCAGGCCCAGCTCTACACCCGACCGATGGTCTCGATCTCCGCGGGTCTGATGATCGCGATCACGATCCTCGTGCTCAACATCCTTGGCGATGGCGTGCGTGACGCACTCGATCCGCGCGCGAAGCTGCGTCTGCGTCGTCGTAAGCGGGAACAGGCATGATCGCGTTCGCGCTGCGTAGAATCGCCTCGATGATCGTGGTGTTGTTTGCGCTCAGCGTGATCGTGTTTCTGATCTTCTTCGCAACGCCAGGCATCGACCCAGCACGGCAAATGGCAGGGCGCAATGCGACGCCGGAGACGCTCGCGGCGATCCGTTCGAACTTCGGGCTCGATCGACCACTCCCCGTCCAGTACCTGACGATGATGGATCGAATCGTCGTCAAGCGCGATATCGAGTCGTACTCGAACCGTGGTGTGCAGGTGATTCCACAGATCATTGATGCCGCGCCTGTCACGTTCTCGCTCGTCTTCGGCGCGGCCGTGATTTGGATCTTTGCCAGCATCAGCATCGGCCTGTTAGCAGCGTCGCTGCGCGGCACCATCTGGGACCCACTTCTGATGGGGGTGTCACTGATCGGCGTGGCGCTCCCTGTCTTCTGGCTCGGTGAGGTTGCCAACCTGATTACCCAACAGCGCTTTCACGACACCTTTTTGTTCTCGTGGGTACCACCACTTGGCTACGTGCCACTGACGGAGGACCCAATCGGGTGGTTTACGCATCTCGTAATCCCGTGGCTGGTGTTGTCTGTCCTGTTCGTCGGGTTCTACGCGCGAGTGCTGCGCTCGGACATCGTCAATTCGGAGAACGAGGACTACGTGCGCACGGCACGGTCGAAGGGTATTTCCGAGCGCCGCGTGCTGTTCCGCCACCAGTTGCGGACGTCGATGATCACGTTCGTCAGCCTCTTCGGGCTCGACTTTGCGGCACTCGTCGCTGGCGGCGCGTTGCTCGTCGAGGTGGTCTTTGGCTTGCCCGGCGTTGGTCGTCTGACCTACCTCTCGCTGGCTGGCCTCGACCTACCGGTGATCATGACCACGGTTCTGTACGGCGCGTTCTTCATTGTCGTCGCGAGCGCGATTGTCGACATCCTCTACGCCTTCCTCGATCCACGGACGCGGGCCGCATGAGCAATTCGCCACTGCTTGAGGTCGTCGACCTTCGCGTCGAGTTTGAGACGGAGTCTGGACCGGTGACGGCTGTCGATGGCGTGTCGTTTGTCGTTGACGACGGCAGCGTGCTCGGCATTGTTGGCGAGTCGGGCTCGGGCAAGAGCGTGACGATGATGAGCGTGATGGGGCTGATCACAGACCCCAACGCGCGCATCACCGGCTCGATCCAGTACCGCGGCCAGGATTTGCTTGCCCTGCAGCGCGACGAGTGGCGTGGCATCCGCGGGACGGAGATCGCGATGATCTTCCAAGACCCAATGACCTCGATGAATCCTGTCTACCGCGTCGGTTGGCAGATCGCTGAGCAGATTAGTGCCCACACCGCACTGTCGCGCAAAGACGTGCGCCTCCGCGTCCTCGAGTTGATGCAGCAGGTTGGGATTCCCGATGCGGAGCAGCGAATCGACGACTTTCCACACCAGTTCTCTGGTGGGCAGCGCCAGCGCCTGATGATCGCAATGGCGTTGTCGTGCCGCCCGCGGCTGTTGATTGCCGACGAGCCGACGACGGCCCTCGACGTCACGATCCAGGCTCAGATCCTCGAGCTGATCCAGACCTTGGCCGCAGAGACCGAGGCAAGCGTCGTGCTGATTACCCACGACCTCGGTGTCGTGGCAGAGATGGCCGACACCGTGCAGGTGATGTACGACGGACGCATTGTCGAGGCGGGGACGACGGCGACGATCTTCAACGATCCGCGCCACCCCTACACGTGGGGCCTGCTTGGCTCGATGCCGCGGGTCGATCGCCCGCGCCCCGAACGCCTGACGACGATCCCCGGTGCGCCTCCCTCCCCTCACGATCGCCAGCCTGGCTGCGTGTTCGCACCGCGCTGCGTGCACCATCAGCCCGCCTGCGATGTCTCGCCCCCGCTGATCGAGCGCACCGGCGATGGCCACCTCGATGCCTGCATCCTGCCGCTCGATGAGCGCGCGCCCCTGCGCGCAGCGGTGATCTCTCCGACGGGAGCCGAGCATGAGCGCTGAGCAGAGCAACAACATCATCCTGCGAGCCGACGGCGTGACAAAACGCTTCCCGTTGCGCAGCAAGGGTCTACTGCGGCGTACGACGGGCTGGATCGATGCCGTCAATGACGTCTCGCTCGAGGTGCGCGAGCGCGAGACGCTGGGACTCGTGGGCGAGTCGGGCTGCGGCAAATCAACGCTCGGACGCGTGTTGCTTCGGCTACTCAATGCCGATGCCGGCACGATCGAGTTCGCTGGCCGCGACATCACCAACCTCCGCGGCAAAGATCTGCGGCGCATGCGACGCGACATGCAGATCGTGTTTCAAGACCCATCGTCGTCGCTCAATCCGCGCCATCAGGTCGGTGCGATTATTGCCGCGCCGCTCGAGATCCATCGCTACGGATCTAAGGCGGAGATCGCCGATCGCGTTGCCGAGCTGCTCGAGCTCGTCGGCCTGAGACCCGAGCATGCGCGTCGCTATCCGCACGAGTTCTCGGGCGGGCAGCGCCAACGCATCGGTGTCGCACGGGCGCTGGCCCTCAACCCGCGCCTCGTGATCGCGGACGAGCCCGTCTCGGCACTCGACGTCTCGATCCAGGCGCAGATCGTCAACTTGCTGGCCGACCTGCAGGAACAGCTCGACCTCACCTACGTCTTTATCGCACACGACCTTGCTGTCGTCCGCCAGATCTCGGACCGCGTGGCCGTCATGTACCTCGGTCGCATTGTCGAGCTCGGGCCCTCGTTGAAGGTCTGTGATCGACCCGCGCACCACTACACCAACGCGCTCTTGTCGGCTGTCCCCATCCCTGAGGTCGAGTCTGTCACTCGGCGCGAACGCATCGTCTTGCGCGGCGACGTGCCGAGCCTTGCCAACCCTCCCAGTGGCTGTCCCTTCCACCCGCGCTGCCCGGCGGCGACGTCGATCTGCGCGATCGATCGCCCACCGCTCGTTCCGCGCACTGCGGATTCTGGCGAGCACCTTGTGGCCTGTCATCACCCGCTCTAGGATCGCACTATGAGCACCGAGCACCACGACGTCATTATTGTCGGAGCGGGCATCGCGGGACTCTCGGCAGCATGGGAGCTTCGCGACCGCAACATCGTCATTCTCGAGGCAACCGAACGCCCCGGTGGTCGCATTCGCTCGCTCGAGCGAGGCGAGCACTGGCTCAACCTCGGTGCTCACGTCTTCGGCGGCGAAGACACCGCGTTGGGCCGTCTGCTTACTGCCACGGGTGTCGAGGCTGTCGACGTGCCAGGCATCCTGACGGCGGTGTCGTACGACGGGCACCTCGTCTCCGATGGCCCGATCGAGCTGTATCCGTTGCGCCTGCCGTTTTCGACGCGTGCCCGCATCGAGTTTGTGCGCGTCGGTCTCAAGCTGCGGCGGCTCGTCAAGCAATATGGCGACGTTGCTCGACCGATTCCAGGCGAAGATCCTGCCGTCCTGCAGCAACGGATGCTCGACTTTATGGACAACGAGTCATTTAGCGACTGTGTTGGCCCCCTCACCCCCGAGGTGGACGCCTTCTTCCGCTGCACGTTGACACGCGGCACGGGCGAGCCAGAGGAGATCTCAGCGGGCTACGGCGTTGGCTACTTTCACCTCGTCTGGAACAAGGATGAAGGGCTCGGGCGCGCAATCGTCGGCGGCCCTCAGCGGCTGATGGATGCCTTGGCAGCACCGCATGGCGACCGACTCCAATTTGGCACTCGCGCGACGCGTGTAGTGCGAACCGGGGAAGGCGTGGTTGTCGAATGCACCGGCCCGGACGGGCCTCGGACCCTGACCGCAACGTCCGTGATTCTCGCCATCGACGCGCATCAGATTGCAGCATTGGCAGACGATTTGCCTGCAGACCTTCGCGAGGCACTACAGTCGATTGTCTATGGACCTTCGATTGCTGCAGCGTTCCTGACCGACGAGACGGGGCCGCAGCGGTGGGACGATATCTACGCGATCGCAACGCCGAAACGGTCGACGTCAATGCTGTTCAACATGGCGAACGTGCTGGCCGAAAAACGCTCGTCGCGTCCACCCGGCTCGAGCTTCATGGTCTATGCCCCCGCCAACCTTGGCCGCAAAGTCGAACACCTCGGAGATGAGGAGACCCTCGACCTCTTCCAAGCAGACCTCGAGCAGGTCCTCCCGGAGCTCCGCGGCCACGTCGTTGAACGGCAGATCCATCGTGTCAGCCCGGGCATCCCATTCCCCTTCGTTGGTCGTGGCCGGCTCCAGCCGACCTTGATGCAACCAACCGAGCACATCCACATCGCGGGCGACTACCTCGGCTCGTGGTACGGCGAGACGAGTGCTTGGACGGGGCATGCTGCTGCCAAGCGTGTCCTGACCGAACTCGGCTGAGGACTCGCCTTTACCTCCCGCGGTTGAGGCCGAACACGATTATTCCTGTCAGACCGACGGCGACGGCGCAGACTGCGAGTCCGAGCACCTCATTGACCGTGTTGCTGATGGCGAGGCCGGCCATAAACAGCACCAGCAGCGCGAGCATCAACAGGACGCGTTTGCGGTACGAGAGTTTCATCTGCACACCATCATGCCGGAGGGTGTGCGGGTTTGTGTGCGGGCACCACGCCATCGGTCACGCAGTCGCCTCGTGGCTATGCTGCGTGGGTGTCCGCCGCCTCCCCACCGACCACGCACGGCGCCGAGTTGATGCCGATTCTGGGTGGCACCTACCTGCTTGGCAACGAGGATGAGCAGGCTCGACCCGGCGATGGCGAGGGGCCGGTTCGCCCCGTTGAGGTGGCGCCCTTCTGGATGGATGCACACGCCGTCTCGAACGCGCGCTTTGCTGCCTTCGTCGAGGAGACCGAGTGGGTGACAGTCGCCGAGCAGTACGGCTGGTCGTTCGTCTTCGTCGGCTTCCTCCCCGACGACTTCGAATTGACGCAGGCCGCTGCGGCTGCACCGTGGTGGCGCAAGGTGGACGGCGCCGGTTGGCGTCACCCCGAGGGGCCTCACACGAACCTTGAGGGACGCGACGACCACCCCGTCGTCCACGTCGCCATCCTCGACGCGATCGCGTACTGCGCGTGGGCAGACCTGCGCCTGCCGAGCGAAGCCGAGTGGGAGATCGCCTCGCGGGGCGGCCTCGAGCAGCAGCGCTTCCCGTGGGGAGCCGAGCTCGAGCCGAATGGTCAGCACATGTGCAACATCTGGCAGGGCACATTTCCTGAGGACAACACGGCCGCCGATGGCTACCTCGGCACGTGCCCCGTCGACACCTTCTCGCCGAATGGCTACGGCCTCTACAACACGAGCGGCAACGTCTGGGAGTGGACAACCGACCGCTTCGACACAGCCGTCGGCAACGACAACATGGCGATCCGCGGCGGTTCGTACCTCTGCCACGAGTCGTACTGCAACCGCTATCGCGTCGCGGCTCGCACCGGCAATACGCCGGAGAGCTCGACCGGACATCAAGGCTTTCGCTGTGCGTGGAGTCCCGAACCGCCCACGCCCATCGCGCCGGCGACAAGCACCTCGACCGAAGCGGCGCCCGGATGCTGCGCGCCGCAGCGCTCCACGTAGACGTCCCGGTACCGTGTGGCTATGGCCGACGACAGCGAAATCCTCCGCACAGAGCCCAGCCCGCGCTGGGTCCGTGTGTTTCTCAACGGGGAGGCCATCGCGAATAGTCGCAACACGCAGCTGGTCTGGCAGGGGGTGTACCCGACGTCGTACTGGTTTCCGCGTGAGGACGTGCAGTTTGCCTTGCTGACACCAACCGCCCAGGCCAACGGGCGCCTGCGTTGGAACATCCGCGTTGGCGATCGCATCGCCGCCGGTGCCGCCTGGCAGCCGATCGAACTGCCCGAAGAGCACGCTGTCCTCAGCGATCACATCGCGTTTGAGTGGGCTTCGATGGACGAGTGGCGCGAGGAAGAGGAGTCGATCATCGGCCATCCGCGCGATCCGTACACTCGCGTCGATTGTGTGCAGAGCTCACGGCACGTCATCATCGAAATTGACGGCCAGGTCGTGGCCGACAGCAAGCGACCAATGATCGTGTTCGAGACGGGCATGCGCAACCGCTACTACCTGCCACACGTCGACGTGCAGAGCGACGTGCTCGTCAAGAGCGAGCGCACCTCCGTCTGTCCGTACAAGGGCACGGCCGCCTACTGGTCGGTCAAGGTCGCGGGCAAGCTCCACAACGATGTTGCCTGGAGTTATCCCGATCCGCTGCCCGAGTCCGAGCGCCTACGTGGCCACATGTGCTTCTACGACGAGCACGTCGACGTGACGATCGATGGCGAACGCCAGACTTCGTCGACGCCGCACCTGTCGATCGTGCCCGACGCGGGCGCGTGACGCTCTCGCTGAACTAGTCGTCTTCTTTGTTGATCAGGTGGACGTCGAGCCAGACAGCATCGGTACCCTAGCGGCCCGTCTGGATCACCCAGTAGGTCGCCAGTACGCCCGTCAAGACGACGAGCACCATGCTGACGATGTTCCAGAGCGGCGAACGGCCGAGTGTGGCCAACGCCCCGCGCCCACCACGAGCGATCGACCGAGCCGGCGCCACGAGCAGAACGATCGCGACGAGCAACGCCAGCGCGAGGGGGCGCAACGCATCATCCATCTCCGCACCGTCCTTGCTCAGCTGCGTCGAGTCGACGTTGGCCTGTAGTTCCTCTCCCGGCTGAACCGCGAGAAACGTCATTGCAAACATCGCGAAGCCCAACAGCACGACCCACGGGCCGAGCGTGATGCGCCACGCGGGTCGAATAATCATCGCGATTCCCAACAGCGCTACGAGCGGGATCAGGACGATCGGTCCGTAGGCGAGCAGGGGGTGTGCCGGGAGGCCTTGGATTTCCATCTGACAAGTCTGCCTGTTTCGGCTGCAAAAAACCGAAACTCTGATTCCAACCGGCCAAGTGCTGATCTGCCACGTCCGATTATGTGTGCTAGTTTTAGAGTCATGACTGTACGCGAAACACGAACACCAGCCGAGCACCTGCTCGGCAGCCGCTCCCGCGTCGCTGCGCTCGCTGCCCTGCTGGTCGGCCCCTGCACGCTGGCCGAGTTGACCCGCCAATCGCGCTGCGCCAAGTCGGCTGCGGCGATTGCCCTGCGACAGTTGGAAAACGCGGGCGTCGTCACGCGCGACGGGGATCGCTTCGCAATCAGCGCCTCGCACCGCGAGTTGATCGAGCAGATCGTGCGCCTCGGCCCTGCTCCCACCCAAGAGGCCGTCTTTGCCGATTACGTCGGCAAGTGGGTGGCACTGTCGCGCGAGGGCAAGATTGTCGGTTCCGACGATAACCCCGAGGTGCTCGCCAAGCGGAACCGCGCCAATGGCATCCACGGCTACCGCTACATTCGCGTGCCGCATCCCGACGACCCGCCACCGATCGACACGATTTGGGGCTTCCATTGATCCGGCTCCCCCTCCACCTCTTGCCAAACGATCCGGTACCCGCCAAGCGCCCAACCATGACGGTCGAGATATCAGCAGAACGCTCGGTTGCTGTGCCATGCCTCGTCGATACAGGCGCGCTACGTACACGGCTCCCTGGCTGGGTCGCAGTCAACTTGGATATCGAACTCGATCCCAAACTCGGCGAGCATGTCGGACTGGGTTCGGGCGTTGTGCTCTCCTGCCCTGCCCCGGTGGTACTCAAGAGTGCCGCCGGAACCATCATCACCACGGTCTGGTTTTGCCCGGGCTGGAACTCTCCCTTCGGCCTGCTCGGCCAGGAGGGCTTCCTCGATCAGTACCGCTTTACGCTCGATGTCGCTGAGGGCTGGTTTGCCCTCGAGTCGGCTGCCTAGCTCAGCGCGACGCTAGGCAAATGTCCAGATAGGGTC
>Ga0208942_1000331_pt1:15000-20301 | contig 20301 bp, 13 predicted proteins | sample GreLakmeSU08MSRF_FD_187704 | JGI IMG/M metagenome (GOLD analysis project Ga0208942, IMG submission 187704) | Freshwater lentic microbial communities from great Laurentian Lakes, MI, USA - Great Lakes metaG SU08MSRF (SPAdes) | ecosystem: Environmental > Aquatic > Freshwater > Lake... | reverse complement strand
CCGTCAAACAGCGGGAAGACGATACGGCCACGGAGGCGATCGATCGGACCTTGGCGCCCCTCGCTCGCGACACCAGCGGCGAGCAAATCTGCCGGCGTGTAGCCCTTCTTGAGCGCACCGTTGACGACGCGATCCCAGGCGTCCGGTGCAAACCCGATCCGCCAGTGCTTGATCAATTCGGGTCCGAGCTTGCGCTCGGCGAGATACGCGCGTGCGACCTCGGCCTCGGGGCTATCGACGAGCACGCGCTCGTAGTACGCGCACGTCTCCTCCAGCAATCGCTCGATCTTCTTTTCACGATCGAGCTCCTCCGCTTCCTTGTGCGATAGCTCCTCGTACTCGATCGGCACGCCATAGCGCTCGGCCAGTCGTTCGACGGCCTCGGGAAATTCGCAGGCTTCGAGCTCCATCACAAACTTGAAGACGTCGCCACTGACGCCACACCCGAAGCAGTGGTAGAGCTTCTGCGCCGGTTCGATCGAGAAGCTCGCCGTCTTCTCGTCGTGGAATGGGCAGCGAGCCATCGCGCGTGGACCGACTTGGCGTACCTGACCGGTTCGCGCAGAGACGAGCTCGACGAGGTCGGCGCGTTCGCGCACCCGCTCGACTGTTGCCCGATTGATCCGTCCCGCCACGCCAGCCCCCTAGAAGCGCCAGGCGTCCGGCTCGAAGCGCGCGCGATAGGCGCGCAAGGCATAGCGATCCGTCATGCCAGCGACGTGATCCAAGACTCGCGTCTCGAAGGAGTCCTCCGAAATCGGCACCTCTTCTGGGTGCTCAAAGAACCAGACGAAGAGTGATTGCACGACGTTGCGAATCCGGCCACGCTCGGTCTCGGTGGCTGGGCGCAGATATACCTCGTCGAACATGAACCGCCGCAGCTCGAGGAGCGCCTCGGCGTAGGGCGTCGTCTGCTCGATGTCTTCCACCACGGCAGAGCGCTCGACCAGGTCGTGCACGAGCGCGTCGATGCGCCGCGCGGCCGTCGTGCCAAGCAGAGCGGTGGCCTCTTGCGGCAGGCGGGCAGGATCGAGCACGCCCGCGCGCACGGCGTCGTCGATGTCGTGGTTGATGTAGCCAAAGCGATCGACGAGCTTGACGATTCGCGCCTCAGGCGTCCGGGGCGCTGTGGCACCCGTGTGGTTGAGGATCCCGTCGCGCACCTCGTCCGTCAGGTTGAGGCCACGCCCATCGCGTTCCAGGTGCTCAACGATGCGCAGGGAGTGCTCGTTGTGATGAAAGCGGCGCCCCGTGCGCTCCTCGAGGATGTCGGACAGCGCCTCTTCGCCGGTGTGTCCGAATGGCGGGTGCCCGAGATCGTGGCCAAGCGCGATTGCCTCAGTCAGATCTTCGTTGAGGCCCAGGGCGCGCGCCACGGCGCGGGCGATGCCTGTCACCTCAAGCGTGTGGGTCAGGCGCGTGCGGAAATGGTCGCCCTCGGGGGCAATAAAGACCTGCGTCTTGTGCTTCAGTCGCCGAAACGCCTTGGAGTGCACGATGCGGTCGCGGTCGCGCTGAAACGGTGTGCGTAGGAGGCACGCAGCCTCTTCGTGCGAACGCCCCAGCGAATCCTGCGAGCGGGTTGCCCAGGGAACCAGCCGCACGGCCTCGGCTGCGGCCATGCGCTCGGCGAAGCCTTGCGCGACTGGACCAGCCAGCGCCTCGTCTCGATCAACAGCAGAGGGTTCGTTCACACCGACAGCGTAGTCCACGCACTAGAGTCGGGCGGCTGGGTCAGATGATTACGGGGACGGTGCCACCGTCGACGCCCCATGCCGAGCCCGTCACGTACGAGGCTCGCGCCGAGCACAGCACCGCAATGATGTCCGCGATCTCCGCCGGCTCGGCCATGCGACCGATCGGGCGTCCCGCCCCCGCCTTCGCGAGCGCGTCTTCGCGCGTGCCCTCGCCGCGGGTCTGATCCGCGAGGCCGCCTTCGGCAAGCCACGCGGGCGTGCCGGTCGGTCCAGGACAGATGGCGTTGACGAGCACGCCATTCTTGGCCTCGAGATCCGCGACCAGTTTCGAAAACGACAGCAGCGCAGCCTTCATCACGCTGTAGTCCGGCATGCCGCCGGACGGACGCTTGCCGGCCGTCGACGAGACGAGCACGACGCGCGCCTGGTCGCTCTGACGCAGATGTGGCAGCGCAGCCCGGACGGCGCGGATGTGGCTCATCAGGTTCAACTGGAACGACTCTTCCCACTCTGCGTCCGTCACGTCATCGAGCTTTCGCGCGACGGCGAAGCCCACGTTGGCGACGAGCACGTCGAGCGCACCAAAGCGCGAGCAGGCCTTCGAGACGGCCCATTCTGGTCCACCGGGGAGCGCAAGGTCGGCTTGGATCCCAAACGCGTCTGCAGCCCCCGCACTCTCCAGCAAGGCAACGGTCTCGTCGAGAGCGTCTTGGCTGCGCGCTGCGACAGCAACGCGCGCGCCCTCACGAGCGAGCACCTCTGCCGTAGCGCGCCCGATTCCTTGGCTACCGCCCGTAATCAGTACGGCGCGCCCTGTCAGTCCGAGATCCATACCCAAAGGGTACCGGGTGCGCAGGGAACCCAGCGCGTACCCTGTGTCAATGGCACGCGTGATCATGGTTCGACATGGCGAGACCGATTGGAGCCGCGAGGCTCGTTGGCAGGGCCATTCCGACGTTCCGTTGAATGCCTTGGGCTTCGAACAGGCCGACAGGCTCGTCAAACCCCTTGCCAAGCAACAGCCGACCCATATCGTCACGTCGGATCTCGTACGCGCGCAGCAGACGATTCGGCCGCTCGCCGAACTCTTGGGCCTTCCTGTCGTCACCGACCCCGACTTGCGAGAAATCGACGTGGGTAGCTGGGCAGGCCTGACCCACGACGAGGCCGCCGCCCGCGACCCTGAGGGAGCGCTTCGACACGACGAAGGTGGCACCGGCTGGACAGACGGCGAGACCTACGCCGACGTCGCCGAGCGCGGCACGCGGGCCCTCAATCACCATTCGGAAGGCCTCGACGAGTCGGATCTGCTGGTGATCGTCGCCCACGGCGGCCTGATCGGTGCTGTGACGGGTCGCATCATCGGACTGACCGCGGAACAGCAGCGGATCCACCTCGGACGCATCAGCCACGGCCACGCGACCTACCTGCGCCGACGCGAGTCGGCCGCGGGACCAATCTGGCGTGTGCTGGCCTATAACGCGCCGCTGTTGGGCGACGCCGGGCCACCGATCGAGCTGACCAGCCACTAGCGTCAACGGAACCGCTCGGCAGACTCGGACAAAAACGGGAACAACCAGCGCCGCAGTGGCTACTGATCGCCAGCCACGGCCACGCAATTGCCCCAGAACGCAAGAAAGCCACCCCTTGCGGAGTGGCTTTCTCAATAAATATTCCGGCGGCGTCCTACTCTCCCGGGCAGTTTCCCACCAAGTACCATCGGCGCTGAGGGGCTTAACGACTCTGTTCGAAAAGGGAAGAGGTGGATCCCCCTCGCCATAACCACCGGAAAGCGGTTAGGGAAGCATGCGGTACAGCGACCGCTCCCTGAAAACTACATAGTGATAATGGTGTTCGAGTTTAAAATAAGACCTCGGGCTATTAGTACGAGTTAGCTACATGCATTGCTGCACTTCCACATCTCGCCTATCAACCTGGTGGTCTACCAGGGCCCTTACTCCCTTAAAGGGATGGGAGAACTCATCTCCAGGTGGGCTTCCCGCTTAGATGCTTTCAGCGGTTATCCCATCCAGACGTAGCTATCCAGCGATGCCGTTGGCACGACAACTGGGACACCAGAGGTCTGTCCACCCCGGTCCTCTCGTACTAGGGGCAGCTCCTGTCAATTCTCCAACGATCACAGCAGATAGGGACCGAACTGTCTCACGACGTTCTGAACCCAGCTCGCGTAACGCTTTAATGGGCGAACAGCCCAACCCTTGGGACCTACTTCAGCCCCAGGATGCGTTGAGCCGACATCGAGGTGCCAAACGATGCCGTCGATATGGACTCTTGGGCATCATAAGCCTGTTATCCCCGGAGTACCTTTTATCCGTTGAGCGACCGCAATTCCACTCTCCACGGCCGGATCACTAAGTCCTACTTTCGTACCTGTTCGACTTGTTGGTCTCACAGTCAAGCTCCCTTATGCCTTTACGCTCTACGCATGATTTCTGACCATGCTGAGGGAACCTTTGAGCGCCTCCGTTACATTTTAGGAGGCGACCGCCCCAGTCAAACTGCCCACCTGACACTGTTCCCCACCCGGATCACGGCATGGGGTTAGAAATCCGAAACATCCAGGGAGGTATCCCAAGGATGGCTCCACCACGACTAGCGTCATGGCTTCAAAGCCTCCCTCCTATCCTGGACGGGATGAACCGGATCCCAATATCAAGCTGCAGTAAAGGTTCACGGGGTCTTTCCGTCTAGCTGCGATTAATCGGCATCTTCACCGATACTACAATTTCACCGAGTCCCTCGTTGAGACAGCGCCCAAGTCGTTACGCCATTCGTGCAGGTCGGAACTTACCCGACAAGGAATTTCGCTACCTTAGGACGGTTATAGTTACCGCCGCCGTTTACCGGGGCTTGGATTCAAAGCTTCGCCGAAGCTAACCTCTCCTCATGACCTTCCGGCACCGGGCAGGCGTCAGCCCCTATACATCGTCTTTCGACTTAGCAGAGACCTGTGTTTTTGGTAAACAGTCGCTTGGGCCTCGTCACTGCGGCCTCCTCAGGCTCCAGGAGCAAGTCCTTTCACCTTAATGAGGCGTCCCTTCTCCCGAAGTTACGGGACGATTTTGCCGAGTTCCTTAACGAGGGTTATCTCGATCGCCTTGGTATTCTCTACCCGCCTACCTGTGTCGGTTTTGGTACGAGCACGCGCCACCTCCTTAGAGGCTTTTCTTGGAGGCATGGCTTAGGGGACTTACGGCCTACGGCCTCGGCATAACGTCTCAGAGTATTGTTCGGCGGATTTTCCAACCGAACCTCCTACGCGCTTGCCCCGGGACTACCATCGCCCGGGATCCCTTATCCTACCCCGTCCCCCCGTCAGTCAAACGGTGGCTACGTGGTACTGGAATATCAACCAGTTGTCCATCGCCTACGCCTTGCGGCCTCGGCTTAGGTCCCGACTAACCCTGAGCAGAATAGCTTTACTCAGGAACCCTTAGGCATTCGGCGGAGGTGTTTCTCACACCTCTCTCGTTACTCATGCCAGCATTCTCACTTCCTAGGTCTCCACGGCTAGCTTCCGCTGCCGCTTCTTCGTCCTAGGAACGCTCCCCTACCATAACGACATAGTCGCTATCCACAGCTT
>Ga0208942_1000331_pt1:0-10000 | contig 20301 bp, 13 predicted proteins | sample GreLakmeSU08MSRF_FD_187704 | JGI IMG/M metagenome (GOLD analysis project Ga0208942, IMG submission 187704) | Freshwater lentic microbial communities from great Laurentian Lakes, MI, USA - Great Lakes metaG SU08MSRF (SPAdes) | ecosystem: Environmental > Aquatic > Freshwater > Lake... | reverse complement strand
GCTCAATCTGGGTGACGGGCACGACCGGCACGCCACGACGCGTCGCCATTCTCCGCTCGAGCGAGTCGCGCGTGATCGTCCAAAGCAACCAGATCTCCAAGGACATGAAGAACGCAGTCGTCTCTGTGGAGGACAAGCGCTTCTACGAGCACAATGGCGTCGACCCCAACGGTATTGCCCGTGCGCTCTTCAACCGCTTCGCCTCCGGGACCAACGAGGGCGCCAGTACGATCACGCAGCAGCTCGTCAAGAACACCTACCTGACGAACACGCAAACCGTGCAACGCAAGGTCCGTGAGGCCTCCCTCGCCTGGCAACTCGAACAGCGCTGGTCGAAGGATCGCATCCTGACGGCGTACCTCAACACCGTCTACTTTGGGCACAACACCTACGGCGTGGAGAGCGCCGCGAAGTACTACTTCGGCTTGTCCGCGCGCGACCTCGACCCGGCCGACTCCGCACTCTTGGCCGCCGTCCTCAAATCGCCCTCGACGTACGATCCGATTGCCAGTCCAGAGTCGGCGCTAGCCCGCCGCAACGTGGTGCTGCAGCAGATGGGTGCCCAGGGCTACCTGGACGCCGACACGGTTGCCGTCGAGAAGGGCCGCCGCCTCCTGCCAGTCACACGCATCGAACCCAAACCACTCGACACCACGCTGCCGTACTGGGTGCAGTTCATCACCGAGCAACTCGTCAACAAGTTTGGGACCGGCCAGACCTTCGGTGGCGGCATGAAGGTCATGACCACATTGGACATGAACGAACAGCGCGTCGCCGAGGAGACACTCAAGAACACGCTCCCCCGCAAAGGTGGACCACAAGGCGCGCTCGTCTCGATCGACCCCAAAACAGGCGAGGTCCGGGCGATGGCCGGCGGCAAGCCCTACTCAATCAAACACCAATTCAACGTCCCAGCCGATGCGCATCGTCAGCCCGGCTCGGCCTTCAAACCCTTCGACTTACTCGCAGCGTTCCAAGTGGGTGTTCGCCCGACAACCACCTTCCGCAGCGAGAAGGTGCTCTTTGATCTCGGCGGCGGCCAGTTCTGGTTCGTCTCGAACAACGAGAACAGTTATGGCAAGGACCTCACCCTGCACGAGGCGCTGATCGAGTCTGACAACACGGTGTTCGCACAGCTGACGATGCTGATTAAGCCCTCCGTGATTGCCGACGTCGCCCACCGGCTGGGCATCATCTCGCCGATCGACGCGGGCCAACCAGCCATCGGTCTCGGCGGCCTCTACGTGGGCGTGACACCACTTGAAATGGCACACGCCTACGCCACGATTGCCAACAGTGGGCTGCGGGTCGGTGGCTCCGTCCTCTTCCATTCGCCCGACTCGGGCATCACCGATCCGTCAATGGAGCCGATCTCGATTAGACGGATTGAGTTTTCTGATGGCTCCACCCTGACCAACACACCCATCTCCATTCAGGCCGTTCCCGTTGACCACGCGCTGGCAACGATCGACGCAATGAAGGGTGTCATTGCTGATGATGCGGGCTCAGGTACCGCCGCGGCGATTGGTCGTCCCGTGGCCGGCAAGACGGGTACCACCTCGGACTTCAAAGACGCGTGGTTTGTCGGCTTTACGCCACAGCGCGCAACCGCGACCTGGGTCGGGCATGAAAACCCCGCTTTGCCGATGCGGCGCGCCTTCAACGGCGGTCCCGTCTACGGCGGCACCTATCCGGCAATCATGTTTTCGACGTTCATGAAGTCGGCCATGCGTGGTCTACCTGTCGAAGATTGGGACGCTCCAGTGGGCGAGCCATCCTCCTCGATCTCGATCGACCCGCGAACCAATCAGCGCGTGCCACCTGGGTGTAAGCACGCAATCGTGGTCGTGTGGGCAAATGCGTTAGCACCAAGCACGATCGGGCCCTGCGAAACGAACCTCGTGTCAGTCCCCGATTTTACGGCGGCCACGAAGCGCAAGGCGATCCGAATCTCAACGGGCTCCGGGCTTCAGATTCGGTTCCAGTATCGGCCCGCTGCGCCAGGAGAAGACCCTGGCACTGTCGTGGTGCAGACGCCATCCCCACTTGCCGCTGTCGAAACGGGCAGCATCGTCACGCTGATCGTCGCACGACGCGTGCCGAGCGTGCTTGTACCAGACGTCATCGCCTCCGCGTCAGCGCCGAGTTCGATGGAAGCCGCCGTGGCCCGTCTCGAGGCAGCCCAATTCCGCGTCGTCATCCTCGATCAGCAGGATGGCTATGGCCTACCGATCGGTTCTGTCGTCAACCAAGAACCAGCGAGCGGAAAGCCAGCACCGCTCGGCTCGGTCGTCACGATCTCTGCAAGCGGTACCTACACGGGCGCCATCGTCCCGAACATCAGTGGCCTGACCGTGGACGAGGCCAGTCAGCGTCTTGCTGAGGTTGGACTCGTACCGCAGGCGATCAATGCCGATGGCCTGCTTCGTCCTGCCGATCGTGTCTTTAGCGTTGAGCCTTCGGCCGGCAGCAAGGTCCCACTCGGCACAAAGATTACGCTCTACGTATCGCCGATCTAGCGCGCTTGGCACGACCACCCGTGGCAGCAACGACGAGCGCGTCAGCCTCGCTCTAGCCGCGTACGGCGGCCGAGTAGATGCGCGACTTGACGAGTCGGCCGCCCGCCAGATCGGTACGCGCCCAGACGAGGCGCCCAGCACCAAAGGCAGGATCGGAGAGCCGAGCTGTGGACCGCTCAACCGCAGTCACGCGGGTGCTCTTGCCCGTCGCCAAATTGACAACCCAGAGCGCATCCTGCGTCCCACCTTGTCCCTCGCGTCGACGCACTGCAACGAGTTCTCCCGCGACGGAGGGGCGTGTCACCTCGAAGCTTTCCTGCTTCGAGAAGGGCACCGACTTCAGCAGCGTGCGCTTCGTACCGTCGGGCGCGTAGGCCACGACGGCCAGCTGCTGTAACCCCTTGCTGAGCGTGCGCCGGTTCGCAACGATCGTGCCATCGTCAGCCACGGCAACCGAGTAGAGCGTCGCGGTTGCGGCGGTCGGTTCCTGCGCGCGAATCGAGATTTCGCCTGTGACGGCGCGAAAGCCAACCATGGTTCCGCCGGCCGCCGTTCGAGCCGACCAGGCAATCCCCGCAGCGCCGGCAGACAAGGACGTCAGCTCGCCTCCGGATTGCTCGGCCGCCACCAAGATAGCCGCCGTGCCACCCACATTGGGTGCGATCAAGATCGCGTTGTTATCAGCCCAAACGACGGCCGAGCCAGTAGTGGTAACGAGATGTGGCGTGGTGATCGCCGCCGGATCGGTGGTGTCCTCCGCGACCAGATTGGAGGCACCAGTGGCGCCCACGCTGGCGACGTAGCCGCCCGTTCCGGGGAATGCGACGGCATAGGCGAACGCACCAGTCGCACCGGTGACGGGCGCCTGCACGGCGTTACACGGTGTCGTCTCACACGGCTGGTCGACGACGGTCGCATTCTTGCCGGCTGTGCGCACGATCAGCCGATCACCTCGAAAGGCAGCGACCGTCCGAACATTGCCGTCGTTGCGACCGACCTCCAGCCACGCAAAATCGCCCGCACCAATCGCGGGTGCTGCGATCCAACTGGTCGTCGTCGAATAGGCGACGACGGGCGTTGCGACGACTCCGGCCATCAGCCAACCGTACTGGACACCACCGGCGGATTTGTAAGCACCGCTGCCAACTCATCCGCGACACGCTGCTGCTGCTCCTCGCTGAGGGCGCCAAAGAACGGCAGCGCCAGGGCGCGAGCCGAGATGCCCTCACAGATTGGGAACTCGCCGGGTCGATGCCCGCGCGCCTGATAGAACGGTTGAAGATGGATCGACGGCAGGTATGGCTTGGACGAGACGCCGCGTTCAGCGAGGAGTTCGATCACGGCATTCCGGTCGACGCCTTCCTCAAGCAGGACGGTGTAGACGAACCACGAGCGCGTGTCACCCGGCACTACCGCCGGCAGTTCGATGCCAGGGATCGCATCGAGCAGCACGTTGTAGCGCTCCGCGACGACAGACCGCTTGCTAAGGATCTCGTCGAGTCGTTCGACCTGAGCCAGCCCCACGGCGGCCGAGAGGTCATCCATGCGGTAGTTCCAACCGAGGCGGTCATGCTCGAGCCAGGCGCCGGCGTCGGAACGACCTTGGTTACGCAGGCTCAAGATGCGCTCGTAGACCGCTTCGTCATCGGTCGTGACGATGCCACCCTCGCCCGTTGTCATCTGCTTGTTGGGATAGAACGCGAAGATCGTCGGCGAGCCGTGCGTACCGATCATCTGCCCCTGACGCTGGGCGCCGAGCGCCTCGGCAGCGTCCTCGATAATCGCCAGACCGTGTCGATCGGCGATCGAGCGAATCTCCTCGATCTTGCAGGGCAGCCCGAAGATGTGCACAGGCACGATCGCCTTGGTGCGAGGTGTGATCGCCGCCTCGACCGCTGCTGGGTCGAGGTTGAACGAGATCGGATCGACTTCCGCGAAGGCCACATCCGCTCCCGCGTGCAGCACGCAGTTGGCAGACGAGATGAACGAGAACGGCGAGGTGATCACCTCATCGCCAGGCCCGATGCCAGCCTGCACGAGGCCGAGATGAAGACCCGCGGTGCCGCTCGAGACTGCGGCCGCGTACTTGACTCCGACCCAGTCGGCGAAGGCACGCTCGAAGCGCGGCCCCATCGGACCAAGCGAGAGCATGCCCGAGCGCAACACCTCGAGCACGAGCTCTTCCTCGCGCGGACCGATGTCCGGCTGCGCGAGGGGGATTGGTGCGCCGGTGGCGCTCACCTCAGGAGGGAAACTCGAGGTAGGTCTTCGACAGCTCGTGACGACCGTGGACCGTGTCGAAGAACAGCTTCTGGATCTGCTTCGTGATCGGGCCCGTGCCAATGTGATGATCGTCGAGCGAGGCAACCGGGGTCACCTCGGCGGCCGTGCCGGTCAGGAACAGCTCGTCGGCGAAATACAGTTCGGCGCGCGTCAAATCGTGCTCGACCGTCTCGATGCCGATGGTGGCAGCCATCTCCATCACGGCATGGCGCGTGATGCCTGGCAGGCACGAGGCGCTAATCGGCGGGGTGTAGAGCTTGCCGTTCATCACCGCGAAGACGTTCTCGCCCGAGCCGTCGGCAACCAGGCCAGCCTCGTTGAGGAGGATCGCCTCGTCGTAGCCATGCTTGAGCGCCTCCATCTTCGCGAGCTGCGAGTTGAGGTACTGGCCCGAGGCCTTGGCGGTAGCCGGAATCATGTTCGGGCCGATGCGGCGCCAGGACGAAATCATGCAGCGAATGCCGTTCTCGATTGCCTCGTCGCCGAGGTAGGCTCCCCACTTCCAGACTGCGATCATCGTGTGGACCGGGCAGTTGAGCGGGTTGACGCCCATCTCGCCAGCGCCGCGGAACACCAGCGGGCGGATGTAGCAGGAAGGCAAGTTGTTGACCTTGATCGTCTCGTGCACGGCGGCGGCGAGTGTCTCGGTCGAATAGGGGATTTCCATGTAGTACTGCGCAGCCGAGCGCTTGAGCCGATTCAAGTGGTCGGTCAGGTGAAAGACGCCCGTGCCCTGATCCGTCTCGTACGCGCGGATGCCCTCGAAAACGCCCGAGCCGTAGTGCAGCGCATGCGTGAGGACGTGAACCTTCGCATCGGCGTAATCGATGAGTTCTCCGTCGAACCAAATCTTGTCGGACTGCATGGGGTTGTCTCCCTCGGTCGAGAGCGAATCGTATCGTCTCCCCCCGGCACACCGCGCATTTACTGTCCGGTGACGCAATCAACTTTGTTTTGGGGTCTGACCCCTAAGCAAAGTTGATTCCGTCACCAATCGCCACGGGGCCGGCAGGACTCGAACCTGCAACCCTCGGTTTTGGAGGCCGGACCCCTAGCCGTTGAGACGCGCGCGCAGGAGACCCTGCAACGCCTTGGCGTCGGCGCGGCCGCCGCTCTGCTTCATGCACTGGCCGACGAGGAAGCCGATCACCTGCTCGCGGCCGCCCTTGAAGGCCTCGACCTCTTCGGGGTGGGCTGCCAGCACGGCGTCGATGATCTCGCCGAGGGCGTCGTCGCCTCCGACTTGAGCCAAGTTACGGTCGACCACGACGCCGGCAGCGGTTGCCTGGGGATCTTCGACGAGTACTCCGAAGACCTCCTTGGCTGCGGTCTGGTTGATCGTGCCGTCGACGACGAGGGCGATCAGGGCGGCGAGGCGCTCGGGGGTGACCGGACTCTGATTCGCGCTGAGGCCCGCACCATTGAGGTGCGCGGAAAACTCGCCCATCGTCCAGTTGGCCGACGTCTTGAGGTCGCCGGTGTCAGTAGCAACGGCATCGAGATAGCGGGCGAGGTCGGCGTCGACGGCCAAGGCGAGCGCCGTGGGCTCCGTCAGACCAGCGGCAACAAGGCGGTCGAAGCGCGCCGCGGGCAACTCAGGGAGATCGCTACCGAGCTCGACGAGCCCCGCCTCGGTCTGGTGGACGGGCAGCAGGTCGGGCTCGGGGAAGTAGCGGTAGTCGTGGGCCTGCTCTTTCGAACGAAGCGACGAGAGCGTGCCGGCGACGGGATCAAAATGGAGCGTCTCCTGCTCGATCGAGCCGCCACCCAAGACGACTTCGAGCTGGCGTTCCAACTCGGCCTCGATGCCGCGCTCGAGAAAGCGGAAGGAGTTCATGTTCTTTAGCTCGGTCTTCGTGCCGTACTCCGTCGAGCCGATCGGACGAATCGAGACGTTCGCGTCGGCGCGCAGCGAGCCCTTCTCCATGTCGCAATCCGAGGCACCAATCGCGACGACGGTGGCGCGCAGCAGCGTGAGAAAACGCCGCGCATCCTCGGGCGATCGAATATCGGGCTCCGAGACGATCTCCAGGAGCGGCGTACCGACACGGTTGAAGTCGACGATCGAGCCGGCCGAGCCACTAATGCGGCCGCCCTCGCCACCCGCGTGGATCATCTTGGCTGCGTCTTCTTCCAGGTGCGCGCGCGTGAGGCGAACGTCGAAGCCGCCCTCACCCGGGACGCGGAAGAGACCCTCGGCACACATCGGTTGGTCGTACTGACTGATCTGGTACGCCTTCGGACTATCCGGGTAGAAGTACTGCTTGCGACTGAACTCGCTCGTCTCGGGAATGCGACACCCCAGCGCCACACCAACACGTGTCGCCTGACGAATCGCCTCAGCGTTGGCTACCGGCATCGCACCCGGGTGCGCGAGGCAGACCATGCAGACATTGGTGTTGGGCTCGTCGCCAAACTGGTTGGCGCACGAGCAGAACAGCTTCGAGTTGGTCGCCAACTGCACGTGGATCTCGAGCCCGATCACGGCCTCGTAGCCATTCTTCTGCCACGGCGCGCTCATGCTGCACCCCCACGCAGTGTCGGCGGCACCGGATCGAAGCCGATCGCCTGCTCGAAGGCCGCGCCGAAGCGCAGCAGGGTGTTCTCGGTATGGGCCGCGCCGATGATCTGCAGACCGCTCGGCAGGCCCTCGACGAGTCCGTTCGGAATCGACAGTGCCGGAATGCCCGCGAGGTTGACGGGCAGCGTGAAGATGTCGTTGGCGTACATCGCGAGCGGATCGTCCATGCGCGCACCCATTGGAAACGCAGTTGTTGGCGCCGTCGGCAAGAGGATCGCATCGACGCCCAGGAAGGCGGCATCGAAATCGCGGCGGATCAGCGTGCGGACGCGCTGCGCCTGCACGTAATAGGCGTCGTGATAGCCAGCCGACAGTGCGTAGGTGCCGATCATGATGCGCCGCTTGACCTCGGGGCCAAAGCCGGCCGAGCGCGTGGCCTCGTACATCGAGCGCAGATCGGGGCCATCGACCCGCAGGCCGTAGCGCACACCGTCGAAGCGCGACAGGTTCGCGGAGGCCTCGGCGGGAGCGATCACGTAGTAGGCGGCGAGACCGTGGCGCGCGTACGGCAACTCGACGTCGACCAGCTCGGCGCCCAGCTCGGTCGCCAGCTTGAGTGAGGCGTCGAAGCGCTCGCGAATGCCAGGATCGACTCCGTCTTCGAGTTCGGCCCACGGCACACCAAAGCGGACGCCATCGAGCCGACCGGGCTCGGGCAGCACGATTGGCTCGCGCAAGCCGACGCAGGTAGCGTCGCGCTCGGAGCCACCAGCAATCACCTGCTGCAAGAGCGCGCAGTCGCGCACCGTCAGCGTCATTGGCCCAACCTGCTCGAGCGAGCAGGCGAAGGCGACGACGCCGAAGCGCGAGACGGTGCCGTACGTGGGCATCAGTCCGACGAGACCACAGAAGGCGGCGGGCTGGCGAATCGAGCCGCCCGTGTCGGTACCGAGCGACCACGGAGCAAGCCCTGCTGCAACGACTGCGGCAGAGCCACCCGACGAGCCGCCAGGCACGCGCGTCTGGTCCCACGGATTACGCGTCGGGCCATAGGCCGAGTGCTCGGTCGAAGAACCCATCGCAAACTCGTCGAGGTTCGTCTTGCCGAGGCTGACGAGCCCAGCCGCGTTACCGCGCGCCACAACATCGGCGTCTTCGAGGGGAATGAAGCCCTCGAGAATCTTCGAGCCGGCCGTCGTCGGCACGCCCTTGGTCGAGAGCAGATCCTTGTACGCGATTGGGACGCCCGCTAGGCCAACGTTGCCGCTCTGATCCTGCGTGCGCGCTGCTGCCAGCGTGAGCTCGGGGTCGACGTGCAGGTAGGCGTGGAGCGCGGGATCAAACGCTTCGATGCGCTCGAGGTACGCGCCCGCCAGCTCCTCCGAGGAGCACTCGCCCGCCCGCAGCATTGCGGCGGCCCGCTCTGCGGTGAGCCCAATGACGTCGATGGCTGCCATCTACGAGCCGATCGGCGGGACGCGGAAGCCGTCGACAGAAGGGTCGGGAGCGTTGGCGAGCGCCTGCTCGCGCGTGACACCGGGCTTGGCGACGTCTTCGCGCAACGCGCCCGCCACGTCGAGCGAGTGCGCGGTTGGTGGCACGTCTGCGATTGGGAGCGCCGAGATCGTGGCGACGTGGCCGAGGATGGTCTCCAACTCTCCGGCCAGGCGTTCGACCTCCGCGTCGTCGAGCCCGAGCCGTGCGAGCGTCGCGACGTGTCGCACCTCATCGGGACCTAGCTCGATGCGCTCCGCACTCATTGGTTCAGCGCCCTGCGCTGGCCTCGGCGGCGAGCACCGTGTTCTTGAGCAGCATCGCGATCGTCATTGGACCGACACCACCCGGAACGGGCGTAATCAGACGAGCCTTCGGCTGCACGGCGTCGAAGTCGACGTCGCCACAGAGACCCTCCGGCAGACGGTTGATGCCCACGTCGATCACGACGGCGCCATCCTTGACGTGCTGGGCGCCGAGCATCTTGGGACGACCGACGGCGGCGACAAGAATGTCGGCCTGTTGGCAGATCCCCTCAAGGTCCTTCGTGCGCGAGTGGCAGATCGTGACGGTGCAGTCTTCCTTCAGCAGCAGGTGCGCCTGCGGCTTGCCGACGATCTCGGAGCGACCAACGATGACGGCGTGCGCGCCTTTCATGTCGACGTCGTACGCCTTCAGCAGCTCGATCACACCGGCAGGCGTGCATGGCAGCGGACCGGGCTGGAGCGTCATCAGACGCCCCATTGCGCCGGAGGTGAGTCCGTCGGCGTCCTTGGCAAACGGAATGCGCTCGATCGCGGCCTCGGTATCGAGGTGGCCCGGCAGCGGCATCTGGACGATTAGGCCATGGATCGCGGGATCGGCAGAGACCTCATCGACCTTGGCCTCAAGCTCGGCCTGCGTCGTCTCGGCGGGCATGACGACCTCGAGCGAGTGCATGCCAGCCTCGTGACAGGCCGTGTGCTTGTTGCGCACGTAGACCTCGGAGGCCGGGTCCTCGCCGACGATGATGACTGCGAGCCCTGCGCGAATGCCGGTCTCGTCGAAGAGCTTCTTGGTGCGCTCGGCAACCTCGGCACGAACTGAGGCAGCAACTGCTTTTCCATCGATCAAATTGTCCATACCGGGAGCCTAACGTCCGCTTCGGCTCGGGGATTCAGTCGCCGGTGCGGATGAACTGGAT
>Ga0208942_1000326_pt1 | contig 20472 bp, 41 predicted proteins | sample GreLakmeSU08MSRF_FD_187704 | JGI IMG/M metagenome (GOLD analysis project Ga0208942, IMG submission 187704) | Freshwater lentic microbial communities from great Laurentian Lakes, MI, USA - Great Lakes metaG SU08MSRF (SPAdes) | ecosystem: Environmental > Aquatic > Freshwater > Lake | place: Great... | reverse complement strand
CTCGACGCGGCATTAACGAGGATGTTGTCCGTGACATCTCAGAGAAGAAGTCTGAGCCACAGTGGATGCTCGACCTTCGCTTAAAAGGTCTTGCACTCTTTGAGAAGAAGCCTATGCCTAATTGGGGTTCAGATCTTTCAGGAATTTTATTCGACACAATTAAATACTTTGTGCGCTCTACCGAGAAGCAGGCAGCGACATGGGATGACCTACCTGAAGAGATTAAGAACACTTATGACCGTCTTGGCATACCAGAGGCAGAGAAGCAACGCTTGGTATCTGGAGTTGCAGCACAGTATGAGTCAGAAGTTGTTTATCATTCTATTCGTGAAGATCTTGAAAAGCAAGGGGTTATCTTTCTTGATACTGATAGTGCATTAAAACAATACCCAGAATTATTTAAAGAGTATTTTGCAACAGTTATTCCAGTTGGAGATAACAAGTTTGCAGCCCTTAATACTGCAGCATGGTCTGGCGGATCATTTGTCTATATTCCTAAAGGTGTACATGTAGAAATTCCATTGCAGGCTTACTTCCGTATCAATACTGAAAACATGGGTCAGTTCGAGCGTACTCTGATCATCGCTGATGAAGGTTCTTATGTTCATTATGTTGAAGGTTGTACTGCCCCTATTTATTCTTCTGATTCATTACACTCTGCCGTTGTAGAAATTATTGTTAAGAAAGATGCAAGAGTAAGGTATACAACTATTCAGAATTGGTCTAACAATGTGTATAACTTGGTTACTAAGAGGGCTACATGTGCTGAGGGTGCAACTATGGAATGGGTCGATGGCAACATCGGTTCGAAGGTCACTATGAAGTATCCTTCTATATTTTTAATGGGTCCTTATTCAAAGGGAGAGACACTATCATTAGCCTTTGCAGGTGAAGGCCAGCATCAAGATGCAGGATCTAAAATGGTTCATGCTGCTCCTTACACATCATCCTCTGTAATCTCTAAATCAGTTGCACGAAATGGTGGACGTACTTCTTATCGTGGACTTGTTCAAGTTCAAGAGGGAGCACATCACTCCAAGAGCACCGTGAAGTGCGATGCTCTTTTGGTTGACACTATCTCTCGCTCTGATACATATCCTTATGTTGATATCAGAGAAGATGACACCTCCATAGGCCACGAAGCAACCGTCTCAAAGATTAACGATGATCAATTATTTTATTTGATGTCTCGTGGATTAACTGAAGATGAAGCCATGGCAATGATTGTTCGTGGATTTATTGAGCCAATTGCTCGTGAATTACCAATGGAGTACGCACTTGAACTTAACCGTTTGATTGAATTGCAAATGGAAGGTGCTGTGGGATGAGCGATCCATTATGCATCAAATATGGATGTGACTATCAATTAGACCTTGATGGTCAGGTCACATGCTTTAATTGTGGTGCCATGGATGATGACATGACAAACCCTAATGTGATAGAATAGTATGATGCTAACAATAACTTTAATATTACTTACTTGGTATGCCACCAAATATTACTACACGAGAAGCCTTAAACTCTCAATACCTACCTCAGATCCAAACCTTGTACAGATTCAATGCCATAAGTGTGCTCAAACCGTAGTAACCCATAGAGACAATCTCCGTGCCCCATTCTACTGCTTGGTTTGTAAGTAATTTATGGACAAGTTTGAATCCTCTTGGAGCCTATATGCTAAGAAGATTGATTCTTACAGGGTAGCCTGTAGCCAATGTAATCAACTATATGTAAAGGCTAATGATGAGCCTTTTATATGTCTTACCTGTGGTGCTAAATAAGATTACGATGAAGTCTTTTCGTTCCCCGCAAAGTCAAGTTCAAAGTTTTTATCTTTAGTAAACCACATAGGAATGCTGTGCCTATCTTCATTAATAGTTTTTACCTCATGAGATAGTTCTTTTATTCCAGAAGGCCACACCACTAAGTCACCAACCTCTGGACTAACAGACATTCCTATTTCTGGAAAATCAAGTCTTCCACTATCTGACAAAGTATTTAAATAAAGGACTGCGCTGTAACAAAAGTGAGTATTTAGTCCTCCATCGTGGTCATGATGTAGTTTAACTCCTCCACCTGCTGTCTGTTTAGCAAGCCAAAAACCAGACAAAAGTATATCCTCTTTGTCATCAAACTGATCTGAAAGTATAAGTTTTGTTTTGTTTACAATATCTTTAGATAATTCAGTAATCTCTTCTAAACCATTAATTAAAGGTTTAGCCCCATCATTAAAATATCCATCTTCAACACCAAAAATTAACTGATATCTATTGTAGAATTTGCTCTTATGGAATGATCCAAGGTTTTTATTGGTATATTCAATAATACGAGTTGCATCATCTGGGCTTACTAAGTTTTTTACAATTCTTATATTTTCCATACTAAAAGTATATCATAAACAAACAAAACTTTACGGTATACAAAAATTACAATAAATCCTTTATAGACTTATTAACCATACGGATCAAACCCTTACGAGTTATCTTGGATGCATCAAAAGTCTCTGTATAGCCTCCCTGTGGCATATCAGACTTATCCAGGAAGTGTCCATGCTTTTGTCTTAGTGTATTTAGTACTGTGGTTTCTATGGCTCTTGCTCGATCCCGTTCGGAAAATGCCCAATACTTAATTAAGATCCAGCCCTTTTGCCTGTGACTTGCAAACCTTCTACCTGATACATCAGATATGCCTATCTTAATAGCCTTGTGTGTTGGGCTATAGAGTATATATAGTAGCGTCATTACTCTATTATACTTGACTAAACCCTCAACTTAAGGTATACTGGATATATGGAACTATTTATGCACGACTATGCCTCTTGGGTGCTCGCTGTCATAGGAGTGTCAGGTATATTTTTTGTTGGTCGTAAAAATTTTCTTGGCTGGTATATACTTTTATTTAATGAGATGCTTTGGATGGTCTATGCTGTTGCTACAAAACAGTACGGATTTATATTCTCTGCTCTTGCATACGCAGTAGTCTATATTCAGTCTCATAGACACTGGAAATCTTTAGATAAAGAACAAATGCATATGAAAGACTTTCTTAGGAGAGTTTATGAAACCTGAGCAATGCATAAAGTGTGAGATGGAAATCAAAGATCCTCTATTTTGGGACACACATCAGACCATGACAGATGATTGGATTTGGTGTGCTTATGCCAAAATAACAAGGGTGGAGAAATAATATGCACGAAGTAGAAACATGGTGGATGATTTTTTCAGATCCAAATCACATCATAGCAGAACTATTGTGGACTATAATACAAGATGGGCTTTTTATATTTTTAGGATATAAGTTGCTTTGGAAAAAGTACATCTATCCTAAAATGCATGCTAAATTTGATAGAGATCATGGATTAGAACACAAAGAATAAAAATGAAAGAACCTAAGATAATTCAAATGGATTGGCGTAGCCTCGGCTATTGGCCTGTATGGAAAAATGGAAAGAAAGTGTGGGTACCTAAAGATGATGAATCGTTCAACAAAGATACAGAAAACTAGAATATGGCCATTACGATGGATAGGTAATTTTTGTGGTTCCTATGCTGGTAATCATTTAGTTAAATGTTTTGATTATGATGAAGATGGTAAGTATGGATTTGCTTATAAATACCACGCAAAAATGTGGAAGTATCTTAATAAGCCTTATACCTGGTGGGGAACATACTATGAACTTGACATCAAAGGAATGATGGATGATTTAAAGTTAGATGGTGCTGGCTGGGATGACTACGATGAGTTTGGAAAAGCCTACTGGGACAAGGATGAGTAGGCTTGTTGTTTGTGTTGTTTGCAAAAAGCAATGGGATTTACGCTGGGGCATAATGGCTAACGAGTCTTTGGCTAGGCATATGAAGAGTGATCATTAAAAAGGGTATATAATATCACTATGAAATCTATTTATGACATCCCGCTTAACTCGGCTGAAGAAGCCCCTAACTTTTTGGATCAGTTCAAAGGTAAGGTAACCCTAATAGTAAACACAACTGTTGGTTGTGGAAACGCAAACCAGATGGAAATTTTACAAAGACTACAAGAGACATACGGGGGAGATGACTTTCAAGTTGTCGCTATCCCTACCAATGACTACTGTGGCCCAGGGATTACTCATGGTAAGTGGTCTGAGGGTATTACTTGTGGTTTAGATTCAAAAGAGTACGGTAAAGATGTTTATGGAACTACGTTCCAATTTTCAGAGATGGTTGCATCAAATCCAAACAGCAGTGTTAATGAACTTAGTGAGCACAAGGGTGATTCTAGTGTAAATGGTTTAGGCCAATTAAAAAAAGAACCACACCCTATGTATCAAGAAATTAGACAACAGATGAATGTTTTAGGTAAAAAACATACAGAATTAAAAACTGAAAACGACTACTATTCATATTGGCTAAACAGGCATCAATCATCTGGTCAAGAAATGGGTGGAAATTTTGAAAAGTATATTGTTGACAAGGATGGATATGTGGCAAAATGGTTTGGCTGCACAGTTCTTAACTACGACTCAGAAAAAGGTGTTAAAGAAGCAGCAGCAGCAGAAGGAAGACATATTGATGTTGGTCCTGGAAGATCTATGAAAATATTTAAAGAAGAGTACGCCGTAGTTTGCAAAGAAATTGAAGAATTAATAGAAAATAAAAAATCTATTATAAATCCAATAAATGTTTTAGTTGCAGCCTAAGACTCTGTGATATAATAAATATATGGAAAATAATAAATGTTTCTTTTGTGAAAAAGACGCGACTCACTACGATGTAGTGATTAACTCTAATGAATATATTGTTGCAGATGTTTGCTTAACTCATATGTCTGTTAGTCTTACTGCATAAGAAAGAATGGTAGAATTTATATATGATATACCCTATAGAATATTATAAAGAACAAGATGTCTCTAAACTATCTGAGTTTTGGGAGTCAAAAAAAGAGTACATAGAAAAAGATTTATGGGTCATTAGAAACTTTCTATCAGAAGAAGAACTGACATGGCTAAATAAAGAAGCAAATGATCCTGTTGGATGGTATGACACAATGAGATCTCCCTATGGTGGTAACACTAAGAACAAGTTCTTGGGATATATACCAGAATACAACGAAGGTGGGGGGATGCTAGTTCCTACTGAAACATCAAAGTGGCGTGATAGAGGTCCCGTTGGATTTATAGAAACAAGAATAGCGTCAGTAGTTCCAAAATATTTTGGTGGGGCAGGAGCATTACAGTCATTCTTTGAAGTTCCTGATGATCAAATTATTAAAGAACTTGGAAGCGAAGATTTTCCTGCCATGGGGTTTCATTATGAAAGAGACGATAGCGACTCAGAAGAACAGCAAACTGTAATTGTAGAAAACTCAAAGACGCAAGGTAAAAGAATTAGCAGTCAGGGTAAAATATCAGCATCCTTTAATGTTTACATTAATGATAACTTTGATGGTGGTGTGCTAGAGTTTAAGCATAAAGATTATGTTCTTAAGCCAGAAGTTGGCATGCTTGTTAATATTCCACTATACAAAGAGTTTGAGCATAGAGTTACAAAAGTAACAAATGGAAACAGACACACTATCTATGGAAGATGCTGGGATAGTTTAGAGGGCAAGTATATGTCAACTAACGAAGATTGTTAAATTTTAAATCATAAAATATATATTAATTAAATAAAATATTTAGACAAATCAATTCCTATAGATTTATAATATTTGCTTATTGATATTTTGTCTGGGGCTCCCCAATATCCAAGATAATCCCCGCTAAATAATTTTTTTTGAAATTCTCTTGAGGCTTTTTCATTATACAATACAACAGATGATCTTAAAGAAGTTCTCCAATCATCTTTAGCAGTAAGTTCTCCTCTTCTATTAAACTTATCTTTACTCCAAACAAGACAATTTTTAATTGTAAACATTCTATACCCCCTTGTTCCAGCCCTAAAAGATAAGTTAATTTGATCTCCATCCCAAGGATTATGAGGGTCATGCATCACATCATGGATAAAAGAGAAATTTGTAAACATAAAAGATGCATGAATAAGACCGTGCTCAACAAAATTTTCTTCTTTTGACCAGTTACAATGCTTCCCAACTATTTCTGGATATTGATCAATGGTTCCGTCATTGTCTTTGCTTCCATTTTCAGAAACTCTGAACCCTAAAGAAGAAAAGACTTCTGTTGTTTTAAAGTTGTAAGGGTCTACGACCAGACCATCTTCTTCATTCAAACAAACTTCTTTATTTGGTCCGTCAATCCACCTTCTTGGGGATGTTGATATTATTGGCTTTTCACATACCTTTAAGATATCTTTATAATAATTTTTTAATTCTGTGTCCCAATTTTTTTCAAATATATTTTGTGCATCTACCTGTAAAAGATAGGTGTGTTCCTGATTAGCCATTAATGATGCTGTCATTCTTCCAAACCCAGTACCAAGAGAGCCCTTAAATTTAACCTCTAAACAGTTTACATTTGGTTGATCAAATACAGGATCAGAGACAAAATCTCTTTGATCTATGACCATATTGGTTATGCCAAAATACAAAAGTTCTGGATTGTCCGCATTAGATATTGCGCTTTTAATGGTTTGTACTAAGAACTCTTCTTTACAGGACGCTATTGATATAAATATTGTTTCCATATTATAAACTATCTTTAAACTCATTAACTTTGTATACACTCATTATTTCATTATATCATCAATGTGACTTGACACAAAGTCTTTGAAGGGTGTATACTTAATGTATGAGCATAGACGAAATGACATTAAGAGAAGAAATAGCAAGGGCTATTGAAGCCATACCGACAGAATCCTCCATTACCAATGCACTTGGAATGCGTACTCTTGCTGCCAAAATAGCAAGAGGAGAAGACAACTACATGACTGAGTTTTTTAATAGACAGGAGGAGTATAAATGATTAGTGCACTATTCTTAATTCCAGCAGTTATTATTGGCTACATTGCATGCTATATTATTATGACATACAAGGTTGATCAAGATTAAGCCGACAGCCCACATATATGATGTAGATGGAACCCTTGCTAATGTAGATCCCTATCTGCACCATGTTCGTGGCTCTAATAGGGACTACAACGCTTTTCATGAGGCTTCTATTGATGCCCTGCCAAATTTTGAAGTAGTAGAAATGTTAAATCAATCCTTCTTTGATCAAAGGCATATAATTATTGTTACCTCAAGAAAAGAAACTTGGCGTGGACTAACCTCTTCTTGGCTTGCCAAAAATGACATTGGCCACCACGCATTATATATGCGTAGCGATGACGATAATAGACCAGACTATGAAGTTAAAAAAGATATCTTACTTAAGATTAAGAATCATTGGAATGTTATTCATGCAGTAGATGATAACCCAAATGTTATTAGGCTATGGGAAGAGCAGGGAATCCCTACTACCAAGATTGGTACTTGGGACGGCAACAAGTCTTGACTCAACCACTGGATTATGGTATGATTGGTTTATGAGCAAACGAGTTAAGAAAATTTATAAGTGCGTTGAGTGTGAGACTATGATTACTATTGTAACAAAAGTTCACGAACTACCAGAATCAATCATTTGTCCTTGTGACAAAGTAGCAGAAAGCCAGTGATCTAATTGAAAAAATCTAACAATAAAGTGTCTCAGCACAAAATTAAAAGAGCCACTAAGAATAAGAAAAGAATACAAGCCAAACCATACCTATCAAAGTTTGAGCAGCAACAAAAAAGGATCAGAGAAGAAATTATTCTTGGATCATTACGCTCAGTGTCCAACTAGAACTGGAGATAATAGTGGTAGATCAAGACGAGTTAAATAATATATCAAAAGAACTAAAAGGTTATATTATTAAACAACATATGAAAACATATTATTACTCTGCTGTTGCAGTAGGATCTTTTATTATTGGAATGCTTATTGGTATATTAGTAAGTTAAAATCATTGAACCAGTAGTCAAATTGGAGGAAATATGAATAATATAAATGTACCAGATGAGTGGCCAAAACATAAGAAGATTAAGTTTCTTCTTATCTCTGCTGCTTTATTGGCATTATTTCTTTTGTTTAATATATAAATCGGCTATGCACCAGTAGCCAAGTTGGTTAAGGCACCGAACTCATAATTCGGCTATCGTAGGTTCAAGTCCTACCTGGTGTACAAGGCGAGTGTTGCATAATGGTAGTGCATCATCCTTCCAAGTTGATTGTGCCAGTTCGATTCTGGTCACTCGCTCCAGACCTCCATAGTTCAGTGGATAGAACGTTGGACTTCTAAGCCAAGCGTCGCAGGTTCGATTCCTGCTGGGGGTACAGAAACAAAACTGTGGTATTATTAGTATATGGAAAAAATATACTTAGATGAAGACAAAAAGATATGGATCATTGAAGACTTTCTTACTAAAGAAGAGTTGGCCTGGTTTAAAGAACAAACTGATGACTCAAATGGATGGTATCCAACAATGAGATCTCCATATAAAAATATTTTAAATAAATTTTTAGAAATCATTCCTGAATACGATGAAAAAGGAAACATTGTTTTTCCTCACAAAGATTCAAAATCAATTGATCTTCCAGTATTCTATAATCCCAATGGCGTCTGGGATAGGCTTGATTCTGTTCTGCCACCAACTTATAAAAGACATTCAACACTACAATCCTTTAAATATATGACCGATGAAGAAATTGCAGCAAATGCAAACCTAGACACTTTAAATGAATATAGAGTAAAAATAGAAGATATTGATTTTGCAATGTATTGGCACCAAGATCCTGGACCAGAAGACAATATTGTTGCCTCATTTAGTCTTTACCTTAACGATGACTTTGAAGGTGGTGAGTTGGAGTTTGGGAATGTTCCAATTAAGATAAAGCCAAAGGCTGGCATGCTGGCTGTAATTCCTGGAGGAGACAAGTACAAGCATAAAGTCAATAAGGTTCTTGGCCCTAACTCAAGACACACATTGTATGGAAATTCCTTTATAAACGCAGACCTTGCGCCAGTAAGCACAGGGGACGACTGTTAAAAAAGGTGTTATAATAAGTACATGAAATCTATATATGACATCGAAATGGAATCAGCCGAAGGCCTTCCAAACTTCCTTCAACAGTTTAAAGGAAAAACAGTTATGCTTATTAACACAACAGTTGGTTGTGGTAACGCTGGTCAAATGGAGTCCATCCAATGGATTCAAGAAGACCTAGCAGGAGAAGACTTCTCTGTTGTAGCAATCCCTACTAATGACTTTTGTGGTCCAAGTATCACAAAGGGTAAATGGTCTAAGGGTATTGAAAAAGGTCTAGACTCTAAGATGTATGGTGAAGATGTATATGGTGTTACATTCCCATTTTCCGAAATGATTGTTTCTAATCCCGCAGAAATTCCATTGGAAGCCCCATGGCTTGGACAAGGTCCAGGACTTAATGGAAACGGTCAACCATTTGGAGAAAGACACGAACTTTATTTAGAGATCTCTGAGCAGATTGCAGCATTGGCTGCAGACAAAAGAGAAAAGGGCTTAGTTGAAAAAACAGACTATGAGTCACGCTACTTAAACGAGCATGATGGTGGTTCTATGATGAACTGTAACTTTGAAAAGTATCTCATTGATAAGGATGGCTATGTAGTTAAGCACTATCCCTGCACAACATTGAACTGGGATGTAGAGCGTACTCTTAAGGCAGACCTTATAGCAAAAGGACAAGATCCAAAAATGGGTCCTGACAGATCTGAAGATATCTTTAATGAAGAAAATGCCATTATTCGTGACCATATTGAAAGACTTATGGCTGGCGAAAGATCACGCATTAATCCTAATCTAGTTCTATCTAACTAACAGAAAGCAGAGCACTCATATGAGTATATATGATTTGTCATTTGTTGATAACAATGGTAATGAAATAAAACTGGAAAGTTTTAAAGAAAAAAATATATTAATTGTAAACACTGCAACCTTTTGTGGTTCAACTCCTCAGTATGCTGATCTACAGAAAGCCCAGAATGACTCGTTAGTTGTAATTGGGTTTCCATGTAATCAGTTTGGCAATCAAGAGCCAGGGACAAACGAAGAAATAAAAGATTTTTGTACCAACATTTATAACGTAACTTTCCCAATGTCTGAAAAGATTGAGGTAAATGGTCCAAATGCTCACCCAATATATAAGCACTGCAAAGATCAGGCCAAAGGCGGTAAAGATATCGACTGGAACTTTGAAAAATTTTTAGTTTTAACTGATGGATCAATCACTTACTATCCTACTTCTTATCAAGTTTCAAATCTTGCCGTGGTATAATTATAGTGTGACAATATAGTTGTTATATTTGTGTCGGGAAACATTCATATAGCGTGTTGCAACACTATATTGTCCTTAAATTTATAAAGAAAAGGTATAATTGTTTAATGAGTTTTAATGCAGATGGTTCAAGGAAACCCCACTCTTTTGATCAAACAGAAGAAGATGTTATATTGACAGTTCGCACCCTTGCTCCAACTAAATGGCTACTCATTGACAGAGAAACTGGACAAATGTATCAAGGAAGTCCTAATGGTCATTGGGATAGGTTTGAACCAAAGATTAAATAGTTTTAGTTACTGGCTTATGCTTTACTTCGTATGGTGCAATCTTAGACTTAATGCGACCATCTTTATATAATCTAACAATCCAACCATCTTTAATCTGAACAGGGTTAAATGCTGCTGCTTTTTTCTTTGGCATTAGAGTGTATGTCTTTCTCTTTGAACCTTTGTATGATCCTTGCCAAAATCAGCAAACAAACCTTTATCTCTTTCACGATTAGCAATTCCTCGTGACCATGAATATCCTGCGTCTCCACCCCATGCAAGCCACATGATGTATCCATTAGATGGGTTTGCTGAGTTGCCCCAGTCCTTACCCTTCTTGTCTACTTCATGGCGTGAGAAGTATGAGTACATTCTCTTAACAGTACTAAGAGAGATTGATTCTCCTCTTGCTAACTGCCCTGCACGAGTCCAACCTACAGATGTTCCAGCACCATTTGCCTTTCCATCTTCTTTAAATTTAATTGCTCTACGAGCAGCAGATCTTGCTCCTGCTGGTGGTGAGTATCCTTCAGCCTTTGATACTGAGTCTGTATCATACTCAACTGTGTCATCATCTTCAAATAGATCATCTGCTTTTGCAGCAGGTACACAGTTAGGAACTGGCTTACCCTTTGCTCCTGGCTTCATTCCTCTTTGTACATATCCATCCCAACAAGGCGCTTGCTTGCTTACATTACCACAGCAATCTGATTTCATTTCTCCAGCCTGACACATTGGGCACTCTGCACAAGTTACATTTAGTTCCTTACACATTGGACAGCCACAGCCTTCGTATTCTTTTTTAATTTTTTCTTTTTCTTCTTCTTCATGATACGACTTGCCTATTTGTGAGTCGTACATTGCCATAGCAACTTCTGAATCCATTGAGTGATTATTCATATCTGATTTCTCCGCATCGTGGTGCATCATGCCAATACTGTATGCTGTTGGCTTCCATGTACCGTCTTCTTCTTTGTAAATTCTAACAGACATTGCTGGATTTTCTGGTGGCATTGAGACTAAGGCATATTCTGATCCAGGCGTACCAAGTATCCCACCCTCAGTCATGATGTGCTCTATAACGCCGTGTACAACCCCTTCAGAGGTTGATCCCATGACAAAGTCGCCTTCTTTTAACATATAATAATTATACCATGCCGTTTAGTCTGTTATAAGTCCTGATCCTATGGCAGTTGGCACAAACCACCTCACACTTTTCAATCTCTTTCTTGATAGCCCTCCATGAAAAACCATCATGGATCATTCTGGACACATTATATTTCTTGTCTTTTAAGTGATCAAAGTCTAATATTATATGGTTACTAACACCACAATCTACACAGCCAGAATCCTCTTTTATCTTAGCAAGCATCTTCTTATATTGCTGCTTGTTATAATGGTCTAACTCTTTGTCAGTCATTGTTATCATTATACCGTGAAAATATTAGGGCCCCACACAGGCAATTCACCTGACTTGCGCCACGGTCTCTATCCAATGGGTAACTATGCCATCGCTAAGGTCCTGTGTGGGACAATTAAATTGTAGCATGATAAATGAGCAGTTTATAGACGACTGCTCAGGTCTATTAGCCACGAAGATTCGACTCCTGCTAACTCTCCCATCAAAGGAGCATCCGTTGTAAAACTTTTTAAAGTCTTATATCGGAATAGTATATATTATACTACTTTATTTTACTTGGTTAGGCTTTCCTCCGCCAGATGACTTCCTTGCAGGAGCCTTCTTAACGGTTTTCTTTACTACTTTTGCAGTCTTGACTGCAACATCAACCTCTTCGACTGAAGGCATTCTTCCAAATGCTGCGTCTGAAGGGTTTGCTGCTCTCAATGCTACGGGGATTAGTGCTCCGAGTAGTGAGTAAGCAAGCGTCTTTGGATCCGTTACGCCTGAAGCGTAAAGTGCAGTTGCAGCACCAAGGATTGATCGTCCGTATGATGCGAGCATTGCTTTTAGTTGTGTTGTATTCATTTTATTCCTCCTAGGATATGAATTTTGTTAGTACTGTAAAGCCAATCCATAGACCAATAATTCCTGCGACTCCCGCAAAAACTGGTGGTGCTGGTACTGGCAATTTGAATGCAGCAAATACTACGCCACATCCAAAACCTGTTAATACTGAAAGCATGATTTCTTTCATGTATCTATTTTACCATAGTCTTCTGGAAGTATGGTTTTAATAATTTTATACCCATCGACTAAAGATATTCTTTGTGTTTCAGCCAAGACTGGGGGAGCATACGCTTCTAAATAATCAATAACTGGACCAACATCATTGATAAAACTATTAACCTTGTCTTGTGTTACTTCAATATATTTAAAAGCATATTCACGGGAGTCTGAAATAAATTTTAAAAAGTCTTCATTGAACTGCTCTTTTTCTGTCTTGGTATGTTTTTGATTTTCCTCTTGCATCATTAATAATTCTATTGTTTGAGCAAGTATCTGAATATTTTTTTTCTTTTGTATATAAAAAAGAAAGAAAAATGTTATTGATAATACTGATAGGACAACTAAGAATGTGGTCTGAATCATAATTCTTTTCCCCCTTCTCGAACAAGAAGAACTATTGCTCCGTTATCTTCTAGTGCTTTTTTAACACGGATCATGTACTCGATAGCCTGCCTTTTCATTTCCACTGTCTCTAAAGACATGAAGTCTTTTTCTTTTGCTTTAACAGTTATAAAATTATCGTTATCTATAATCTGTAAAGAAAAATTATTAGGAGCATGAAGAGATCTAAAGGCTCTTTTCATTGAGTCTGTATACATACTACTCCATTGTTAATGATTGCCATGTCATTCCCCAGTCATCTTTGCTCTTGTGGCTAGCAAACTCTTTTGATATCTCGCCATTTTCTAAGTATACACCACCCCAAACTCCCCACTCTTTACCTGAAATTCCAACAGAAAAACATTCTTTTCTTACTGGACAGGAAGAACAAAGCGCATCAATGGCTGGCCTTAGTAACTCATCATCTTCGTACTTTTCAAAGAATAAATTTGTATCATAATCTAAGCAGACAGCATCATCTTTCCATTTAAACTTATTCATTTACATCACATACTTGTCGGGAATTTCCCATCCTTGATTAGAAGGAATAAATTCTTTTTTAATTTGCCACTTATTGTTTTTATATACTCCAAATTTTGAGTAGTAGGCTTTCTCTGAAGGAAATGTCTCAACTACTGTCCATCCATTCCAGGATAGTTGTTTGTTTTTATTCACTATTGATTCCATAGTGTCTAAAGAATTAATTATTTTCATTGTGCTTCCATTCTGTTTGTGTGCCAAAGCACATTTAAAGCATACTTAATTCTAACATGTTTGACTGTATTTGTCAATACTAGTTAGAAGTTGTATACGTTTGTATTTACATTATTTAGTTTTGATATATGAACAATTTTTGATACTGGCTCTTTTGGGTTAGACAAAAAAGCAAAGTGATCAACTTCTAGTATATTTTCTTGCATCCATTCAGGAGTAACTTTAATAAACTTAATAGACTTTCCTCTTAACTTCATTCCCTTTTCAGATAAATTTGAAAACTCCATTGCCATCATGGTAATGTTGTTTGGTCCTGCAGAATATATATGAAATGCTTTATCTTCTTCTTTTAATTCAGAAAGGGCAACAGCCATTGATCTAAGGAATACATTATAGTTGTTAAAACTAACTGTTCCCTGAACCCCTACTATCATCGTTAATCCCTTCTCGTAATCTGTCCATTATGAACAGCATCTTATCTAATTGTACCCTATCCATATGGATTGTGTCAACTTGCTCTGCAGATTCTTTGTCAATAAGTTGGTTTATAAGCGGTGCTCTATAAAATATATTGTCCTTAATCCAATAGGCACTGTTGTCAACAATGATAACTTTTATGTTGGTTTTATCATGCTGAATTTGTGATTGTGGCTTAACCTTTAGCCTTCTTGAACTATTTTTTTGAGTGCTGTATCTGTGCTGTAGCATTGACTGGCTAACAATAATAGGCTTATTACTTTTGTTTTTATTTATTAGCACATATATATAAAAAAGCAGCACGACAGTTATTGTTGTCCCGATAGCACCATATAAGTTATTCATTAATACTCCCAGATACCAAGTATATCAGTTTTTATTAAAAAGAGCCTTGACTATCTCTTCCATAACCACTCTTTCATCTTTGGGTAAAGATTTTATAGCCAAGGCATCAAAAGATCTTGGTCCTAATTTTACCAAAGGATCTCTATCTGTTACATCCATATCAAGAAAACCTTTCTCCCAAAGTTTTAAAGTTACTTCTGAAAAGTATATAGACAGTTCATTACTAAGTTTAGAGTCTATCTCTTTAAGTCTTTGTGTAGGTTTGTATAGTGTCTCTCCAGTCTCAGAATCTTTGCCTGCAAACTCTAAGCCACCGTTAAGTATTAGGTTATCTACAATATCAAATTCGTCCATGGCTCACTTGCCAGACTTTTTTCTTGCTTTAGCAAGTACTCCAAAGTCTTTAACCTTGGTATCTCCGAGATATCCCCATGCATAACCATCATTTATCATCATGTCATTTAAAGATACTGTGTTGCCATCTACATATACCCAGCCTAAAATGCGACCATACTTTTCAGATGAGTCCATCTTCTCAGTCTTAATTACAACAGACTTAGCATCCTTTAGAGACTTCTTTAGGTACTCTTTGGCTTCAAGGCCAAGAGTCTTCTCAGCAAGATCCTTTGTACGAGACTCTGGTGTATCAATACCAGCCAATCTCACACGGGATCCAAATATAATATCAAACCCTAAATCAATAAGAACGTCAATGGTATCTCCATCTACTACATTCTCTACTTTTCTTACATAGTATTCATACATTATTTATACCGCCAATTTTTCTCTCTCATCAACAATACTAATCATAAATGACATCATCTTTTGATATCCATCTTTATTATCCATAACCTTGTTGTAGTGGTGTCCGCAAAACAAAAGTTCTCCAGTAATTCCAGTAACCTTAACTAAGGCTTCAGCATTACATCTATCACACCTGTCTAAAGGGGATAGTATCCAGTCTTGTTTTACTTCATCCTTAACTTTAATCATTGTAAACATATTATACCTTCCGATTATCAGTGGAATAGAATCCACTACCGTTGAAAACTGCTCCTACTTTAGAGTATACACGAACTAGAGTATGATTGCAAGTATCACATTTATACCCAGGATCGTCTTCTTGAATAGATCTTTCCTTGGTATATCTTTGTGCACATGGCATGCAGTCATATTCGTACAGTGCCATATATTACTTCTTCTTTTTTGCTTTTACTGTCCAGATTGGTACGTTAAGAGCGTCTCCGCCCCATTCATATCCAAGTGCTTTAACAACAAACCTAATAATTTTAATACGCATTATTTAATCCCCTTTCCAAATTTAGCCCAAACCTTTTCATGTAAAAAGAAAAATGTCATCTCTAAAGAAAGATAGGCTAACCCATATAGACCTATGTATTCCCAGTGTGCTTCTCCAGTAAAATATTTTGATGCAAAATATAATATTCCAGCAACAAAAGTAAAGTGTACAAATGGCCAACTAACTGTTTTTAGTATAGATCTTTTAGTAGATTCCATTATAGTGCCACAGGACCCTTTCCTCCGCCACCAGAAGACTTCTTTACTACTGGGGCTGCTGTTTTCTTTGCAGCATCTGGAGATGTAGTCTTGGCAGGTGTTGCTGCTAACTTATTTAGTAGTGAGGAATTTTCTTCCCCAGTGTATACTGGACGGCCCCAACCAACTACGGCATTAACTAATTTCTTTTTGTTATTCTTTACATAGCCACGAGTCTTTTCAACACACATTCCTCCGTTGCGCTGATCTCCCTTTGCAGTTCCTGAAGTGTTTCCTTCAATAACTTGGATTGTTCCATCGCCATTGTTCTTAATGCAAATGCCAACATGTGAAATACGATTTACGCCATCTTCTGGGAAATCAAAATAGATCCAGTCTCCTGCTTGAGGATCATCATTGCGAGCATCTGACCAACGCTCAGCCTTTTTGAACCAGTCTGATGCTGCAATAGTTGATGCAGACTTAGGGAATGATTTTACTCCCGAAGTAAATGCTGACCAGGAAACAAACGACTGGCACCATGGCTGAAAGTTAACCTTGATCCATGCACCGTACTTTGTCTCGTTATCTTTAGGGCCTTCGATTGTGCCCAGTTCTTTCTTTGCAACCTCAATGATTGCCTCTACTGATCCTTTTGCTGCCATGTCTACCTCCTTGTAGGTATCTTTCTACTATTATATCATGGGAAGTTTTTAGTCATTCCCAGGACTTTTCTTTAGTTAAGACTATAAGAAACGTTATTGATTACAACCTTTATAAGAGCCTTTAAATACTCTTGAAAAGTTTTACTTGTATTCTTAGCAATGTAAGATGATGCAGAAACTGCCGTTGCTCCAGAACTTCCAGCAAGATCATATTGTGATCCATTTACCTTGGTGATAGAAATTTTTCCAAAGGCAACAAGATCAAGTCCAGGACCTCTGTTGGTTGCTGCTTCCAACTGAGACAAAGAGTATAGCGCTCCGACTCCAATTGCACCCTCTACACATGCTGGGAAACCAACTACGTTTGATTTCTTATCATTTCCAGTAGCAGCAAATGTTGGAATATTTTTTGTACTCATGGATAAAACCGCATTAACTGTAGTTTTATCTGTGCACAATGCTGGATTTATTATATTAGATTGACTAATTGACACAGCATCAATACTATATTTGTCTGCATTGTTTGAAACCCACTCAATTGCTTTAACAAGAGAATCAGCCTGAGCATTTGTTTTTGCACCAGAGCCTACCTCATGAAATCTTACAAAAACAATTTTAATGTTTGGATTAACAGTCAGTGCAGCCTTTACCATGGCATCTCCGTGATATATTCCATCGTTAATTGCTTTTGGCCATACTACGGCACTTGCAGATCCCTTGCCTTCCATAAAGTTTGTTGCGTTTGGGCATTTATTATTATGTGTGAAGCATGCTTCATAGATAACTGAAGGTACATTTTTAGAATCAATAGCAGTATCAATAATTGCTAATACCTTTTGATCTTCTGCTTGTGCTGGTTGTATTACTGTAATTAATAGTACTGCTGATAGTAGTGCTAGTAGTGTCTTCTTCATTTTATTCTCCTTGTTAGTTTTCTTTAATTTTAATTACTACTTGGCAAGGGTCTCCGCCCTCTTCCCATTCTTGTTGTTCTTCTTCATTCATATAGGGATCACCTTCATGTGTATTGCAGAATGGTTCTGTTACCCATCCCCGCTCAATTCCATTCTCAAGCCATATTTCAAACTCGTTAAAATCTGACTCGATATTCTGAATGTCTTTTAGAATCTCTTCAAATTCTTCGCTCATATATTAAGTATACTCTCAAATACTGACAATGTCAACTGGACCCATGCAAGATGGATTAAATTTAATGGCAGCATTTACTGCTTGTAAAACCCTATTCCTTGCATTTTTTTGTTTATCTGTTGCATATAAAACCCCATAAGCATACTCTGAGCCTGAGCCAAGAGAAAGGTAGGGAACTGTGTATTTAGATAAAGACATGTCAGCAGAACTGTGTTCATAGATGTTGCCACGAATTGCAATGAGTAATCCAAGGTCTCCTTCTTTAGATGTATCTACCCAGAACTCATTATAAAACTCTCTAAGTTCTTTAACAAATTTTGTTTGCATGTGCCTATCGGTATCTTTTATTGTTGGGGCAGTTGGCTTAAAATTATAACGGATTCTTTCTCCGTCCATTGCACCAGCATACCCAATAAGGTAGGGACCTATCTTCCAAACCTTTGGTGCTTCAAGTGCTAGAATGGTACCATCATCTGATGCTCCACGATCTCCAGCCATATAAACTTTGTCTTCATGCTTTAAAACAACAATACAAGTCATGCAAAAGCCCTCTCCAGATAGGTGATACTTAAGTATACCATTGCCCAGAGAGGGCTGTCAACTAGGGGTGATAATGACTAATTAGCCTTTTTATCTACCGTTTTAAAGGCATCATTTATTTCTGATAATGATAGCCTTCCATCGTCCAAAAAAGCCCTTGCCAGTCTCTCAATAACTGTGGCTACGCCTAAGAGTCCTGCAAGCATAACTGCCTGCATTGTTTCAATTCCTACTACGGCTCCTGCACCCAAGACTGATAGTCCTGATGCTGCAAATACCGCAAGAATTCTCATTAGAATATTCGTTATTGCTTTCTGTGGGTGCTCCTGCTTTGGGGGTTCTGCTATTTTTTTAGTTGCCATCATTCGTCACCCTTTGAACCCTTAGCACCAAAGTAGCCACCAATGATTCCAATGACGCCACCAAGTGCTGTTTGAACAAGAGTCATAACATCTGAAGAAACCTCTACGGCTTCTCCTGTTGATTGTGTCTCAATTGCTGCAACTAGATAGTCTCCAACAATTGCAAGTCCAATTGCAGCCATTACTCCAAATGCAAGTATAAACATAACTTTATCTTTCATTATTCATCATCCCATTCCTTATTTCTAATTGGGTAGGTAACTCCCCATGCAATTAATGTACACACAATTGCATATCCTACTACCGTTTTTGCAGAACCATCTAGGACTACCCAGGCAATAAACATACCTAGAAGTGTCCATAGTTGATCTATCATATCTTTGATTACTTTCTTTATCATGGTCTTCTTCTCCTTATTCCCTTGGAATCGCCTACGGCTCCTCCACCACCTGATCCGCCAGAACTACGTCCTGTGGACCCTCCAGTGGTTCCTGCTGCAGCACCTACAGCATTCAATGCTGCACCTGTTGCGACAACTGTTGCGACAACCATTTCTGTTGCCTCTGTTCTTTCTTCTTCTGTCATGTCAGCACCAATACTACCAATGGCTGCTACTGCTGCCCCTGGGTCTGTAAATACTGCTTCTAATAATGCTCCTGCATCTGTAACTAACTCTACATTTGCTGCAACTTCTGCTGTAATAACAAGGGCTTGACCACTCTCTGAAACTCTAACTTCAACTGGAGTAGAGGCTGGAAGATCTTTATATTCAATTCCAGCAGACTGAACTTGTGCTGCTGTTACATTTTCTCCAGATGAAACTGCTGCTGCAATAACAACTGTTGCAATTAAATCTTTTTGCTCAACAGTTAATGGAGCATCTGATTGTTTAATTGCTTCTACAATATTTTTAACTTCTGCTTGAGTTACTTTACCATCAGAGTTAATATTTTCTAAAACCTTTTTAGTATCTTCTGCTGTAATCTTTCCGTCAGTCAAAGCCTTTTGCTCAGCGATCTTTCTATCTTCCTCTGCTTTTATTCTTGCAGCCTCCGCTTCTTTAGCCTTTTGTTCTGCTAATATTCTTGCTTCTTCTGCTGCTTTATCTTTAGCAATTTGTGCCTGCCTGTCTGCTTCTGCTTTGGCTCTGGCTTCTTCTTCTGCTTTCTTTATTGCTGCAAGTCGTGCATCTTCTTCTGCCTTGGCTTTTGCCTCAGCCTCTGCCTTCAGTCTATCCGCCTCTGCCTTAGCAGCAGCCTCTGCTGCAAGCCTATCCTTTTCTGCTTGAATTCTTGCTTCTTCTTCTGCCTTCTTTCTTTGCTCTTCCGCTATACGAGCATCCTCTTCCGCTTTCTTTCTTTTCTCTTCAGCAAGCCTTGCTTCTTCTTCAGCCTTTAGTCTAGCCTCTTCTGCTGCTTTGGCCTCAGCCTCTGCTTTTAATCTTGCTTCTTCTGCAGCCTTGGCCTCTGCTTCAGCCTTCAATCTTTTCTCTTCAGCAATTCTTGCTTCCTCTTCTGCCTTGGCCTTTGCTAATGCTGCAGCAACTCTTTCTTCTTCTGCTTTCTTTGCTGCTAGTTCTGCTGCTATACGATCAGCCTCCGCTTTAATTGCAGCC
>Ga0208942_1000325_pt1 | contig 20507 bp, 18 predicted proteins | sample GreLakmeSU08MSRF_FD_187704 | JGI IMG/M metagenome (GOLD analysis project Ga0208942, IMG submission 187704) | Freshwater lentic microbial communities from great Laurentian Lakes, MI, USA - Great Lakes metaG SU08MSRF (SPAdes) | ecosystem: Environmental > Aquatic > Freshwater > Lake | place: Great... | reverse complement strand
ACCGAAATCGCACCAGACGCAGGAATATTTGAATCTGATATAGTTATACGATATACCGATGGTCCAGCAAGTACTGTATGTTCAAGTGTCACTGATGCATGGACAAACATTTTAGATACTTCAGGTACTGCAGAATTAGACAGATTTGATATCGCCGCAACAACAGGTGATTACTGTATCTTACAAGGAGACATTCTCCAAGTAGAATACACTGATGCAACTGATGCAAGTGGTGATCTCAACACTGTAACTGATTCAGCTACATTTGACCTAAGAAACGGTGTATTGCAATCCGACAAGAGCGTTTACATTATTGGATCCGACATTATCTTGACTTTAATTGAACCAGATTTCGATTTGGACAATCAACAAGCTGAGACATATGATTTGGACTTGATTGAATGGGACTCTGATGCTACAACAACCACATTAGGTGGTAAAGTTGGCACAGTTTCCTATGATGTCACTCAATTTGATGCAGAACCATCTGACTTTAGAGAAACAGGTGACAGCACTGGAATCTTCCAAGTTGTCATCGAAATGCCACAGACCCTAACTAATACTTCAACCAAATTAGATAGAGGTGAACAGGCAGATCTCCAATACACAGATTGGGCACCATCAGGATCTGACTATGTAGGCGATGAAGATCAAGACGTCAATTTGACTATCTTTACTTCAAACTTCGGAGCAACTGTAGAGCTTGACCAAAAAGTTTACACATGGACTGATAAAGTATACATTACAATCGTAGCACCAGACCACAACATGGATAGTTCATTGATTGATTCTATTGGTGAAACTACTAGCGATGCAATCAAAGTCGCTACTAGAGCAGCAAAGATCAACCAATACAAACTTGTTGAAACTGGACCAGACACCGGAATCTTTACTGGAGAAGTAATTCTCGCAGGATTCCAGTTTGACGCTGACGGAGATTCCACAACTGGAACCTCTGGTAACGATGTAACAACTACTTCAGCATCAGCAACAGGCAGTGGTCCAACTAATGGATCATTACCATCATCTGAAGATGACGGTCTTACCGTTTCATTCGAGTTTAACGAAGATGAAACAGTTGTAGGATCTGCATTAATCAGATGGAATGTTGGTGAAGTTCAGTGGCTTGAAGCAAGCTATCCAGCAAGCGGAACAGGTGTTGTAAGAGTAATTGATCCAGACATGAACTTAGATCCAGAAGCAGTAGATAATTTCGCTGCTAACATTTGGTCTGACTCCGATGCCGGAGGTATTGACTTGACTGTAACTGAGACTAATGAGGCAACCGGAATATTTGAAGGAACTGTATTCTTTACAGTATCTGACTCATCTGCCGGTAGTAGACTCAGAGTCGCAGAAGGTGACACTGTCACTGCAGAATACGAGGACAATACTTTACCTAATCCATACACAACAGCAGATGAACTCAATGTCACTGCCACTTCACTAATTGGTACAGTTGTACCACCACTTGAGAGAGCACCAGCTGCTAACTTGAGAACCGTTGACGCATTCGGTAACAGTCTAAGCACTGTTGCAGTTGATCAACAAGTACAACTAACTGCCGACTTGTCAAATGGCCAGGATAGAGAGCAACAATTTGCTTACTTGGTACAGATTCAGGATGGTAACGGTGTTACAGTATCACTTGCATGGATTACAGGTTCACTATCTAATGGTCAATCATTCAGCCCTGCCTTATCATGGATTCCAACAGAAGCTGGCACTTATACTGCCACTGCATTTGTGTGGGAATCAATTGATAATCCAACGGCATTATCACCACCAGTTAGTACAACTATAACCGTACAGTAAGAAACTAGTTCACATTTTCCCTTTTTTTCTTTTTTTTGAATAACACTTAACGTTAGTTGTAGAATTTCCATAAGCATATCTAGTAGATTAAATTAAATTAAATTAAATTGAAATTAATTTTCTTGTTGCTTTTTGTATTTTTACTTCCAATAAATTACATCTATTCCGAATTACAAGTATCTACAAGCAATCAAATTTACACTCAAGGTCAACCTATCTTTGTTTATGGAAAGGCACAACCAGATGAAACCCTCATAATTCGATTGTTTGCCCCAGATGGTGCTATATCTAAATTTGAGCAAATAAATACTGCAAGTGACGGTTCTTTTAATCACGTTTTACTTGTTTTTCCTGAATCCTCCCCCACATTTCCATTTGGTACATACACAGTTGAGGTAATCAGTACAACTCAAAACGGACTAGCACAAAAAATAGATATCAAATTTGCTTCAACTACAAATACAAATATCATTCCAATTCAGCGAACAATCAACACGTCTATTTTTGCGCCAGAAACTACAGCCATAAATATTCCATTTCGTGTATTTGTGCAAACAACTAGTGACGGTCTTTTGATTGGAGATAATCCAAATGAATTACTTGCAACAACTCATGTGCATTTGCCTTCAGGAAAAGTAGATACATTATCAAATACATTCAAGACATTACACCAGGGATTATACTATACAGATTACACCTCAAAAGAGGAGGGAACCATTGTATTTCATATAGTTTCTTTTAATCAAGGTAATATTTCTCATGCTTCAGTAGCTACAAATGTGCTTACTCAAGATTTAGGTGGAATTTCAAATCAAATAATTAAATTAAATTCAGGTTTGAAAGAAACTTCAAATGAATTAACCACACTCAAATCTGAAATCAAAGGATTTGGAGATACTTTGAATGATGCTAGCACAAATATAGATTCAAGTGTATCTACAATATCAAGTTCTGTTGTAAATATTGAAGAGGCATCATCTCAACTAAATTCACTCTTTTTCCCAATTGTTGCCTCTATAGGAATTATTGTGGCACTACAAATTACAATTCTTGCTCGAAGAAGATAAGGTATTTTATCTGTAATTGCGATCAGCATTGTTTTGCTTAAAGAAAAATTAACTGAATAAGATTTATAACCAATTTGGCAGACTTGAGCTTGAATGTCTGAGCAAAGTGCCAAATCAGGTCAATTATCTAGACGAGATTTTCTAAAATTAATGGGTGCAGCAGGTACTGGATTAGCCTTTGCACCATTTGTACCATTTGGAAATTTCATGCCAAATCCATCGCAAGCAACACTTGAAAGAGTCAAAGTTATTTTGCCTGACGGCACAACAGCTAATGTCAAAACATTTCCTGCAAATCATGCCGAAGTAATTACTTATCCTAGTACTGGAGACCCAGCCCTTGATGCAGAAGCATTTCGAAAATGGCAATTTATTAGATTGCCTGAGGAACTTGGCGGAGACAAACAAGATGTTTCCTCTTTTAGAGCATACAGTATGATCTGTCTTCATCTTTGGTGTTTATGGAAATATTGGCCAGAAGAAGGACGAAAAAGAGGAGAGTGTCCTTGTCATGGTAGCATGTATAATCCAACAACTGGAATTGCATATGCTGGACCTGCATCATTACAAGCAGCACCATCAGACGCATTACCAGAATTAAATTTTGAAGTTGATACAGACGGATTTTTGTGGGTTTTACCACCTACATGGGGCGTCAATGATAATGGAGTTATAGGATATGGCCGTTTCACTTCATAGACGTAGTGGCACAGTTGCCTTTTTTTATTGGCTTTGGGACGGACTAGATAGATCTATTTTTTCAGCAATTAAATTTTCATTTCCAGCAAGATTTGTTAGTCCATTTGGATTTTTGGGAATGCTTACATTTGTTACATTTGTAATTTTGGGAATCTCGGGTGCTCTACTCATGTTTTACTATCAACCAATGCTTGATAGAGCTTGGGATAGTGTTGAATTTATCAACAACGATGTTCCATTTGGTTTTCATATTCGAAATATTCACTATCACGGTTCAAATGCAATGGTTCTTTTGGCAATTTTACATTTGTATTACCAATACTTTAGTGGAAGATACAAAATTAGAAATGAAGTTTTATGGGTTACTGGAGTAATTCTTGGAACAGTTACAATTCTTGAAGCATTTACTGGTTACGACATAATTTTTAGTGAAAGAGCTGAACTTGCAATTAGTATTGCAGCATCACTTACAACTTCAATTCCAATAGCTGGTCCAACTATTCGTGATGCAATGTTTGGTAGTGGCTTTTCAGATTTCGTATTGAGATTTTATGCACAGCATGTGTTTCTCTTACCTCTAGTAATGCTTGGATTAATGGTTGTCCACTTTCCACGATTTTTGGTATTTGATGTACCTATGGTCATGGCAATTGCAGGGGCAATTATGCTTACAGGTGGTGTATTTCCAATTGACATGGGATTCAAGTTTGAACCCACAGTACCGCCCGGAATCACTGTTCCTGAATGGTATCTTACAGGATTGTATGCATTTTTGAGAACCCAGTATGACAAGTTTGTTACTGGTGTACTTTGGCCTGGAATTTTTATTGCTTCATTTTTACTAATTCCATTTATTGATAGATATAAAAAATTCTCATGGAAAGACCGTCCAATAATTACTGCATTTGGTATTACTGGATTGGCTCAAATTATGGTTACCACATACTGGGGATTTTACATTCCTTCTGATAGTACAATTCCTCTAGTGCAACGTTTGGTCATTGATCCAGTGTTTATTTACACGGTAATGATTTTACTTGTTCCTCTCGGATTTGGATTTTCATATATGATGATCAAACTTGCTAAAGAATCTGAAAGAAAAGCAAAACTTGCCAAAGATAAAGGTCCAAAGAAAGTTGCAACAATCAATCTCTCACAAAAATGGATAAACTGGCTCATAATTGCACTATTGGCTTTCCAAGTATTTCTAAATATTGCAGCATACAATGCAGCTCTAATTGGAATGAAAAATATTTCATTATTTTTCATAGGTATTATCATGATTGTGTTTGCTGGATTCTTCCATGTGTATAGATATGGATTATCTCAAGCAAAGATTGCACCAATGCCACCAGTACGTAAAGATGTGGAACTGATTGAATTTCAACCAATTGTAAATTCAAAGAATGTGGAAAACAAATCTTTGAATGAGAAAAAAGAAATTAAAGAAATTACACAACAAATTCAAACTCCCAAAGTTCAAGCAGATTTAGGAATTGGAAATAATATAATTTCTGATTTAGGTTCTTCGGATCTCAAAAAATTATAATTTTAAGCAAGATTATAATATCTCTTTAAATGTATACAGATCGTTGAGTGCAACCTCTAGTAATGTATATGGAATTGGAGTAATTGCAATAATTATTGGTGCATCCATGGGAACTGTATATTACACATCATTTTATCTTCCTGAATCTTTAGCAAAACCTCAAGTGGATGAAGCAATTTTAAATCCAACTAAATCTACAATAATTGAAATGATTATGGGTTCTTCAAGTCCAGAACAACAGGATAATTATATGCCAAAATTATTAAAGATACAATTGGGAGTAGATAATCACGTTGTATGGATAAATAAAGATGCCACACCACATACAGTTTCACCTGATAATGAATCACTAACGGATTCCTACAGTGGAATATTTGGCTCCCCTGGAGTTGTAAAACCTAATGAAAGTTATGAATTTACATTTACAGAACCAATTACATTTTCATATCATTGTGCCCCACACCCATGGATGGTTGGAACCATTGATGTTGGAAAGTCTAGATTTTAGATACTAGATTTTAGATACTAGATTTTAGATACTAGATTTTAGATACTAGATTTTAGATACTAGATTTTAGATACTAGATTTTAGATACTAGATTTTAGATACTAGTTATATTCTATATGTCGCAAAAATTATTTTGCTTTCAATTTCTTTATGTTGCTCAATAATTGAGGCTCTAAATTTTACCTCATGAATTTGTTTTGGTTCAAATTGAATTAATGCGGTAAACTCTGCTTTATTTTCAGGCATTACATCTTTGTTGATAAAAAGTCTTGAAACATTTTGAGATATTTTCTTTCCATTATATGATTTGTATATGACAAGTTCATTTGAATCAGAAATTTGCGTATTAATTACCACACCATCATATCTTCCAGGATATGAAACAACTATGGTTCCACGAATTTCTAAATTTGGACGAATCTCTTTTGGCTCCAAATTAAATTCAATATCTTTCATGTAAAAAATATCTCTAGTCTGAATAAATAATTTTGTTAAAACGGGCCGGAAGGGCTTCGATCCCTTGACCACTGGATTAGAAGTCCAGCACTCTATCCAAGCTGAGCTACCAGCCCAAGAATCTAAAAATTAATTGTCATTTTAAGCGTTTATAACCAATTTTTTTGGTAATTTTCTCTTTCCATTTTAAACAAAAATTGCTGTGCATAACCTGCATAAACTCCAAAATGCTTTATAATTTTTTCATGTAAAATCTCATATTGTTTTTCAGTAATTGTTTTTGTTTCTAATTGAAATTTTTCTAAATAATATTTCTTTAAAATTCGAATCATCCATCTATCTAATGGAAACGCTTCTAGTTTGTCAAGTGAAAATAATAAAATACAGTCTGCAACTTTGTTTCCAATTCCTGGAACACTCAAAATTATTTCTTTTGCTTCTTTATAGTTTATTTTTTTTAAATAATTGAAATCTATTTGTTTTGATTCAACTATCTTTGCAGCATCCAGTATGAATTTAGCTCTATATCCAACACCACAGCTTTGAATTTCCTGAATTGTTGCATTTGCAATTTTTTTTGGTTCAGGAAATATGTAGAATTCTTTATTATCAAATTCAATTTTTTTTCCAAATTTCATGGAAATTTTTTCTAAACTTGATTTAATTTTTTGAATATTAGAGTTTGAAGAGACAATAAATGAAATAAAACATTGAAAAGGATCTTGTCTAATTAATCTTAATCCAAAATATTTTTCTACAGCTAATTTAGTTGTTTTGTCTTTTGAAATTGATTTAATTATTTTTTCTATATCATCACTATTTCTAAAAAAATCATATTTGTTCCCTGAGTATGATGTGATTTTTCCAAAATTATTTATTTTTAAAATATCTTGACCATTAATTCCATACCAAAATTCTTTTTGTTTTTTCCAGAGAAAGACTTGACCACTATTGATTGTATTTTCTAAGTTAATTTTACTAAAATCTATCATTTCAAATAGATATGACTTGATTTAGAATTGGGGCATGAGCCTCAAAACCAAACTTTTCATGAATTTCTTGGGCAAATTTTTCACACGATTGCGCATCTCCATGAACTGTTAACACTTTGGGATTACCTTTAATTTTTTTAATTACTTCAAATAATTCATTTCTATCTGCATGTCCTGAAAATTCAAATTGTTTTACTTCAGCTGCAACATTTAGATCTTTTCCTCTAGTTGATACCTTACCTGTATCTAGTAATTTCTTTCCTGGTGTATTGTCTCCTTGATATGATACAAGCGCAATTCCATTTTTACTATTAAATGAAAGTTCTTGTAAATAGTATGTGGCATTTCCTCCTACAAGCATTCCAGCTGGTGAAATAACTACACAAGGTTCCTCTATTGCACGTTTTCTTTTTTCATGATCTTTAACTGCAACTGCCTGATTGATTGCATCTGCAAAAACTTTGGGATCCCTCAAGTAATCTGGATGATTAAACATTATATCATTTACTTTTAGTGCCATACCGTCCATAATGATTTTATGTTTAAAGTTTGAACTTCGTAAAATACATGCCATTTCTTGAGAGCGTTCAACTGAAAATGATGGAATAAATAAAACTCCCTTTCTATCTATAACTTCATTTGCAAATTCAATTAATTCTCTTTCAGATTCTTTTCTTGGTTTTTGTTCTGTTTGTGAATATGTGCTCTCTATAACTAAAAGATCTATATCTCCAACATCCAAATCTGCCTCACGTAGCATTCTTGAACCATGTGTCTTGATATCACCGGTGTATAATAGTCGTTTTTTCTCTGATTCAACTAAAACAGACGCACCACCAATTACATGTCCTGTCTCTCTTAATTCAAAAGTTGCATTACCTTTAGTAATTTTTTGTTTATATCCAATCTCTTTTGAATTTCGCATCATATTGTTTAATTCAGGTAATCCAAATGGCTGAGCGTCCTTTGTAATTTTCAACATATCTTCAATGAGTAATCGTGTTAAATCAAAAGTTGGTGGAGTTGCGTAAACATCTGTATTTCCACTTACATACAAAGAAGGTACATTTCCTGAATGGTCTAAATGCGCATGAGTGATAATTATTGCGTCAAGATCTTTAGGCTTTACATGAAGTGGATACTCTGGTGGCATTCCACGTTTTCCAAATAAAACACCATAATCTAATAAGAGATTTGTTCCATTGCAATTAACCAAGAATCCAGAACGACCAACTTCATTGGCAGCTCCTAAAACTTTGATCTCCAAGAAATAAATTGAATTTTCTCTACCTTAAAACCTTCTTAGAAAATATGCGATCATTATGTTTTTATTAAATCGCCAAAAGCTTTAATTAGTGTTAGCTAAGAGTGTTTTTCATGGGCAGAAGCTTCCAAGAATGGTTAAAACAACAAGATCAAAAGCTCGTAGCTAAAACAAGAGCTGGCGATGAAGCAAACAAACCACTTCTTAACCAACTAAACTGGATCTGGGTTAACAATCTTATGAACAAGAAAGCAGACCTAAATCCATCTTCAGCTGAATTACTTGACTGGGTAACATCTGGTCAAATTGATGCAATGAGAAAATAAACGTGCTCAACACGTTATCTTTTTGTTTTTTATTATTTTTCTAGTTTTTTTTGATTGCATGATTTTCTATCTAAATGTGAAAATAACACATACGATCAATTTCATAACAGAGTTATGAAATTCGATTATGGTTTAAATAGGAATCAATTACAGAGTAATTTGTAATGCCAATAGCAATACTTCCAGACATTGATGAACAAAGATGTATCGGATGTGCACTATGTGTAGAAATCTGTACAACTCTTGGTCCTGATGTCCTTAGAGTAAAACCTGTTGAAGGCTGGAAGAGAGGTAAAGCATTTGTATTTTATCCAGAAAGATGTATTTCTGATGGTGCATGCATAGGTGTATGTCCAACAAAATCAATCTTTTGGATGAGACCAATGAATTACACAGCTGGACAACCAGTACCTCTTCACAAAAACGGTATCTTCATCAAGGGTTGGGCAGAAGACGCTGGACTTTAGTCAGTATCTTTTTGCAACACCATTTTTTCTTATTTTTAATTAAGCAATAGATTTTTTCTTTATTTCTTTTGGAATAGTTTTAATAAAATATTTTAAAAATTCATCAGTCTTGTCAAAATAAATTTCTGAAAATTCATTATTTTCAAAAAACTTTGTCCACGTAGTTCCAAATGTTGGAAATTCTTTTGGATCAAAATTCAATCTTGAAGTTTCATGGTGTGCTGCAGGAAATATATCTGAAATCTCTAGTGGTATTAATCCCAAATGCGGTGTATATTGACACACTTGAATTGATTCAATATCTTTGAATTTTTGTTTTAGTGAGGAATATTGATGTGACAAATATGCTGGTTTTGTGTTGGATTCCTTTGTTATAATCAAAGTTTTTTTCTTTGATTTGAATTTTCTAACTATTTTATGGTATGATTGAACTTCTGGACGATATTGATCCTCTTTTTGATACAGAAAAATTGCCTTTTCTTTAAATTTTGGAGTTGATATTGCAAGATACTCTGAATTTTCAGTAAGAACATCAATCATTTCAAATAATTTTGGATGAGCTCTTGCTTTTTTAACAACATATTCCCACAATCTTCCCTCATGAATTGCCTGTTTTACTTTATCAACTTCTACTTTTATTGCATGTAAATTATGTAGCGCAACTTCATTGATTTTTTCATGACTTTCTAGATGGCGTAATTCATCAGGGGTGTACTTTGAACACACTTCACAATTACATGGGAATACAGAAATATCTGCAAGATTTCGTGTCCCATCATCAGTAATGTATCTATCTTGTTTTGCATAAAGCATGTAAGAGGCAGAATCAAAAGTATCACAGCCAAGTGCAATTGCAAATGGTATAGTTAATGGATGACCTGCACCAAAAAGATGCAATGGAATGGAATGAGGCATTTGTTTTTTTGCAGATATGATCATTTGCGCCAATAATTTGTATTCGTATGATTCCATAAATTCAACTGGACTTCCCAAAGCTAGCATTTTAAAACCAATATCTACTAAACTTTTTGTTGATTTTGCGACAAGATCAAAATGTTCTCCTCCTTGAATTGGACCAATCCAAATCTGACCATTATCTTCACTATCATCAAGTGTCTTCTTTGATACCTTGAGTGTGTGATTTACATATGCTTGAGCTTGTTTCCATGGTAATCCATAACCTGTAGGTTTGTCTAATGGTATTGCAAAATCTGTAAGAATTTTTGTTTCAAAGTCTGCCATCTCTGTAGGTAACACCTTGAGATCACCGTACTCTAATACCTGGTATCCTCCAGAATCAGTCATTACAGCTCCATCAAAATTTATAATTTTATGAATTCCTTTTTTTATAGCTTCATCACCGTAACTATTTCTTGTAATGTACGCATTTGTAATCACTAAATCAAAACCCATCTCTTTGATCTTTTTAGATGAAATAGTTTGTTTTACAGGATGAATCACTGGAACATAAGCTGGAGTTTCTATTTTCCCATGATTTGTGGTAATTACTCCAATTCTTCCAGCTAAATCACTTTTTAAAATTTCAAACAAGATGATGTTCCTCAAAATACGTCTTATTTAATCAATAAGCAAAAAATTTTTCTAAATCATTCTGTTTTGTTACTAGTTCAAGCCAATCAACTTCTTCACTAATGCCTCCTTGATTAATTAATTTGAGAACTTTTTGTGTAACTTGCTCAACACTTTTTGCTGTAACATCTACTTGGAATACCTTCACTCCAAATTCATTTATTGAATCATGTGCAATAATTCCTAAAATCTCACTACCTGCATTATCTTTAATTTTTTCATCATTGTATTTTCTTTTTTTATAAATTGAAATTAAATCATAGGGATTTCTTCGTAAAACAATCATTATCTTTACTTGTTCTTTAGATAAGACATATGGTGCTAAATGACCTACAATTAAATTCAAATTTGAAATTTTCTTTTTAATTATTTTCTTTAATTTTGTTATGTCTACATCATTTGTATCTTGATTTTTCTCAAATAATCCCTCCTCCTTAGCAATATTGTTTATGTCACTTAATGGTAATTCTAAAATTTTTGAAATCTTGTTTCCAATTGTATGTTTTCCTACACCTGGATTTCCAGTAATCACTATAGACATATCATAAAATAAACATGAACTCCATTAAACAATTTCTGTAATACTAATAAGTACACTAGCATTTTTGTGTGTATTGCAAATTGGTTTACTAGGTAAAGCAAATGTTGGAAAATCTACATTTTTCTCAGCTGCAACAGAAACCAGTGTTCCTATCGGAAATTTTCCATTTACAACTATTGAACCAAATATTGGTGTTGCATATGTAAAAACTGATTGTGCATGCAAACATTTTGGAATCAAACATACAAATCCATTATGTGTTAATGGAACTCGATTCATACCAGTCAAATTAATTGATGTTGCAGGATTAGTTCCTGGGGCACATGATGGAAAAGGTTTAGGCAATCAATTTCTTGATGATGCAAGACAGGCTGAAGTCTTGATACATGTTGTAGATATTGCAGGAACTACTGACATTCAAGGACACACTGTTCCAATTGGTACACATAATCCTCTTGAAGATGTTGAATTTGTCCAGTATGAATTTGATCAGTGGTTTATAGATATACTTAGAAGAGAATGGGATAAATTAACTAGAGAAATAGAACAAAAAAGAAGTAAATTAAGTGATGGTATTGCAAAAAGATTTACAGGTTTAGGAATCAAAGAATATCAAATACAAGATCTATTGCACAAGCTTGAATTAATTACTAAAAATCCAAAGGAATGGACTGATTTGGATATTGAAACTTTTGTTAAAGAACTACGAAAAAATACAAAGCCAATAATAATTGCAGCAAACAAGGCAGATCTTTGCAAAGATCTAGATATAATTAAAAAAATTTCAGATATCATTGTAATTCCATGCAGTGCTGAGACTGAATTACTTTTACGTAAAGCTTCAAAATCTGGACTAGTTGATTATGAATCAGGCGATGAATATTTTTCTATTAAAGAAAATAAAGAATTACTACCACAACAACAAAAAGCATTAGATTTAGTAAATACAGTATTTACAAAAATAAAATCTACAGGAATTCAAAAAATTTTAAATATCGCTGTATTTGATTTACTAAAACTTAATGTTGTATTTCCAGTTGAAGATGAAACAAAACTTACAAATAAAAATGGCGATATTTTACCTGATGCAAAATTGTTACCTCAAAACTCTACTGCAAAAGATTTGGCAGGTTTAATTCATGCAGATATTGCCAAGGGATTTTTACATGCAATTGATTGTAAGACAAAGCAACGAATAGGCGCTGATCATAAATTAAAAAATGGTGACGTGATAAAAATTATTTCAACATTGAGTAGGGGATGATATGATTGGTCTAGGTATTGAAAGTACAGCTCATACTTTTTCTTGTGCAATATTGGAAAAAAATGGGAATAAAGGAAAAATTTTGTCAGACGTGCGAAAAATTTATCGTCCTCCAGATGGTGAGGGAATTCATCCAAGAGAAGCATCACGACATCATCTTGAATTTAGTCCAAAAGTACTATCTCAGTGTCTTCAAGAGGCAAAAATAAAAATCAACGAACTTGATATTATTTCATATTCTGCAGGACCTGGACTTGGTCCATGTTTAAGAGTTGGAGCTGTTGTTGCTCGTTCACTTGCATCTTTTTACAATATTCCAATTTATCCTGTAAATCATGCACTTGGGCATATTGAATTAGGAAAATTACTTACAGGTGCAAAAAATCCACTGGTTCTTTTAGTTTCTGGAGGACACACAATGATACTTGCATTTCTAAATAAACAGTGGAGAGTTTTTGGAGAAACTTTGGATATTACATTGGGTCAAATATTAGATCAATTTGGAAGATCTATAGGATTTGCATCACCATGTGGAAAAAATATTGAAGATTTAGCTTTATCAAGTTCCAATTATATTTTACTTCCATATTCAGTAAAAGGAAACGATGTATCTTTTTCTGGATTATTATCTGCAACAAAAGCGATTGTATCAAAAAGTAAAGCAGATGCATGTTTTTCATTGCAGGAAACTGCATTTGCAATGATTAGTGAGGTCGTAGAGCGGGCTTTAGCATTTACTGGAAAAAAAGAATTATTAATTGTTGGAGGAGTTGCTGCAAACAAAAGATTATCTGAAATGTTACAAAAAGTTTGTAAAAGACATACTTGTAAATTTTTTATTGCACCAGCAAAATATGCCGGTGATTGTGGTAGTCAAATATGTTGGACAGGGTTACTAGAATCTAAAGTAAAGCAAGGCGTTTCTCTTAAAGATACTTTTGTTACACAATCATGGCGATTGGATTCAGTTATTGTGAATTATTGATTTTACTTGCTTGTATTGCATTTTCTATATTTTTTAGCCAATCTTTTGTATTGAATACTCCAAATTTGTAAGTCTCTTCAATTTTAGATGTAATGCATACTTTTTTTATGAATCTTCCTTCTTTCCAAGATTTAGTTATTTCACTTAGTGGAATGTCCATAATTGTATCTCCAAAGCGTTTTGTAAAATCCATAATTCTTGATTGAGTCTTATCAAATGCAAGTCTTTTATTTGTTAAAGTTAGAATTCCTGAACCTAGTTTATCCTCATTACAATCTTCTTGTTTTAGTCTTTTTTCCCCGTCTTCCATGATTAACTTTTAATGATAATCATTAGGTTATAATTTTAATGAAATTGTTAAGAAAAGGAGCAGAGGCAGATATCTATCTCACAATGTGGGACAATTCACAGGCTATTCTTAAAGTTAGAAATGTAAAGAAATATCGTAATCCAATACTTGATGCCAAAATTAGAAAACAAAGAACAATTAAAGAATCTCAAACAATTTCTCTAGTAAAATCATTTGGAATTTCAACACCACTTGTGTATTATGTAAATTTAAAAAAATCATCTATTATAATGCAAGAAATTCCAGGTAAACCTGTTCATGATTTACCAAATTCAAAGATAATTGAATTATCTAAAGAAATTGGTAAAATTGTTGGCGTTATGCACAAGAATGGTGTAATGCATGGTGATTTAACTACATCAAATTTTATTTATTATAAAAATAAAATATATGTAATCGATTTTGGATTATCTCAAAATACAATCAAATCTGAAGATCATGCAGTTGATTTGAGATTAATTAAAGAAATTCTTAATAGTGCACATGCTCAAATAATGGAACATTCCTGGAAAAACTTTCTAATTGGTTACAAATCTATTGTAGGTTTGGCAAATTATACAAAAATCACAAACTTGGTTTCAGTTATTGAAAGTAGAGGAAGATATGCGACAGTCATTTGATTTATTTTTTGTATCTTCAAATTATCATAAATATCTAGAGGTAAAAGAAATTTTACATTCATTTGGAATAAATATAAAATTCTTCAAATATGATCTTGAGGAAATTCAATCAAATTCACTTAAAGAAATTGCATTTAAAAAAGCAGCAGACGCATTTAAGAAATGTAAGAAGCCAATTATTATTGAAGATGATGGACTTTTTATTGACTCCCTTTGCGGATTTCCAGGACAATATTCATCATTTGTGTTTAAAACAATCGGTAACAAAGGAATTTTACAACTTTTAAAGAAAAATAGAAAAGCAAAATTTGTTTCAATTATTTCTTTTTGTAATGATAAAATTTCTAAATCTTTTGAAGGAAAAATTGAAGGCAATATTTCTAAAATACAAAATGGAAAAAGTTGGGGATATGATCCAATCTTTATCCCATTGAATATGAATAAAACATTTGCAGAGTTGAATAACAAAAATAAATTATCTCATAGATACAAATCATTAAAAAAATTTTCTAATTGGTATTTGCATATGATGAAATCATGCGATCAATAGTTCTATGATTGTTTTGCAATATTACAATTCTTGAAACAAGACTTTCATCCATTATTGAAAATATTTCACTTTGTTTAGCAATTTCCTCACTGAATTTTCTTATTTCATCCATTTCTAACATGTTTGAATGTTCTAATCTATTAGTTGAACGACCTATGTGCATGTATGATTTTATTTCAATAAAATGTGGGCTAGCTTGCTTTAACATTGCTGCAAAAGCAGGAATCATTTCATTTTGGTCATTATAATTTCTGATAAGCGTAATTCGTAGCACAGTTCTTGTATCTAGATGTTGTAACATTCCTAATGTTTTATTCCATCTTTGCCAGGAATCATCGTATTTTGGTTTATTTATTTTTAAAAACGAATCATAATCTGCAGCATTTGTAGATAGGTACAATTGTGTAGGCAGCGCATCTTCATCTTGCAATCTCTGAATCATATCTGGTTCTTGTCCATTTGTTACAAGAAAAATTGATTTAGTTGTCTCCAAGGACTTTAGATATTTAATTAATTCTGGAAGCTTTGGATACATTGTTGGTTCACCGGAAAGTGAAATTGCATAATGACTAGGCAACAATGATTCATCTAATCTTTGTTTATCATTTCTTGAATCTCCATAATACCCCATAATCAATTTTCTTCTTTCTTCCATTAGTTTAGTCAAAATTTCTTTTGGTTCTGCCACTTTTTGTGGATCCATTTTCATTGAATCGTAAAATTCCATCGGTCTCCAACAATACACACAACGATTTTCACAATGCATTCCTGCAGGAGAAAATTCCATACAACGATGTGTAGAAATTCCATAAAATTTGTGTTTGTAACAATTTCCTTCATGCTTGAATGATTTTTTTGTCCAATGGCAAAGTTCCACCGTGGAATGATCTGCAACTCCATACTTTGCTTTTTTTAATTGCTGTACAATTCCAGGTTTGATCTGTATTAGTTGATCTTCTTCTTCAACTGTTTCACCAGAACAACTCATATGAAATATCTTATTTTGTTTTACTTAAATTTATCGAGATCTTTTGAACTTGAAAATCATTATCTAATTTTTGATATTTTCAAGTAATTCCAGAGTGAAGTTTAATTACTGGGTATTTGAGGTAAATTTAAGCTTGAAAAAAATATTTTTTGGATTCTTATTTTTAGTCACATTAATGAGCTTTAATTTTGGTCCTTCATATGCAATTTCTGACTTGGATGCTGATGGTGTACTAGATGAAATTGATAGTTGTCCAAATCTCAAAGAAGATAATCAAGGGTTAATTGATGGATGTCCTTCTAATTTTGTTCCATGGTATGATGAAGACTTTGATGGAATTCAAGACGATGTAGATCAATGTCCAAATGTGAAAGAAAATTACAATAAATTTCAGGATTCAGATGGATGTCCAGATACCGCTCCTCAAACTGGTATATCTGGAGTAACTGATATTGATAGTGATGGTTTTATCGATGTAGTTGATTTATGTCCAACTCGAGCAGAAACTTTCAATGGATTACTTGATTCAGATGGATGTCCTGATAGTTTTAATTCTCGTATAGATTCAGATCAAGATGGAATTACAAACAGTGATGATGCATGTCCGCTAAGTCCTGAAAGTTATAATAAATTCCAAGATACAGATGGATGTCCTGATAGTGTAGCTGATTCTGCATTTATTGACACTGATAATGATGGAATTGCAGACAAACTTGATTTGTGTTCAACTCAACCAGAAAGCTTTAACGGTTATAGAGATGAAGATGGATGTCCTGATGTTACACTAGCTACAACAATTACTGATACTGATGGTGATGGAATTGGAGATACATTTGATACTTGTCCTAATCAAGCAGAAACATTCAATCGCTTTGCTGATTCAGATGGATGTTCAGATACAATTCCTTTGTTCTCTGAAAATATAGATTCTGACAAGGATGGTATTTTAAATACAAATGATGCATGTCCATTAACATCTGAAAGATATAATGGATTTGAAGATGAAGATGGATGTCCTGATATTATTCCATATTCAACTAATGTAGATTCAGATCAAGATGGAATTCCAAATAACATTGATGAATGTCCACAAGTAAAAGAAACTTATAATAAATTCAATGATGATGATGGATGTCCGGACTCTGCCAGTCCAACTAAGGATACGCCAGATACAGATGGTGATGGTATTATTGATTATTATGATATGTGTCCAACACAATTAGAAACAACAAATGAATATTTGGATACAGATGGTTGTCCTGATAGTGCAACTACAATTGATAGAGATAATGATGGTATTGTAGATACAATAGATGCATGTCCACTTGCTCCAGAAACTTTTAACAAATTCCAAGATAATGACGGATGTCCAGATGGTATATCTGGTGTACGTATGGATTTAGATGGTGATGGAATTCGTGATATGGTTGACAAATGTCCACTAGTTGCTGAAACTGTTAATGATTATCAAGATACAGACGGATGTCCAGATGTATCTGTAGTTGATTCAGATTATGATGGAATTCGTGATTCATTAGATCTATGTCCTTCTACATCTGAAACATGGAATAGATATGCTGATTTTGATGGTTGCCCAGATAATCCTTCAGAATCTGATACTGATTATGATGGAATTTTAGATTCTGCTGATACATGTCCTGTAGTTGCTGAAAGATATAATGGATTTGAAGATGAAGATGGTTGCCCAGATTTTCGTGCTTATTTGAATGATATAGATTCTGATTTTGACGGAATTTCAAATAGCAAAGATACTTGTCCATTAATTCCAGAAACTTATAATAAATTCAATGATGATGATGGATGTCCGGACTCTTTATTTGATAATAAAGGAATCCCAGATGCTGATGCTGACAGAATCAATGATATGGTAGATAATTGTCCTAGTCAATCAGAAACATTTAATGGAATTTTAGATTTTGATGGATGTCCTGATGATTACATTTCTAATATTGATAGGGATAATGATGGTTTACCAGATGCAATAGATGCATGTCCACTATCTCCAGAAAGTTATAATAAATTCAATGATGATGATGGATGTCCTGATACAATTTTGAAATCCTTTGTAGTAGATTCTGATAATGATGGAATAGGTGATGTACGCGATGATTGTCCACTGGTTGCTGAAACTTTTAATGGATTCCAAGATGAAGATGGATGTCCAGATAGCAATGTATCTCAACCTGATGCTGATGGTGATGGAGTTCCAGATGTAATGGACATGTGTCCAGCACAAAATGAAACTTTTAACATGTATGCTGATAATGATGGTTGTCCTGACACAGTTCCAATAGGTAGAATTACTTTGGATACAGATGATGACAGAATAAATGATGAATTTGACATGTGTCCTACTCAAAAAGAAACTTTCAATAAATATCAAGACAATGATGGGTGTCCTGATACAAGTCCAGAACAATCAAGATACAAACATGATTCAGATCTAGACGGTATTATCAATAATTATGATCAATGTCCTATGGAACCGGAAAATTTTGATGGTGATAGAGATACAGACGGTTGTCCAGATCCATAGGTAAATTATAAAATGAAAAAATATTCAATCTTAGGATTATTACTTTTAATTATTTTCATGGGTGTGTTTCAAGGTAATGCTTACGGTTCTCAAATAAATGATATTGATAATGATGGTGTACCAAATAGCATTGATCATTGCCCACATTTACAAGAAGATTATGATCCTCAATTTGGTAACAACGTAGATGGATGTCCTGCAGATTTTATCCCCTGGCATGATTCTGATTTTGATGCTATTCCAGATCACATAGATAACTGTCCTGCAGTTAAAGAGACTTATAATAAAATACAAGATGACGATGGATGTCCTGATTCTTTATCTTATTCAGGTAAAGCAATCCCAGATACAGATAATGATGGAATTGCTGATTTCTTGGATACATGTCCAACTCAATCTGAAACATTCAATGGTCTTGATGATAAAGACGGTTGTCCTGACAAATCTATTGTAACAAATGATACTGATAGAGATGGAATTTCAAATTCTTTGGATTCATGTCCACTAGTTCCAGAAACTTTTAACAAATTCCAAGATGAAGACGGATGTCCAGATGTCGTATCTGATGTTACCACTTTATACCAATTTCCAGATACAGATGGTGATGGTATTGAAGATAGACGTGATACATGTATCAATGAACCAGAAAACTTTAACAGCTATTTGGACAATGATGGATGTCCAGAAATTAAAGGAACTGATTCTGTTGGTTTAATTGATTCAGATAATGATGCAATTCCAGATAGTGTTGATTCTTGTCCTCAAGAACGTGAAAACTTTAACAAATTCCAAGATGACGACGGTTGTCCTGACAGTGTGGATTATACTTCAATTACTGATGCAGATAATGATGGAATTTTTGGTACTGATGACTTGTGTCCTTCAATTAAAGAAACTTTTAACAAATTCAGAGACACTGACGGATGTCCAGATACATTATCATCTGATAAATTTGCTGCAGATACAGATGGTGATGGAATTTTAGATAATTTAGATACATGTCCAACTCAATCTGAAACATTCAACGGTTATCTGGACAAAGACGGTTGTCCTGACAAATCTATTGTAACAAATGATACTGATAGAGATGGAATTTCAAATTCTTTGGATTCATGTCCACTAGTTCCAGAAACTTTTAACAAATTCCAAGATGAAGACGGATGTCCAGATGTCGTATCTGATGTTACCACTTTATACCAATTTCCAGATACAGATGGTGATGGTATTGAAGATAGACGTGATACATGTATCAATGAACCAGAAAACTTTAACAGCTATTTGGACAATGATGGATGTCCAGAAATTAAAGGAACTGATTCTGTTGGTTTAATTGATTCAGATAATGATGCAATTCCAGATAGTGTTGATTCTTGTCCTCAAGAACGTGAAAACTTTAACAAATTCCAAGATGACGACGGTTGTCCTGACAGTGTGGATTATACTTCAATTACTGATGCAGATAATGATGGAATTTTTGGTACTGATGACTTGTGTCCTTCAATTAAAGAAACTTTTAACAAATTCAGAGACACTGACGGATGTCCAGATACATTATCATCTGATAAATTTGCTGCAGATACAGATGGTGATGGAATTTTAGATAATTTAGATACATGTCCAACTCAATCTGAAACATTAAACGGTTATCTGGACAAAGATGGTTGTCCTGACAAATCTATTGTAACAAATGATACCGATAAAGATGGAATTTCAAATTCTTTTGATTCATGTCCACTAGTTCCAGAAACTTTTAACAAATTCCAAGATGAAGACGGATGTCCAGATGTCGTATCTGATGTTACCACTTTATACCAATTCCCAGATACAGATGGTGATGGTATTGAAGATAGATGGGATTCATGTGTTAATCAACCAGAAAACTTTAACAGCTATTTGGACAAAGACGGATGTCCAGATGTA
>Ga0208942_1000321_pt1 | contig 20644 bp, 19 predicted proteins | sample GreLakmeSU08MSRF_FD_187704 | JGI IMG/M metagenome (GOLD analysis project Ga0208942, IMG submission 187704) | Freshwater lentic microbial communities from great Laurentian Lakes, MI, USA - Great Lakes metaG SU08MSRF (SPAdes) | ecosystem: Environmental > Aquatic > Freshwater > Lake | place: Great... | reverse complement strand
ATTCCAGGCAATGAAAATCCAATGATTAAAAATCCGGAACGTGGTTTTGTAAGTAGTGCGAATCAAAAATCAACAGATGCGAGTTATCCTTATTACTTAGGTGCGGCATCCGCATTCCCTTTGTATCGAGGTATCAGTGTAAATATGCACTTAAACAATATGTGGCAAATTACGGCTGAGGATATGCAAGCATTACAGACTGATAATTACAATGTTTTTGCAGTAACGGCCCGTCCAGCTTTAATGAAATATATCCAAGTGGATAAATTGAGTAGCGACGCAAAACGAATGGTGAATGAAATGACCAATTGGGATTTATATAACAACGTAAACGCAAAAGGGATTACTTGTTTTAAAATAATTTGGGATAGTGTGGAGCAAGCTGTCTGGGGAGATGAATTAGGAGGTTCGGCTATTCCATTATTAAAACCAGAGGCTTATGTTTTGTTGGACCAAATGTTAAAGGATACCAATTGGAGTATTGCTGATGATATAAGGACAAAAAATATTGTGGAGGATTTAAAAACACAAGTAACATTGGGGGTAGAAAAAGCAACTGAAAAATTATTGTCTTTAGAAAAAGAAAACAAATTGGAATGGTCATTATTCAAAGCAACACGCGTAATGCATTTGACAAAAACGCCAGCACTAAGTCGAATGAATTTGCCTATTGGCGGTGGCGTAAACATTATTAATGCAACCACGGAGAATCATGGTCCAAGTTGGCGGATGGTAGTGCATTTAACCGATGAAATTGAAGCCTATGGATTATATCCAGGGGGTCAAAGTGGCAATCCGGGCAGCCCTTACTATGATACCTTTGTAAATTATTGGGCCGAGGGTAAATATTACAGATTGTTGTTTTTATCCAAGGAAAAATTAAAACAAAGTGAAAGAACCAAGTGGCATATACAATTTCAAAAAACCAATTCATAATTAATTCTAATTCCTTAAAATATTTTATATGAAATTCGTTATTTCAATTTTATTAGCTGCTTTGCTTACTTATGCAATTGGCATTTATGGTAACCTACCATGGTGGAGTTTTGTGATCACTAATTTATTAATAGCTGTGGCTATTCCACAAAAACCTTTGTTGGCTTTTGCGAGTGGTGCAATAGGGGTTGGCATGCTATGGGCTGGATTGGCATTTGGCATTGACCTGGCGAACAACCATATTTTAGCAACAAAAGTAGCCACCATATTACCTTTGAAAGGTTCCTATAGCAGCCTAATTATATTAACTGCATTTTTAGGCGCATTGTTGGGTGGATTGGCTTCACTTACTGGTAGCTTTGTTCGCGCACGCAAGGCGTAATATATTTTTATTGTATCTTCGTAATGAATTTGCCCAACCTGTAATTGGGTCCATTTTAAAGGAACATCCTAGATGTCTAAATTTATTTTATGTCCCTACTATACAATCGTATCTCCAATAAGGAGTTAAAAGACAAATTATACCAAGAAAATTTTTCTAGAACCACTATTAGTTTTTACAAATATTGTAGTATTCAAAACCCGCAAGTATTCAGAGATGAATTATATAAAGGCTTGAGTGCATTGCAATGTTTTGGTCGTATTTATATTGCGAAGGAAGGGATCAATGCACAGATGAGTGTGCCATCGCATTTGTTTGAAAATTTCAAGGAATATTTGTATACCATTCCCGAATTAAATGAGCTAAGATTAAATATTGCAGTCAATGATAATGGCAAAAGTTTTTGGGCACTAAGAATTAAAACGCGTGAAAAAATTGTTGCTGACGGAATTGAGGATCCCAGTTTTAGTATGGAAAACAAAGGGAACTATGTGGATGCGCAACAAATGAATTCCATGTTGAATTCCGCGGATACCATTGTTATTGATATGCGCAATCATTACGAGTTCGAAGTAGGGCATTTTACCAATGCGATTGAAATTCCATCAGATACCTTTAGGGAGCAATTACCCATGGCAGCGGATATGATGAAGCATAAAAAAGAAGCCAATATTATCATGTATTGTACGGGTGGTATTCGTTGTGAAAAAGCAAGTGCTTATATGTTACATCATGGTTTTAAAAATGTATTTCATTTAGAAGGGGGTATTATAAATTATGCGAATAAAATTAAGGAAGCGGGGTTGGAAAGTAAATTCAAAGGAAAAAACTTTGTATTTGACGATCGATTAGGTGAAAAAATAACAGAAGATATTATTGCGAAATGTCATCAATGTGGTGCGCCATGTGATACACATACGAATTGCAAAAATGATGGTTGTCATTTATTATTCATACAATGTCCCACCTGCGCGGAAACCTATGCGGGTTGTTGCACACAGGCTTGCACTGATATTGTTCATTTGCCTATTGAAAAACAAATTGAGCTTAGAAAAGGGATTGATAAAGGGCAGCAAATTTTCAACAAAAGTAAACAGCGACTACGCCCAAGATTAGGGATAGATATCTAGTGAATAATTTAAATATTTGTTTTCAGTTCTGAACATTGAGGAATAGCGTAAAGAAAAATTAAAAAATGAATCGTTAAAAATTGCGCATGTCTGAGCGAAGCGAGTTCGCAATTTTAGATTCATTTGTATTTTTTAGCGTCATGACGAGCGGAGAAGAATGAAAATAAATATTTAAAATTAACTTAATTAAGCTTTGCTAATGAAGCTGCAACTAAATCGAAGGTTGCTTCGTCTGATAATTTTTCAGGCTTGAATTTTTCACCAATCACTTGCTCGTACAATTCAATATATCTTTTTGAAATAGTATCAATCCATTCTTCGGACATGTGTGGAACGGTTTGCCCTTCCTTACCCATAAAATTATTTTCAATCAACCACTCGCGCACAAATTCCTTGCTAAGCTGTTTTTGTTTTTCTTTTTTTATTTGTCTTTCTTCAAAGCCATCTGCGTAAAAATAACGTGAAGAATCAGGGGTATGAATTTCATCCATCAAGTAAATGGTGTCACCAATTTTTCCAAACTCATATTTGGTATCCACTAATATCAAACCTTGTTTTGCTGCAATTTCTTTTCCTCTTTGAAATAAGGCCAATGCATATTTTTCTAATACGGCCCAATCTTCGGCGGAGGCCAAACCTTGCGCAATGATGTTTTCTTTGGAAATATCTTCATCATGTCCTTCACTTGCTTTGGTGGAAGGGGTAATAATGGGAGTAGGGAAATAGTCATTTTCATTTAGCCCTTCTGTTAAGTTAACGCCACATAAAACGCGGCCACCTGCTTGGTAAGTGCGCCATGCATGGCCCACTAAATTTCCTCGAACCACCATTTCAATCTTGAAAGGGGTACATTTTTTACCAATGGCCACATTCGGGGCAGGGGTATCCAACAGCCAATTTGGGCAAATATCACTAGTTGCCTTAAGCATATAGGCCGCAATTTGATTTAAAACCTGTCCTTTAAAAGGGATGGGATTCGGTAAAATTACATCAAAAGCCGAAATTCGGTCACTTGCAATCATCACAAGTAGTTCATTTTCAATGTAATATACATCTCTTACTTTGCCGTGGTAAGTATTTAATTGGCCTGGGAAGGGTGTGGATTTCATGCCACTAAATTAAAAGTTTTAACACAATTTTGATAATTTTTTCTCATGTGCTAACAATTCAGTATTTTTAGATACGATTCATCTTAAAAACAAATAAAATATGAGAAAATTTTTACGTCATTTTAGTCTTTTAACTTTGCTAGCCTTATCGGTAGTTTCATTAAAAGCACAAAATACAAGTACTGTAAATGGTACTGTTAAAAATTCAAATACAGCTGAAACCTTATCTGCTGTTTCAGTTACTGTAAAGGGTACAACGAATGGTACTTTTACAGACGACAAAGGAAGTTTCAGGATTAATGTGGCCAAAACACCCGTTACCTTGATCTTTTCTTCAGTAGGTTACTCAGACAAAGAAGTAGTCATTTCTTCGATAACTCCAAAGTTAGATGTTAGCTTAACGCCTTCATTTGTATTGGGTTCAGAGGTAGTTGTTGCTGCTTCAAGAGTTGCAGAGCGTATTTTAGAATCGCCTGTTTCAATTGAAAGAATAAGCAATGCCACTATAAGAAATTCGCCTGCTTCCAACTATTATGATATCCTAGGTACTTTGAAAGGGGTGGATGTGATCACAGCAAGTTTAACCTTTAAAAGTGTTGGAACAAGAGGTTTCAATGTAAGTGGTAATACCCGTTTAAATCAGTTAATTGATGGAATGGATAACCAAGCCCCAGGATTGAACTTCTCAGTAGGTAGTGTTATTGGTTTAACTGAATTAGATGTTGATAATATTGAATTATTACCTGGTGCATCTTCTGCATTGTATGGTTCTGGTGGTATGAATGGTACAGTTTTAATTAACTCTAAAAATCCATTCAAATACCAAGGCTTAAGTTTTCAAGTTAAAAATGGTATCAAAGATGTTGATAATTACCAACGTCCTTTGTCTCCTTATAAGGATTGGTCAATAAGATGGGCACAAAAAGTAAACGATCGTTTTGCTTATAAAATTGCTGCACAATTTGTTGAAGCACAAGATTGGTTAGGTAATGATGCTACTAACTATTCTCGTACAACTGGAACGCCCAATGGTCAAACCATTAGTGGCTCACGTGAATCAGATCCTAACTATGATGGTGTAAACTTTTATGGTGATGAAACAACTACCTCATTAAGTTCTGTGTATGGTTCCGTTAGAAACGGAATCATTGGAAGTTTGACTGCTGCTTATGCGCCTTATGGTCCTTTAGCGGGTGCTTATGCAAATGCTGCATTTAATCAATTATACGGTGCGGTTGGTTCATTTCCAAATTTAGCTACCTATTCTGCTTTCCTAAGATCTCAAAATGCTGCATTAGCCCCATATGCACCTTTCTTATATGGTAATGCTAAAGGTTATTTTGCTGGAGATGTTTCAAGAACAGGATATGCTGAAAAAGATGTGGTTGATCCAACAACTATGAATGTAAAATTCACAGGATCTTTGAACTATAAATTATCAGACAATACAGAAGCTTCTTTTAGTTTTTACAATGGAACTGGTAATACAGTTTATACAGGTAGTGACCGATATGCTTTTAGAGGGTTGAGAATGGGTCAGTACAAATTAGAAATCAAATCTACCAATTGGTTAGTTAGAGCTTACACTACGCGTGAAGACGCTGGTTCTTCTTATAACGCAACGATTGCTGCTCGTTATTTTAATGAAGCTTGGAGCCCAAGTACTACTTGGTTCCCAACTTATATGACTGCGTTAACTTCTTACAGAGATGCAGGTTTACCTAATGCAAACGCAGTGGTTGCTGCTCGTGCGATTGCGGATGCAAATCGTCCAACTGGAAATATTAGATTGAACACCATGTTTCAAAATATCACAAATACCCCAATCTCTCAAGGAGGTGCATTGCTCTTAGATAAAACAAACTTAAACGTATATGAAGGTCAATATAACTTTTCAAATGCTTTAGGTTTAGATAAAATGGGCGCTGATTTATTAGTGGGTGGTATTATGAAACAATATATTTTAAATTCTCAAGGAACCGTATTTGCTGACACAGCAGGTAAAATTAATATCAATGAGTCTGGTGCCTATGCACAGTTGTCTAAAAAATTCTTTGGTGATTTATTAAAAGTATCTGCTTCTGGTCGCTATGACAAGAGCACCAATTTTGATGGTCGTTTTACACCAAGAGTTTCCATGGTATTTAAATTAGCACAGGATAATAATATCCGCTTATCTTACCAAACAGCTTATCGTTTTCCAACGACTCAAAACCAATGGATCAACTTGTTAGTGGGTGGTGGTACACGTTTAATGGGTGGTTTACCTGCTTTAAGAGAACATTACAAATTCAGCACCAACCCTGCTTATACTTTAGCTAGTGTGAATGCATTTGGTGCAAGTGCTTTAGCAGGAGCTCCGAATCCAGCTTTATTAAAGCAAGCGGTATTTAATGAGTTTAAGCCTGAGTCAATGAGTTCAATAGAATTAGGTTATAAGGCATTATGGGCTAAAAAGTTATTGGTTGATTTTTATGTGTACTCAGGTACATATACAAATTTCATTGGTGGTGTAACTGTTTTACAATCTCGTAATGGTGCAGCACCTAGTCCTTTAGATGTATTAGATGCAAGTAAACGTATGGCTTATAGTATTTCTACTAATTCTGATGGTGATGTAAAAACAAAAGGTTGGGGATTGTCATTAGATTATTTATTGCCTAGAAACTTCAGCGTTTCTGGTAGCATTTTCTCTGATGAAATTGGGGAGGTTGCTCCAGGGGTAGTTCCTTACTTCAATAGTCCAAAAATCAGAGCTAATATCGCATTAAACAACAGCGGTTTCTTATTTAACAATCGTTTAGGATTCAGTGCAAACATGCATTACCAAGACGGATTTAACTACGAAAGTACATTTGCTGTAGGTAAGCTTAGTGCTTACCAAACGGTGGATGCGGTATTAACATTCAAACTGCCTTCGTACAGATCATTGATCAAAGCGGGCGGTACCAACATATTTAATAAATATTATAGAACTGCATATGGTAGTCCTCAAATTGGTGGATTGTACTATGTTAGTTTTGGTTATAACGTATTTTAGTATATTAGGATGGGTTAGTCCTAAGAGTCCCTTCTCGATTTATCGGGAGGGGACTTTTTTTATGCGTAAGAATTATTTTTTTCCTGTATAAAGCTTTATTTTTGCCACTCAAATTAAAATCACACCATGCGTTCAATACCATTTAGAGAAGCACTTCGGGAAGCAATGAACGAGGAAATGCGCAGAGACGATCGAGTATTATTGATGGGAGAGGAAGTAGCGGAGTACAATGGCGCCTATAAAGTAAGCCAAGGGATGTTGGCAGAGTTTGGCGCAAAACGAGTTATAGATACACCAATTTCTGAATTAGGTTTTACTGCGGTAGCGGTAGGTGCTGCACAAAATGGCTTAAGACCCATTGTGGAATTCATGACTTGGAATTTTGCAGTACTTCCGTTGGATCAAATTTTAAATACGGCCAGTAAGATGTTAGCCATGAGTGGCGGCCAAATTGGTTGTCCTATTGTGATGAGAGGGCCAAATGGTAGCGCAGGTCAATTAGGGGCGCAACATTCAACCGCTTTTGAAAGTTATTTGGCTAATATTCCTGGTATTAAAGTGGTTTCACCTTCCAATGGTTACGATGCAAAAGGCCTATTAAAACAAGCCATTCGTTATGAAGAGGATCCAGTGATGTTTTTGGAAAGTGAAGTGATGTATGGAGATAAATGTGATGTTCCAGATGATGAATATTATATCCCATTAGGCAAAGCAGATGTTAAAAAAGTAGGTCGTGACATTACCATTGTTTCTTATAATAAAATGATGAAAGTGGCATTAGGTGCTGCAGCAGAATTAGAAAAAGAAGGCATCAGTGCTGAGGTGGTCGATTTGCGTACCATTCGTCCTTTGGATTGGATGACCGTTTTGGAAAGTGTTAAAAAAACCAATCGTTTGGTGATTATTGAAGAGCAATGGCCATTTGCTTCTGTATCTTCAGAATTATCTTATCGCATCCAAAAAGAAGGTTTTGATTATTTAGATGCACCTATTCGTCGTATCACAAGTGCCGATGCACCGATGCATTATGCACCTAATTTAGCAGCCTTGGCTATCCCTGACGTGGCTAGGTCCGTTAGCTTGGTGAAGGAGCTTATGCAACAGTATAAATAAAAGCGATGTCCTTGCGAATAGCCAGTTAAATAGTGGTGTTATCATTATCCTTTATTTAAACCACTTATAAGAATACTTGGACACTTTAAAAATAAAATTATCAATATCCCCCACAAAGGGATATTTTTGTTATACATAATTCAACTTCATTTTATGGGCTATTTAATTTTGATTTTATTTTGGCTAGGATGGCATATTGGAATTTATTTAATGCTCAAAAAAGCAGGGGTAGCAAGTGCAAAGGCCATTATCCCAATTTATAATACATGGGAGGTTGTAAAACTTTGTGGTATTTCAAAAGTTTGGTTTTGGATTCAGCTCATTCCAATTCTTGGACAATTTGTAACCTTATGGATATCGATCATATTTGTGATGCATTTTAAAAGAGTGGGTTTGCTTCAGCACACATTAACTATTTTGGTTCCATTTATTTACTTACCTTATTTGGGGCTTTCTCCAAATGAACGTTGGCATGGTAAAGAAGCATTACAGCATTACCACAAATCAGCATCAAGAGAGTGGGTAGATGCGGCTGTTTTTGCTATTGTAGCGGCTACTTTAATTCGCACTTTTATTTTTGAAGCATATGTGATTCCTACAGAGAGTATGGAAAAAACTTTATTAGTGAATGACTTTTTATTTGTTGATAAAATTACTTACGGCGCGCGTATTCCTCAAACACCCGTAAGTTTCCCATTTGTTCATAATACTTTACCCATGGCACCAACTACGCCATCCTATATCAAGTGGGTACAAGTGGATTATACCAGATTGCCAAAACTGAGAGGGATTAATCGAAATGATGTTGTGGTATTTAATTTTCCAGCAGGGGATACCATTATTAACCTGCCCGAATTTGGTAGTAAAATACCTTATTATGACGTGTTAAGAAGCCCTGAATATGCAAACAATCGAGAAAAATTATTGAATGATTATCCCATCTTAGTGCATCCGGTGGATAAGACAGATAATTATATCAAAAGATGTGTCGGTATTCCTGGTGATATTATTCAAGTGAAGGGCAGTCATTTATGGGTGAATGGTGCTCCGGCATTTGATGCGCCATACTCGCAAACTGAATTTATTGTGCAAACCAATGGCCAGCCAATCCCTGAGGATTATATTCAAGACAGTTTAGGCATTAATATTAATGAGGCTAGTTCCGATTTTCAAATCATGGAAGGCAGCACCAATACTTTTAAAATTAACATGACTGCAAATGCTGCGGAAAATTTGAAAAAATTACCACAGGTTTTGTCTGTTACTTATTTTGATGAAAATACAGTTGGCTATACTTTTCCTAATGATATGTCCCATTTCCCTTGGTCGGTAGATAATTATGGGCCTATTCGAATTCCAAAAAAAGGAGATGTGGTACAATTAAATGATAGTACCATTGAATTATATCGCCGTATAATTTCAAATTACGAGCATAATAATTTAGAAGAAAAAGAAGGCAAGTATTATATTAATGGAGTTCCAGTCACCACCTATACAGTCAAAGAAAACTACTATTGGATGATGGGGGATAATCGTCACCGTAGTCAAGATAGTAGGTATTGGGGGTATGTTCCTGAGACGCATATTGTTGGACGCGCAGCATTAATTTGGTTTAGTTACAGTAAGTCAATTAGATGGAATAGATTGTTCAGCCAAATAAAATAGATTATTTTTAAACCTCACAGCATGTGAGGTTTTTTATTAAACAAAGGTGTATGAAACAAAAATTCGAGTTTGAATTTGAGCATTTTGAGCAGATGGAATCATTAAGTGATGCAGATAGTGCATTACTTATTGCTGCGCGAAATGCTACTAAAACAGCATTTGCACCTTATTCCAAATTTAAAGTGGGCGCTGCTGCCTTGTTATCCAATGGTCAAATTGTTATTGGGTCCAATCAAGAAAGTGCCAGTTATCCAGTGGGTATTTGTGCAGAAAGAACTTTATTAAATAGCATTGGTAGCCAGTTTTCAAGCGAAACCATCCTTGCAATGGCAATTAGCTATGATACCGATGAAGCCGCCTGCGATGCTCCCATTTCGCCTTGTGGCATGTGTAGGCAATCCTTGCTTGATTTTGAAACTCGGTATCAGTCACCCATCAAGATAATATTAGCAGGTAAAACGGGGTCAATTATGGTGGTAGGTGCAGCTAAAAATTTATTGCCTTTCGGATTTGATGGGGCAATTTTGAAATAAGTTAAAACAAGGTTTGCACGCCGAGTGCTAATCTGAATTCATGTTGTAATAACCATTTTTTTCTGGTTTTTCCCCAGGCGTAACCCACCAAGGATCGGTCTGATCCAATAATACGGTGACATGGAATTAATATAGCTACTTTATTTTTTGCATTTGCGGAGGCAGCGGCCCTTACTAAATTGGGGTCACCCATTTTTTTTGCTAAATCACCATAGCTTAATGTTTTGCCAAAAGGGAGTTCGTATAATTCTTTCCAAACTTTTTGTTGAAATTCAGTACCATCTTGATCAATGGGGACAGTAAAGCTGCGTCTTTTTCCAGCAAAATATTCAATGAGTTCGTCCATGCATTGGTGTATCACCGCTGGCATTATTTGTTCCGTATCGATATCTTCTAATTCGGGTTGGTCAACAAATGTGAGTTGTTGAATGCAATGATCAGACGAAACCATTTTAATGGCGCCAATAGGGCTGTGATAAATGTGAACAAAACTATTTTGCATTAACCAATGGGTTGACCGTTATCTACGGCATGTGTCGGGGTAAGTAAAACTACTTGGTGTTGCAAGTCATAAACGCCCAACACCAAACATTCGCTCATAAAGTTAGCGATTTGTTTTGGAGGAAAATTCACAACTGCAGTAATTTGCATGCCTACTAATTGATCCTTGGTATAATGCGTGGTTATCTGAGCCGATGACTTTTTAATTCCTAATGGGCCAAAATCAATCTGTAATTGGTATGCGGGTTTTTTAGCATTTGGGAATTCTTCAGCACTAATGATCGTGCCACACCTAATATCCACCTTTGTAAAGTCATCCCATTGTATCATTGTTCCATTTTTTGGAAGTGCATGAATTGTATTTAATCCAATAAATCAGCTAAGTCGTTTAAATCCTTTTGCTTGTATTGTAATGTAGGACTTTGGAAACATTTTGAAAATTCTATTAAAAGTTTCTTTATTATTCTGATGTTAGATAATTTTTTATAATACATGTTCTTTGGTTCAATATTAGATCTTAAAAAATATTGGTCCAAATCCTTTTGTGAAAAAGCGTGTCCCGTGGTTCCTTCAACATAGAATTGAATAAATTCTTGTGGATTAGGATAAACCTCCGTGTTATCCCAGTCGGAGGAGTAAAATGCAATGATACATTGCTTAGGGATGTTGATGAATTCAGCATCAATTTCTAATTGTGCGCAAAGCTCAGCATACAAAATGGTGTTGGCAAATGCATTTCCTTTTTTTGCTTGCAAAGGACCAGACATTAAAAATTCATCTGGCTTGTCATAATTAATTTCAACCCCTTTGATTTGATAATAATTATATAAAATATTTTTAATCACATTGGCTTGCTCTAATGGCGTTAAATAATTGTTTAACTCCAACCATATGTTTCGTCTAATTTTTTCTAGTTGATGTCTTAGGGTATCTGTGGCTAATTCGGGATATTGAAATTTTGTGACAAGTAATGCCCCTTCGAGTAAAGAGGGAGCAGGCTTTGATTTCCACTCCGTAAATGCTTCTTTTAAATCATGAAGGCGTAATTTATAAATCATCTTTTCAATACGCTCTAAAGTAGTTTCATCCAATGTGTTTTCCCAAAGATGTTCTAAGTCGGGAATAATGGGTGATCCATAGTCTAATAACCTGTCTGAAATGGTATTGAATACTTCCTCATCTGGGTCGTCAATCAGTTGGAATAAGGCAGTAATTTCGGATGCGTTTGGCATATTTAGCTAATACTTAATTTTTCAATATTCAAATTGACGTAAAATATGGTGAATTGTTCATTTTAGTTATCCCAATGGTGTGGATATATTTAACAATAATTTATATAATAAATAGAATTATTATTCGTTTGAGCAAATATTCTCAATTTCTGCGTTATCTTATTATTAATTGCCTTTTCTTTGCAGATATACTAATTACTATGTCAAAAGAAACTATTGCGACCCCCAAATTTCCTGTAATGGCAAAATCATTACATGCTGAATTAAAACGTCGCGTTAATTTATATTTAGAGGAACATGCAGTTACAGCAACTGGTAATTACAAGTTGTTTTCAAAAGCAATTATTCTATTAAGTTTATTTATTGTTACCTATATACATTTGGTATTTTTTACACCACCCACTTTTTATGCAATATTGGAATGTGTCCTTTTTGGTGGTTTAATTGCCGCGATTGGTTTTAACGTGATGCACGATGGTAGCCATGGTAGTTTTAGTAAGTACAACTGGTTAAACAAATTAGCCTCTTCTTCAATAAGTTTGCTAGGCGCAAGTCGTTTTATGTGGGCATCAAAACATGTAACCATACACCATACTTTTACCAATATTGAAGGGGTAGATGATGATATTGAAGTGGGTGCATTAATGCGTATGGCACCGAATAAAAAGCATTATATACTTCATCGTTTTCAACATATTTATTTTTGGGTTTTATATATGTTATTATATATTTTCTGGATTTTTTATACCGATTATAAAAAATATTTTTCTAAAAAAATTGGATCTGTGCCATTGAAAAAAATGTCGATTGGAGATCATCTAGAATTTTGGATTGTTAAACTTTACCACGCTGCTGTATTTATTATAATACCAGTATATATGTTGGGATGGGTGAGTTGGTTAGTCGGCTTTTTTGTGACGGGATGTTTTGCTGGTTTTATTTTAAGTATTGTATTTCAATTGGCACACACCGTTACAGAAACGGAGTTTCCTGTTGCAATACAACCTGAAAATATAATGCCTGATGAATTTGCAGCACATCAAATTATGACCACTGCTAATTTTGCGACCAAAAGCAAATTAGTAAGCTGGTTGGTAGGTGGATTGAATTTCCAAATTGAACATCATTTGTTTCCTAAAATATCACATGTTCATTATCCTGCAATTTCAAAAATTGTTAAAGACACCTGTGCTGATTTTAAATTAAAATACAATGAATACCCAACGGTATTAAGTGCAATTCGCGCGCATGTATTACATCTTAAATCATTAAGTAAGCCAGGCATCGCTTAAACGCATAACACGCAGTATAGTGTAAACAAAAAGGACGCCGATATATCGGCGTCCTTTTTGTTTACTTGCAGTTGGAAACTTAATTATATAATTCAGTACATAGTAAAGTGAATCTGCAATCCATTTACTTAAGATGCTTTCTTTCTTCTTGCTACTTTGCGTGGAGGATTCGCTTTTAATTCAGCGATAATCGCATTGACTTCTTCAATAGTCAGTGTTTCCACTTTTTCTTGTTGTTCCTTATTTAACTTATAGTTTCTTAATCCTTGTTTGATATAAGGTCCATAAGGTCCGCGTAATAATTGAATTTTCTCTTTTTCAAATACTTTAATGGTACGCTCATCCTTGGCTTTGCGCTTTTCCGCAATCATAGGGGTCAATTCCTCCAGGGTTACTGTATAGGGGTCCATTTCCTTATTCAGGGAATAAAACTTCTTGGCATGGGCCGCGTAAGGGCCAAATCGACCAATATTAACTGATACATCCTCTTCTTCAAATTGTCCCAATGTCCGAGGTAGTTTAAATAATTCTAATGCCTCCTCAAAACTGATGGTTTCAATACTTTGAGATGCCTTTAATTTGGCAAATCTTGGCTTTTCTTCTTCGTCCTGATGTCCAATTTGTACCATTGGACCATAACGTCCCATTCTAGTGATCATTTTTTTGCCACTCACTGGGTCAAATCCTAATTCTCTTTCCCCTTTGGCTCTTTCTGCATTCTCTAAGGTATGTTCGATAGTAGTGTGGAAGGGTTCATAAAAAGAAGCAAGCATATCACTCCATAAAAGTTTGCCTGCAGCAATTTCATCAAATTCGCCTTCAATTTTAGCGGTGAAATTGAAATCCATCACTTTTGAAAAGTGTAGTTTTAAAAAGTCAGTCACCACCAAACCTAAATCAGTAGGGGATAATTTGTTTTTTTCAGCACCCGTAATTTCTGATGAAGTCACGGTAGTTATTTCATCCTTATTATTTAAAGAAAGCACTTGAAAGTTTCTTTTAATACCTTCTTTTTCTCTTTTTTCAACATAATTACGCTTCATGATGGTTGAAATAGTTGGTGCATAGGTTGAAGGACGACCAATACCTAATTCTTCTAATTTTTTTACCAATGAAGCTTCTGTATATCTCGCACCAGGTCTGCTGAAACGCTCAAGCCCGGTCATTTCAATAAAGTCAAGTACTTGACCTACTGCTAATGGCGGTAATAAACTTTCTTCTCCTTCCGCTGTAGTGTCATCCTCGTCCTCGTCATCATTACTCTCTAAATATACTTTTAAGAACCCATCAAATTTCATCACTTCCCCAGAAGCAGATAGTATTTCTTTATTAGTAGACACTTCAATTTTTGCCACCGTTTTTTCGAATTGCGCATCACTCATTTGAGAAGCAATGGTGCGCTTCCAAATTAATTCATATAATCTATTTAAGTCCGCGTCGTCTACCTTGCTTTCATTCATGTAGGTAGGTCGAATTGCTTCGTGCGCTTCCTGTGCATTTTCGTTTTTATTTTTAAATTTACGAGGTTGGTAATATTTTGCACCAAAGCTTGAATTGATCTCCGCTTTAATTGCATCCACTGCAGTTTCACTCAAACTGATACTATCAGTTCTCATGTAAGTGATTTTACCACTCTCGTATAATTTTTGTGCAAGTAACATTGTTTTACTTACGCTATATCCTAATTTTCTTGATGCTTCTTGTTGTAATGTGGAAGTAGTGAAAGGCGCTGATGGTGTGCGTTTCCCGTCTTTAACACTGATGTCTTTTACGGTGTATTTTGCACCCTTACATTCGTTTAAAAACTTTTCAGCAGCCGATCCTGTGGCTAATTTTTGTGGCCCCTCTGCTTTGAATTTTACTTTTTTCTTATTGATGTCTGGCGCAGTAAATAGGGCAGATATTTTAAAAACGCTCTCCGGTAAAAATTGGTTGATTTCTCTTTCGCGCTCGGCAATTAATCTTACTGCAACACTTTGTACACGACCTGCGCTTAAACTTTTTTGCATACCTATCTTACGCCAAAGAACAGGGCTTAATTCAAAACCAACAATTCTATCTAAAATACGGCGTGCTTGTTGCGCATCCACTAAATCCATATTGATAAACCTTGGATTATCAACTGCTTTTTTAATTGCTGGTGCAGTAATCTCATGAAATACGATACGCTTTGTTTTTCTAGGGTCTAAACCTAGTACTTCTGCTAGATGCCAACTAATACTTTCTCCTTCCCGGTCCTCATCCGATGCTAACCAAACTTCCTTGGCTTTCTTTGCCATGGATTTTAAATCTTTGACCACTTTTTCCTTATCCGATGGTACTGCATATCTTGGTGCAAATTTATTTTTAAGGTCAATGCCCATTTCGCTTTTCTCTAAATCTCGGATATGCCCATAGCAACTTCTTACTTCAAAATCCTCTCCCAAAATTTTCTCAATGGTCTTTGCTTTAGCAGGGGACTCCACGATTAATAGGTTCTTTGCCATACGATCTTTGGGTGTTTATAAATTGAAAATCAACTATTTATGTTTAATGAAATTGGCATTGTTTTCCAATCCCATATTCTTTTCTCGCGATGCAATATTAGAGCTTTCACCGAAAAAATAAAAATTACCTAGTCTTCCGGGGCTAAAAATGCCATTATTTTATCAATAACCGCTTGCGTTTTATATACTTTATTATGTCCTAATCCTTTGGTTATCAAGAAATTAATGTTTTTTGGTGCTTTTTCTTGAAAATTTATTAAATCTTTATACGGACAAACCTTATCCTCGGCATCATGTACCCAAAGAACGGGGCCGGTGTAATTTTCTATTCCCCTATCAGCTTCAAAATGGGTGACTGGGTGTGTTGTTAAAGTTGCCGCATAGGATAAAAATGCAGTTTTTATGATTTCATTGAACCGCATTAGATCAAAATAATTATTAAAAGTCGTGTTGGTTTTGGTAGCCGGTGCTATTAATACAAACTTATGTTGATCGGGATTGGGTATAGTTTCGGCCAACATGGCTAAAGTTATACCCCCTAAGGAATGACCTATAAAATGATCCACGGGTCCGACGGATTTTATTATTTGCTCAATGGCATTTAAATAAATTAAAATATTAATGTATTTGCCCTGACTTAAGCCATGTCCTGGGGCATCAAAAATCAAAACACGAAAGCCCATTTTTAATAAGGGTGCAACATATTGCTCAAATTTATATCCATGGCTTGCATAGCCGTGTGAGATAAGTACGGTTTTGTTATTGCTTTTTTGTGAAGTCCATTCAAAGCCTTTTAATTGAATACCATCCCGTAAGTTGACCGTTAACGGTTTGGCTTGGTGAAAAATGGCAGGTGCCTTTTTTTTCTTATACTTAGGATAGGGGGTACAAAATAATTCAAAGGCTTTCTGGCCAGCAATAGCGGGTGAAACAAGGGCTAGGGTTTTGAATTTAGTCCTCAAATACTTTAAGTACATTCTTTCGGATAACCCTATTATTGCCATTATTTTTAAAAATTTGTGCAAAGATAGTATGGCAAAGCACAGTGTGCGCATTTTTTTTGTATTTCGCAAATGAAATTGGGACTTTGACTAGAACATTGGAGGATTAAAGTTATTTTTGCAAAAATCTATCGTGGACTTATGTATTCATTAAAAATCAATTTTGAAGAAAAAGGACTTGCGCCTGTTACTTTAACCAATATAGCGCCGGATGAAAGCTTGCTTGAAGTGCTATTAGAGGCAGGTATTGAGCTACATCATAATTGTGGTGGGGTATGTGCTTGTAGCACTTGTCATATTTATATTAAAACAGGGGCAGGGCATGTTGCTGAACTCTCGGACAGAGAGGAAGACTTTATTGATCGTGCTGTTAATCCTCGTATTGAGTCAAGGTTAGGTTGCCAATGTATTTTAGCCAAGGGGGGTACTGGGGAATTAGAAATCATCTTACCTGACCAAACACAATTTTTAGGGGAGTAGCCGAGTTAAAGGCATTTTCCATCTCGAATAGTACATTAGCGTCGGAAAGAAATAATTATAAGAATATTACAAGTAAAAGAATAAAGTAAAATCAATTAATATGAGTCAGTTTGAACCCCCGATTTTTTGGAATGATCATGAAGACATCGCTCAAAAATTATATGAGAAGTTCGGTGATGATTTTACAGAAGCTAAAATATATCGTATTCGTTTTACGGATCTTTTAGAGTGGATACTTAGTTTACCTCATTTTGAAGGTACTAAGGAACAATCTACCGAGGGTCATTTGGAAATGATCCAAAGTGCCTGGGTGTATGAGTGGAGGGATAATCAAAAATAGGCTTACATTTGTTAACAAAAAGTATTCGCCTTGTTATCGAGTTTTAAAAAAATAGTTTGTTTTGTATTTGATGTTGATGGTGTATTGACCAACGGCAATTTATTAATTATGCCTAATGGGGTGATGGCCAGAACAATGAATATCAAGGATGGCTATGCATTACAATTAGCAGTAAAAAAAGGGTACCAGGTTTGGATTATTTCTGGGGGTAATTCGGAGGATGTAAAAAATAGATTAGCCCTTTTAGGTATCAAGGAAGTTCATATGAAAGTGGGGAATAAAAAGGAATTATTACAATCATTAGCCTCGGAACATAATATTGCATTAGACACTATATTATATATGGGTGATGATATGCCTGATTACGAAGCGATGCAATTGGCTGGTATTGCAGCTTGTCCAAGTGATGCTGCAATGGATATAAAATCGATCGCACAATATAAGGCCTTGACCAAGGGTGGGGAAGGTTGTGCACGCGAAGTCATCGAAAAGGTATTAAAGCTGAATGATCTGTGGGATATAGATGATCATATTGTGGCCAAATAAATAAATTCAATTCATTTGAAATTACTTTTATCTTTTTGTAGGCTTGTTCGTTGGCCTAATTTGTTTTTTATAATATTGTCGCAATGTTTGTTTCAGTATTGTATATACAATCCATTATACCATATTAATAGTAGTGATACACCTGTCTCCTTTTTTTTAATGATGTTGGCATCTGTCTTTATTGCTGCCGCAGGTTATGCAATTAATGATTATTTCGATGTGAACATTGATCAGGTGAATAAGCCAACTAAAGTGGTGGTGAGTAATATTATCAAAAGAAGATGGGTTATTTTTTGGCATTTCTTTTTTAGCTTGTCTGGTATATACTTAACCTTAATGGCATTTTCATTTCAGCAGTATTGGCATATTCATTTAGCCAACTTGCTTTCTATTTTATTATTGTGGTTTTATTCAACCAATATTAAAAAAAAGTTACTCATTGGTAATGTACTTATTGCTATTTTAACAGCTTGGGTAATAGGGGTAGTGTATTTTTCTAAGTTCACGATGACTGAATTAATCAACGTGCGTAATGCAACCCCAACGGACCTGCGTTTATTCAAATTGATGATACTGTATGCTGCTTTTGCTTTTGTATTAACCATCATTAGGGAAGCACTTAAAGATATTGAGGATATGGAAGGGGATGCAAAATTTGGATGTAGAACACTGCCCATTGTTTGGGGATTAAAAGCAACCAAAGTTTATTTGGCAGTATGGCTGGTGGTAGTGATTGGGGTATTAACAATCATTCAATTGTATGTTATTCCATTTGGCTGGTGGTTAAGTATTGTTTATTGTATTTTTTTTATTATCGCGCCCTTGGTGTTGGTGTTATACAAGTTAAATAAATCATTCACCAGTAAGGATTTTAATGTCCTTAGTAACTGGGTTAAATTAGCGATGTTGGCAGGGGTGCTATCGATGGTGTTTTTTTATTTTTTATATTGATCCCCCCTTTTACAAAATTGAATTTACATCATGGAACCATTCATATTAGCTTCTCAATCACCACGTCGCCAAATGTTGTTAACCTGGGCGGATGTTCCATTTGAAGTGATTGTTTCCGATTCGGATGAAACCTTCCCTGCGAACATGGATTTAGATGAAGTGCCAGTATTTATTGCAAAAAATAAAGCGGAGGCGGTGCATGAAAAAATAAAATTGGGCTATCCGCAACATATAAATAAACACATTGTTGCAGCAGATACTATTGTCGTGTTGGAAGGCAGTGTATTAGGCAAGCCTGCCAATAAATCCGAAGCCATTGCTTCCTTAACTGCATTATCTGGTAAAACACATCGGGTCATTACAGGGGTAGTATTAATTTACCATGGTAAAGAATATACATTTAGTGAAACCACCTTGGTCACATTTAATTTATTGACATTGGATCAAATTGAATACTATGTTGAAAATTACAAACCATATGATAAGGCAGGTGGTTATGCGATTCAGGAATGGATTGGGGTTGTTGGAATACAAAGTATTCAAGGTGACTTTTATAATGTAATGGGTTTGCCTGTGAGTAAACTATTGCAAAAACTAAAGCAACTAGAAGAAGCCTAGTTGCTTTAGTAATTTTTTATAATTTCTTCTTTGATTTTAGCGCAGTCAGTTTTTTTAGCTTTATTGCCAGTTAAATGCAATGTCTAATTCAACATCAGGGTGTAAGCTTCTTTCCACAGGACAGGTGCGTGCAACACGCTCTAAAATTTCTTTTGTTTTTTCATCTATATTTAAACCAGCAGGCATTGTAACATGTGCTATAATTTTTCCAATCCTACGTGGATCAGAAATCATCACTTTTGTTACTTCCACTTTGGCGCCATCTAATACGATGTTCATGGTTTCGGCTTTAATCCCCATGGTGGTTATCATACAAGCACCTAAACCTGTTGCAATTAAGTCGGTAGGTGAAAATCGTTCTCCTTTTCCTTTGTTGTCGGTAGGCGCGTCGGTTTCAATAGCAGAACCGCTTTGTAAATGAAGGCAGGTGGTTCTTAAATTAGATGCGTAAGTAACTGTTGCAGTCATAGCTCGTATTGAATGATTTTAAAATAATTACTTGTATCGGTGGCTTAATAAATTAAACTGCACTGTTTTGTAAAGTTGCTAAACTTTGATTACTGGAATTTAAACGAACAGTGACGATTAAGGAGAGGGCAAAGTACACCATCAATATTAAGTTTAGTTGTGGCATATGTTTACTGGCACCAAACCAATCACCCATAAAATAAATAATGCCAAATCCAAATAGGCATTTCAAAATTTCCCAAACATAAGCATATTTGCTACCATCCATCAGGTCGGTTAAAGCATAAATATAAATAAATACAAAGGCCCCATAAATAAACATATTTGGGAAGCCAATATTGGCAATATTTCCTAACATGAAAGCGACACCGATAAAGATGATTATAAGTTGCAACCAAGCCCATGAAATAAAAATGGCGTCTTGACTGGTTTTGTATTTGTCAAAATTATAAACGTCATCAATTTTAAAAACTGGATTTTTTGCTGCAACATCCGCAGGACGCCAGCCAGTAGGCTTTGACCAAACCCTTATTTTATCTACAAAGCTATTGGCGCGCCAAGCATCCTTTATCAATAGCCACATATGTATAAAGTTAATTCGAATGGGATTCCAAGTTCTCATTGGACGTGTAATGCCATATACGGGTGGGATGTCCGCGCGTTCTTCCATAAAAGTGCCAAACATTTTATCCCATATAATGAATATTTGCCCTAAATTTTTATCGAGGTATTCATTGTTAAATGCGTGATGTACTCGGTGATGCGAAGGGGTAACAATGATTTTTTCTAAAAATCCCATGCGATTAATATATCTGGTATGA
>Ga0208942_1000318_pt1 | contig 20721 bp, 34 predicted proteins | sample GreLakmeSU08MSRF_FD_187704 | JGI IMG/M metagenome (GOLD analysis project Ga0208942, IMG submission 187704) | Freshwater lentic microbial communities from great Laurentian Lakes, MI, USA - Great Lakes metaG SU08MSRF (SPAdes) | ecosystem: Environmental > Aquatic > Freshwater > Lake | place: Great... | reverse complement strand
ATCCGTTCTTGTCTGCCCAGTCGCAGAGCGTACCGATGGCGTAGGTTTTACCTGTCCCGCCTAGCCCCATCAAGCAGATCTTCGGGCCAACAAGCACCTGCTTGTCCTTAGTAACCAGCGATGCTGGTGTGATAGTAGTCATAGTAAACTTTCGTAGTAATCCAGGTGAATCTCGAATTCCCGCTTGATGCAGTCAAGGGAGAGCTCGTTGAGGTTGTAGATAAGTTCGCCGAGAAGCAAGGAGCCTGGGATGTTCCAGTAATCTTTATGCTTCCTACAAGCAGCTTCGGCGATGCGGAAGTGCGCTTGGGTTCCATCAAGGTTTTCTAGGACTACCCGCGCCCAGATCTCTCCGCAGCTGGCACAGAAGTACGCGCGAGAAGGCCAACCCCAGCTGTCCGCTGCTTGGGAAGCATAGCGGAACGTGCCGAGGTAGGTCTCCTCTGCGATGATGTAGCCAGCAGGCACTAGTCTACCTGTACTGTTTCAGTCCGAGCGACTGGATCCCAGCGTCGGCGCTGGAACTGTTGCTCGAGCAGCGGAGTGGGGTCGCGCATCTGGCAGACGGACTTGAAGGGGCAACCGCCGTACTCCGCGCAAGCGTGATCGAGATTCCAGTCCCAGTACCCGGACTCCCATGCCTGGATCATTCGCTTGGCGTCTCGGATGAGCTGCTCGTACCAGCGGTCGATAAGCCACTGGGGGCGGTAGGTGATGGCTTGCAGGGTGTCGTACTTGGTCTTGAGTATGGATACTCCACGAACAAGAAATCCATCAAGCTTAATACCCGCTTTCGCTGCGCCCCAGACATAGCCAGTAAATTGACTGCGCAAGTCCCACTGTCTCGGCCAGCTTGCTCCGAGTTGGCTGGTAGTTTTATCATCTTCTCCAAGGTGCATCCCTTCATATTCACACATCATATCCATGCGGCCTGAGTACAGCAGTGGATCTCCGGTTACTGGGTGAGTCAGATCGAGTGGCTCGAGAAAGGAGAACTCGATGCCGCGCTTACCACCCGGCAGGGTCATCGGGATCGCCTTGTCTTCTCCGAGGCGGTATTGGGAGAAGTAGTACTCCAGCGCCCCGGCCGTACGTTCGGCAGACTTCGCCGATTCGGGAGGGCACTCGAAGTCTCCGTAGGCAGTCAGCAACGCCTTGAGACCCAGGGCAAGGGAGTCTTCTGGCGACTTCCCATCGATGTAGTAAGCTACTCGAGCCCTCTCTATCCCGGTTGCGTAGGCAGCTCCGGCGTGGAGGTGGACTGACTGGTCACGGAGTTTCCAGTGCTGCATGAACTCGAGGTAGGCTTTCTGAGGGCAAGACTTAAACGCCGCCATAGTGGTGGAGTCGAGTACTGCCGGAAAGGGTGGGCGCTGGCGGGTCATACCGTGTTCTCCAGGCACAGAAGTTTCTGCAGTTCCTGCTCAATTTCCGCAACAGTTGCTTCGGCTTCGAGACGCGCTTTTGCCTGGGCTGCTCGCATCAATTCCACACGCTGAGGTACCCAGTTATCTGGCACCTCAAACTCCACGATGTGCAAATGCTCTTTAACTACAACAAAGCACGGATCATGAGGCTTGTGCGTCATGAAAATATAGTTATGCGGAACAGCTGGACTATCGTATTTACTAAAGTAGGCTACGATATAGCCCTTGATTTCAACTTCCATCATCTTCTCCTAGACTCGAGGGTGAAACTGCACCCACAACAGATTCTTTAACCCTTACGCTAGGCGCAGGAGACACCGATCCAGCTAGGCTGCTGTCTAGTACCTCTATAATAAGTACGCGCCCACGACGGGTCTTTCGATTGGTAGTATTGACGATATGCCCGCACTGTATCAGGATGCTTATACTCATCAGGCATACACTGTGGCGGGTTTATCCAGCTAAGATTACCAGCAATCGCCAACGGCGGCTTTGCGAGCTCGCCAAGTAAGTATTGATTACACTTGTGCTTTTTACCATATCGCTGGGTGTATTCCCTGCATAGTTCAATCGCCAGCGTTAAGACATAATTGTATTGATAAGCACTGCCACGAGTCCAAATAGCCGAGGGGTGATTTTTATGAGTAGACTTGTAAGTCACACACTGGCCATTACCATGCTCATGATGAGCTGTTGCAAGCAATTGGCAGGATTCAACTATCATTTTTATAACGTGCTTGTCGCAGTGCAGTTGCGCTGCAATTTTAGGCAGACTGTCTAAGTAAAATATGTTCACAGGTCGTCTAGCTCATCAAGCATGGAGTCCTGGCTCGGCGGAGCAGACCGCTTGGTTGGTACGCGCTTGGCAGCCGCAGCAGCGGAGGCAGCGCCGAGGCGACCTGCGCGGAGGAATACGATCCCCTCTCGCATTTCCTCGAGGGTGAGTGTCCCCTCGGTGGCACGAAGGCGCCAGGATGCTATCTTCGATTGAAGTTCCAGGGGGATAGGATTACTCATGATTGCTCAGCAAGGTGCGTAGTGCCTTGACTGCCTCGGGAGAGCCGGCGACTGTGAACGCGCCCGGCTGGGTGTTGGTGAAAGGGGCGAGATCGAATTGCTCGGCGGTGAAGTAGCCGCGAAGCAGGTCGATCAGGAAGCGAGAGTATCCGCCATGGGGGACTCGGCCTTCCAGTTCAGAGTACAAGTGCGCGGTGAGCTGGACGTAGAGAGGCAGGGGGAGTGCCACGTTAAGCTGCTGGGAAGGGATAATCGACTTAGTCTTAGTCATCGTAAACTCCTAGCAGCAGTCCACCATCTTCATCTGCAGCGGCAAGTTCGAAGCTTGCCTGGGCACTGGTCAGGATGGACTGGATTACTGTATCTTCATCCTCTCCGTCTACTGTAACGGAAGTCCAGGGATCATCCCAGTCAAGGGAAGATCGAGCTCTAAGAAATATGCGAATCATAGTGGTTGACCTAGCTGGGTGAGAAGGGAGTTGATGGTTGCGCGGGAGAGATCCCGGATTATATCTGTCCCGGCGGGGAGGATTACTAGCTCGCTGAGGGAGCTGCCGGGACGGGCAAGGAGCGTGTCGGCGGCAAGTTCTACACGAGTCAGGCAGCCCTCGCCGAAGACTGCGTAGACAGCTGCGGAAGGGGAGGATACGCCGAGAGTGCGGAACTCGAGAGGGAGTGTGGCGAGGCGAGACTCATGCCAGGCTCGCTTGGGTGTCGGCGGCTCATCGCTGCCAGTCCACCAGCTACCACTAAGGGTCTCGGTGGCTTCAACTGGCATGGGAGGGTCTTCCCGAACAAGCCGGCGAGAACCAGGCTGCCCGCGGTGAAGATACTCGGTGAAGTTACCGAGGAGCACGCCGGTTTCTGCGTGGATGAGAGCGATGCCGCGGGAGCGATACCAGACAGGCGAGGTTACGGCTGCTGGTGTGGCTGAGCGAATCGCAGCGATAGCTTCGCTGAATAGATCGTCAAGGGAAGTTTCCATGAGTGAGCCTCGGTTTGCGCGAATTATACAATCATAATCCGCATTGATTAGACATGAACTGTTTGCGAAAGTTCCACAGTTATTTGATAGATTTATCCAGCTCCGGCATCGGGCCTTCCTGCCACACCCAGTCAACCCAGGAGTCGTAGAGTGCCTGGAACTCCGGCTGCGCTGCGACAGCGTTGCGGAGCGCCATTGATTGAAGCTCTCCACGATTATGCACAGTATGATCGTCGGAGCGACCGTAAGTCCAGTCGTGCAAGTTGCAGAGCTGGTAGAATTCTTTGAGAGTCATAGGTTGAGCCTTGAACAGAGCCTTGAAAAAACACCGGGGAGGCGAGCTTTATAGTCCCGCCTCCCGATGCCCCCAGCAAGCGAGGCTCAATTCATCTTGCCGAGTCGGAGGGTATGACTACCGCTCCTAGTGCCTATGGGCCACTGAAGGCCCACAAGGGTTTGCTAGACCAGCTGGGATTAGACCATCGCCAGCTCAGCGTCTGCGTCAACCTTCGCAACCTTGGCGAGCTTGGCATCCTCCATGCGCTTGATGATGACGCCAGTCTTGGTGCCAGCCACGCGGAAGCTGTCGTACAAGGCACGGCGGGTGAGCGCAGGGTCTCCATCTAGTTTCTTCTGCAGGTAGGCCTTGACTGTCGCAACGTCCTTGCCAGTTGCTTCGCAGATAGCCATTACGACTATGCTGGCGCCGGAGACACCACCGCCGGAGGCAGCACGACCAGCACCCCACTTGCCGGACTGGATCAGAGAGTTCAGGTCGTCGATGGCAAGTACCATGTCGTCCTCGCTGAGCGGCTTATCCGCCGAGGTAGCGAGCTCGTCGCCGAACTTCTGCTCCGCCCCATGCCCGGCGAAGCGAGCGAGGAGTGCCAGAGGCAGCGGGATTGTCCGGGTCTCTCCGTTGCGGAAGTCCATGCGGATGCTGACTGCACCAGCAGTAATCTGCATAACACCATCTTCAACGACGATACCTGCGTCATCGACTAGCGTCTCCTTGTTCACCTTGCGCTTACCGGCGAAGTTCACCTTGCGCCCGTCAGTCATGGTGACTTCACTATACTCTGTCTTGCTTTCTGTAGCCATTTTCTCTCTCCGATTACAACAGTCCTTTGAGCCGGCGACTGCGGATTCCGGTAGCAGGGAACCCCTACTGGAGAAGGGAGACGCGCTCCCCTCTGCGGTAGGGGTTAGTCCAGGCAAGCTTGCGCTGTGTCTCGGGCGGCTTCGCAGACGTCCCTTGCCTCGGTAAGCAGCTCGAGAAGCGCGTCTGCTTCCTCTTGCTTTTCTTCACTCCGTGAGTCTGGGCAGTCGTCGATGAACTCCTGCTGAGCCTCGACCAGAGTGTCCAACTGCCCCATCTGCAGCTCGAGGACTGTCACTATCGCCTCGAGCTTGTTTTTCATAGCCATCTTCATATTGAGCCTTTCTGTAATCGCTGGTGCACTATGCGCCAACATATGTTAGACACGGACTTTCGGGATTAGTTCCGAAGAAATTTGTTGTATTTTCACCACTTACACCGTAGTCCGCTTAGGGTTGAGTTGCTTCAGCTCCTCAAGGTCGCAGATGAGGATATAATTGCTCTTGTTCAGCGGAGCAATTGTGTGCTGGACTTTACGAGCTGCTTTCTCCCCGCAAGCCATGCAGGTAGGCCGAAGTCCCTTCGCTCGCGGTGGCTCGACACGAACTGCATAGCAGCTCATGCAGATCGGGAGGTGATAGTCTTCCATCAGCTGACCTTTATCTTTCCATCTTTAACGCTGATTGCGGCAAACCAGCTGCGCTTGGGGTGATTAGTCGCCACGATGCTGGCTCCCTCGGGCAAGGTGCTGATCTTGAAATACTCTCCGTACTTTCTCCAATCTTCCATCAGCGAGGGATCGTAGACTGTCACCTCAGTCCCGGCTGCTACTGCCTCACGGAGTGCTTTTTTGCTTGCGTAGCCTTCAATAATCATAGTCATTTTGAACCTCTTTTTAAGTTGATCTGCGAAGTCGGCGGCAGATCATTCGCCGATATACATTAGACAGGAACTGTCCGTCGAAGTTCCACAGTTATTGCGACAGTATTATCCGCCCGGACTGCCCTTGCAGAACCTCCCCGGCGAAGCTGACCATAATATCCCTATCACACATCGCCAGCTCCGCTTCCGTCCAGCCTTGCTCTTTACAGTACGCGGTGCTGATCTGATTAAATGTCTGACTAAGCACTCGCAGCGCATCCATGGCCTCTCCATCTTGCCTCGCCTGCGCCTTCCGTGCCAGCGTTGCTGTGGCCTCCGAGCACATCCCCGCTCCATACACCAGCGCGACCATCCGCCTCCCGTGTGTCTTTGCTGGGCCACGAAGTGGCTTGGGCAGATCCTCCAGCCCTTCATGTTCGCTATCCGTTCCGTTAAGCTTACTCATCAAGTGGACTCCTCAGCAATTCATACCGCGCTTGCGCTTCCGGAGACATGAAGGACTGCTTCGGCGGCGAAGCGCGCTCCCCTGTCCCTCCGAGCATCCCTTGCAACCGCGCCAAGCTCGCCGCAACTTCCTTCTCCAACCCCGCTCCCGGAGAATTTGCCGCTGCAGCTGCTGCCGCCTCCATCGTCAACCCTCCCGGTTCCACGCGTCCCATCTTCTCATAAGCCGCTTGCTTATTAAGCACTCGCCAGATAGTCGACTCACTCACGCCTAGCGCCACCGCAATCTCCATCCCTGTCCACTTGGGCTCTCCCCAGTCATTCACTTCCGCTCTCATCCGCCGAACTTCCCCTGCAGTAAACTGCGTCATAACTCTTTTCATCTCTACTCCTTTGTTCAATCAGGCAAGGCAGCCAGTCCACCTCACCTCCATTAGACCGTAGGCTGGCGATAAAGTTCCACAGTAATCCACCGTCTATCATTCATCTATCCGTCACCTATTCATCTCCTTCCTCCTATGCTGTCTATCTGTCACACGGGGTTATAAAGGGCTTCGTGGTTTAAAAGCAACAGTGGTATATATGAGACATAAAAAAAATATTGTATACAATATACCCTACCCTACCCTACCCTTTTAATGTACCATTGACAGATAGACAGCATAGACGGAAGAAGACGAATAGACAGAGAAAGAAACCCGCGCGGATTACGTTTCCATAATCCAAGCGAGTCATCCCAGCCCCTTTTTTGGGGAAACTTTACAGCTCCCAAACCATCGCTATCGTCAGAGTACAGCAACCATAAACCAGCAGCCCCAGCCAGATCCACATTCCCTCTGGCACGAGTTGTCCCAAAGCCATTGTCACACAAGCTGATCCAATAACACCTAAGATTATATTCATTCTGAGCCTCGTTTCGGATTCGGGAAAATACCCGGTAAGGTCACCTGTCACGTGACCTTGGCTGGTACTTACGCCAGTTCTGCGAGCATACGCCGTTGAATCTCGGCCTCGGCTTCGGTGTAGGTCAGGCCCATCTTGGCTGCGATTGCGAGAATCGTAGGGTTCTGGGCTGGCTTGCGCACAGCTACCTTGAGGTTCCACTCGATCGAACCACTCGCATAATGGTTGACCAATTCGAGCACTGCCTCGCGCCGCATGGCTTCGGTAACATTGAAGCCGTTTTCAGCTGACTTCTGGATAGCCGCATTATCGCCGATACGTGCCGCAAACCCGTGTAACATGGCGTAGGTGGCGGTGGCCGGTGCAACATCGGACATCGACAGGGTAACTGGTGCAAGGCCTTCGAATGTGAAGGTAACTGCTTGCGCTGCGGTATTGATAACTTTTTTCATGGTGAGCCTCTTTGGTAAAATGCCGATATCGTGTATCGGTAAGTATCAGACAGCTGGTTCCGAAAATGGTTCCAATTATTTTCAGATCTTTTGCGTTGTATTTTTACCACAGCTGCAGGGACACAATGCCGATCGTATGATTGTACACTGTATACAATGGTGCACTGCAACAATCCAGCCAGCCGACAATTGGACTGTGGCGCCGAAACAACAGCCTCCTTCCCGTTGCTTCCGCGCCACAGTTGCCGTGGCGCCACAGTCCATCGGGCGATTCACCTGCGATTGACGGGGTGGGGGGCAAAAAAAAGATTCGCGCGCAAAACACAAATCCACTCTGGGATAGTTTAGGTGCTGTGAAAGATCGCGCGAAATATCCTTTCATAATCCACGCGAAGAGGCCCCTCCCTCTTTTCTAAAAATTTTTTACTTTTCGGCCCGGCGGAACTTCGCGGAGAGTCGGCGGTCTAACATGGGTGAGAGGTTAGGCGGCAGCTTTGGTCGGCGGCTCTTGCGGAGGAGAGATTATGGATGGGTTGAGGGAGCACGCCCCGACTATGGGGAATGTGGCGAAGGTCGGGTACTCGCATAAGGATATGATTGATTATATTATAGCGAATCCCGGGATTACCCAGAATCATCTGGCGTCGCGTTATGGGTACTCGGTGGGGTGGGTGAGTAACGTGATGGCCTCGGATGCTTGGCAGAGTGCGATGGCGGCCCGCCGCGCGGAGATATGTGATCCGGTGCTAGTGGCTACGGTGGAAGAGCGGTTTCGCGGAATTACGCTGTTGTCGCTGGAGCGGTTGAAGCAGAAGCTCGAGGCGCCGGCCGTCTCGGATAACGTGGTGTTGAAGGCGGTGGAGCTAGGGGCGAAAGCGATGGGGGTAGGGGGTAATGCTCCGGCGGCCCCGCCCGGCCAGGATCATTTGGCCCAGCTCGCGAATAGGTTGATTGAACTGCAATCCCGCGTCCGCGTGACGCATAGTCAAGGAGAAGTGATAAATGTCTAGTCCTAAGTGTACATTCGGCGGCAAGCCGGCGGTTTGTAAAGTCGGCAAGACTCCAACCCTTCGTACGGTTACCTGGCCTATGGGTAGTGATGAGTACGGGAAGTTTGTGGATCGCAACCTGGTGCCGCTACGGTCGGCGGCCCAGCAGAATCAATTCGCCCCTACGGACGCTGTGCCAGTGAGGATGCACTTCACCCTTGCGGGTGGGTGTTAAGCCGCCATGCCGCTTGCCAAGGGGTCGGCGAAAAAGACCATCTCAGCGAACATTCGCACAGAGATGAAAGCCGGGCGCCCGCAAAAACAAGCCGTGGCGATAGCTATGCGTACAGCTGGTTTGCCAAAGCGCGGCCAGCGTGCTGCAACTAACGCGAGGAGTAAGAAATGAAACCAGGCCTCTACGCTAACATCAATGCCAAGAAAGCTCGCATCAAAGCCGGCTCCGGCGAACGCATGAAGAAGCCTGGTGCTCCGGGCGCGCCGACGGCAAAAGACTTTAAAGATTCCGCTAAAACGGCAAAGAAGAAATGAAATCTCCCGCTTGGCAGACCAAGGCTGGTAAGAACCCTAAGGGCGGGCTTAATGCCGCCGGCAGAGCATCGTACCACGCCGAGACGGGCGGGACGCTTAAGGCGCCTGTCAAGTCCGGCGACAACCCGCGCCGCGCTTCCTTTCTTGCTCGCATGGGCAGCATGCCAGGCCCCGAACGCAAGGACGGCAAGCCGACCCGCTTGCTCTTGTCCCTCCAGGCCTGGGGCGCTTCCAGCAAAGCCGACGCGAAATCCAAAGCCGCCGCCATCTCCGCGAGGAACAAGAAATGACCCTGTCCCCGGCTGTTGGCTGTTTGGCTGTTTGTCCCCGGCTGTTTGGCCTTCCCCAGAAAGGCTGTTTCTTCTCCGGCGCTCTATTCCTGATAGGCCGGCTGTTTGTTTGCCCTGGAAAAAACCTCCCCCGAGAAAGTGGTGTCTCCTTTTCCCCTAAAGGACCCCCTCCGGCGCAAGTGTCTTTTGAGTATCCCCGGCCTTCTGCCATAGTGTTTGCGCTTGCGCCCTTAACACCCATGTTGGGAAGTGCTGGGGGTTTCACTTTATGAGCTACCGGAGCATCTTTAATGCAAAAATCTCCAGCACTAACTTCTACGCGGTCTTCGATTTCGCACAAAACCTTCCCATTACTGAAACCATCTCAAGCGCGAGCGTTACAGCAACTGTCTATTCTGGAACAGACGCGTCCCCCAGTGCGATTATCAGCGGCGCCGCGACGATCAGTGGTACCAAGGTTACACAGACTATAACAGCTGGAACCATCGGTGTAACTTATATTCTTACTTGTGTTATTGTAACTAGTGCTAGCCGGTCTTTTGTGCAAGATGGATATTTAACTGTAAAGGCTACCGGAACGTGAGCAAGGTACAGCTTAGCGCAGACTTAATTGAATCCTTTGGCGGGACGTTTATCTCGCCAAAGTATGATCAGTTATGCCCTACACCTTCTTTTCATCGGGAAGCGTGGAAGCTTTACACGTCTGACGCATCTTCTGCAATGGTCATCGCTCCGCGAGATCACGCAAAGTCTAGCGCGCTTTCTATGGTTTATATTCTGGCGGAAGTTCTTTTCCGTTCCAGCGATTACGTAATCCTAGTCGGTTCTACAGAAGACGGTGCAGCAGAGCAACTTGGCAACATCACAGAAGAACTGTCCGAAAACGAAGACTTAATTCGCGAGTTTGGGATTAAGAAATTTCACCGTACCGCCACTACTGACGTCATCGTAGAAATGTCTGACGGGCACAAGTTCCGCATCCTAGCTCGCGGCGCTGAACAGCGTATCCGTGGCCGACTGTGGAAAGGTAAACGTCCTAACCTTCTTGTCTGCGATGACATGGAAGACGACGAGCAGGTAGAAAATGCCGACCGTCGCCGCAAGTTTCGTATTTGGTTTTTCCGCGCCGCCAAGCAAGCTTTGAGCAAATCCGGCAAGATCCGCGTACACGGTACAATCTTGCACGATGACTCTTTACTTTCCCGCCTGCGGAAAAACCGCACTTGGCAGCATTTATTTTACTCTGCCCATGCAAGCTTTGACGACTTCTCCGGTATGCTCTGGCCGGAGCGTTGGACGGAAGCGCATCTTCGCGCTCGTCGCCAGGAATTTATCGAGGATGGTGATTCTGCGGGATATTCGCAAGAGTTCTTAAACAATCCTTTAGATCATTCAGACGCATTTCTTAAGCAAGCCGATTTCAAGCATATGTCAAGTGATGACTATGAAACGGATAAGATTATCTGCGTGGCTGCCGATTTTGCAGTATCTCGCGCGGACAAGGCTAACCGTACCGCTTTTGTAATCGGCGGAAAGGATGTTAGTAATATCTTGCACTTCATCGACGTTCGTAAGGGTCGTTGGGATCCTACTGAATGGATTGAGGAGATGTTTGATATTCAGCGGCAGTGGAATCCTGAAGTATTCTGGGTTGAAGATGGCGTGATTTGGAAATCTGTCAAGTCTATGATTTACCGCGAAATGCAAGTGCGGGATCTACGCATAAACTTCGAAGCTATCCTGCCCGTCAAAGACAAGGGAACGCGCGGCCGTTCTTACCAGCGACGTATGCGTGCTGGCCAGTGCCGCTTTAACAAGCAAGCGGAGTGGTACGCGGACTTTGAGCAAGAGAACTTACGTTTTACTGGCACTGCTCAAGCTACCCTTGACGATCAATTTGACGCAGCCGCCCTACTCAGTCGTGGATTTGACGATCTTACTCACGTAGAACCAGAAGATTTCTACACGGAAGACGAGTGGGAAATGGAAAAAGGTTTTTGGAACAGGCCTCGCGTGGGCGCTGATGGCCGTTCTATGGTGACTGGATATTAAATGCTTAATCTCGACAAGCCTATCACGCTCAATGCTAAAGCAATAGGCTCGCCTAATCTTTGCGAGTTGTTTGACTCCAATGATCTTCGGCGAATTGGAGAAGAGTGCCACGCTGGTTACACTCGCGATGAGTACTCTCGTTCTATCTGGATGAAGCGTAATGAGTCAGGGATGGATTTAGCCCTGCAGATTCAGAAAGACAAGACTTTTCCGTGGCCTGGGTGTAGCAATGTTGCGTTTCCGCTAGTGACTATTGCTGCTATGCAGTTTCACGCGCGCGCTTATCCTGCGATTGTTAACGGAACTGATATAGTCAAGTGCACTGTCTTCGGTGACGACCCGCAGGGGGAACACGCTGCCCACGCTGACCGTGTTTCTACGCATATGAGCTGGCAATTGCTGTACCAAGACAAAACTTGGGAAGAGCAAGAAGATAAAGCGATCCTGAATTTAAGCATTATTGGTACAAATTTTAAGAAATCTTACTATTCTGCTTCTCTTGGTCATAATGTCAGTGAGCTTGTTCTTGCTAAAGACCTGGTGCTGGATTATTGGAGCAAGTCTGTAGAAGATTCTCCCCGCAAGACCCACAAGCTTCCCATGTTCCGTAACGAAGTTTACGAAAAAGTCATGCGCGGCGTTTTCTGCGACGTGCTTGAGCAACCTTGGTACATGCACGCTCCGTCGCCAACTATTTCTACAATCCAGCGAGTAAATCAGGACAATCGGCAAGGACTAATTCCCCCGCCGCCCGATGAAACTACTGCGCTCATGTTCCTTGAGCAGCATTGCAACATGGACTTGGATGGAGATGGTTACGCTGAGCCCTACATCATTACCTTTGAGTCGACTTCTAAGTACGTAGTCCGTATTGTAACTCGCTTTGACCGGGAAAGCGACATTGAACGCGTTGCTAGCGGGCCGCATAAAGGCAAGATTATCCGCATCAATGCAATGGAATACTTTACTAAAAAGACTTTTATTCCAAGTCCAGATGGCGGAATCTACGACATTGGATTCGGTGTTTTCCTTGGGCCGCTTAACGAGGCAGTTAATTCCTTAGTTAATATGCTGCTTGATGCTGGGACTATGCAGACGACTGGCGGGGGTTTCTTGGGTCGTGGCGCTAAGATTCGTGGTGGCGTTTACACAATTGCTCCATTTGAGTGGAAACGTGTGGATTCTACTGGTGATGACCTGCGCAAGTCTATATTTCCGCTTCCCGTTAATGCGCCTTCTGATGTGTTATTCCAGTTGCTTAGCTTGCTTATTAACTACACTTCGCGCGTTAGTGGAACTACCGACATAACTGTTGGCGAAAACCCCGGTCAGAATACTCCAGCACAAACCACGCAAACTATGGTGGAAATGGGGCAGAAGATTTACACTGCTATTTTCAAGCGCATCTGGCGTTCGTCTAAGGAAGAATTCTCCAAGCTGTTCAAGCTCAACGGAATGTTCTTACCGCTTGATGTTCCGCAGCCGGGTGGAGCTACCCGCGCTGACTACCAAGGCAGCACAGATAAAATATCTCCTGTAGCAGATCCAAACGTAACCAGTGATTCTATGCGCTTGCAGATGGCCGGTGCGCTTAAGCAAGCCGCCATGACAACTCCCGGGTACAATCGCGATGCTGTGGAAGTTCGATATCTTAAGGCTTTGCGCATAGATGGAATTCCTTTAATTTTTACTGGCACGCAAGGTCAACCGCCGGCAAAAGATCCCAAACTGCAAATCGAAGAGACCAAAATCCAAGGTCGTTTGCAAGAGCAGCAGATTGCTTTGCAAACCCAGATGCAACAGTTTGCAATTACGCTGGAAGAAGAAAAGCGTATGAACAATGCGAAGATAATAGAACTTATGGCAAAGGCCCAAAACGAAGCTGCCAATGCGCAGACCGAACAAGCCTACGCCCAGGTCGCTATCATCAACGCAGAGATTGCGCGAGTACGCGCTGAGAACGAGCACATTAACACTAGAATCGAGCACTTGCTTTCCGCGGCTAAAATACAATCAGCCCATAATATTGGAATTCAAGGACTTGCAACTGGCCAAGAAAGACTTAAGAAATGACACGAGCTATGACTGAACAAGAGTTTGAAGAATGGAAGTCACATCCAGTAACACTGGCGGTGATGGAAATCCTTGCCAAGAAACGCGACGAAATGCGCCATGCTTGGGAAGGTGGATCCTTCACAGATTACGATGAGCGCGCAATGGCTCTGACTAACGTGGGGAATATTGGTACTTGTAAAGGCTATGCTTTTATCCAAGACCTAGATTATGAGCAATACATAGGAGAGTTAGATGACAGAAGTGATAAACACCTCGGGTCTGGAACCCCGCGGAGTGGCGGTACTAATTAAACTTTACGAACCCGAACGCAGAGGAGCTCAGATAGTGTTACCAGAATCTGTTCAAGGACGCTTAAGCATGGTGGATAACCGTGCTGTAGTTGTTGCTGTCGGGCCTAGCGCCTGGCACGATGAACCGACTCCGCGCGCAGCCATTGGCGAACGTGTGCTGGTGACTAAGTTTGCAGGTTTCATGGCAAAAGGGCCGGCGGATGGAATCATCTATCGCTTGGTAAACGACCGAGATATATTCTGTGCTATCACGCACGAGGAGACTGAACATGGCTGATGAAAACGTTGCAAGTGTAGAAAGTGCTGCTCCGGCAGACGTGCAGCAAGCTGCGGAAAAAATGGGTTGGATTCCTCCATCTCGCTTCCGTGGCGATCCTGAGCGTTTTGTAGATGCTGACGTCTACATAGAACGCGGGGAAACTGTTTTGCCAATCGTCAAGGAGCAAAACAAGCGGTTGCACGCAGAACTTGAAACACTTCGTGGAGAGTCCCAAAAGACCGTAGCTGCATTAAAGGCGGCTCAGGATTCTATTTCTCAAATCGAGGAGCGGCATAGCGTTGATACTCAGAAGGCTGTGGAAGCAGCTCGGCGCCAGGTAAAGTTACAGTTATCTGCAGCGTCCGAAGCCGGCGACCACGATGGAGTAGCGGAATTGACAGATCGGCTTACCCAGCTGAACACAACTCCGCCGCCTGTAAAGCAGACACCTCCACCACCGCCGCAAGTATTTACGCCGCCGCCAGATCTTGCAGAATGGAATGCTGAGAATCCTTGGTTTGGCACGAATAAGAGGAAAACAGCACTGGCTCTCGGCATTGCCCAGGAGCTTCGGGATGCTGGTGAATCTGGAGTCGGGCGCGTTTTCTTCGAGAAAGTTGCAGCAGAGGTTGCACGAGAACTTGGCGAAACAACCCCGCGTGGAGATAAAGTTGAGGGTGCGCGTAACGGAGCTGAGAGTGAACCTCGCGGCAATGGTCGCAAAGGTTTTGCTTCTATGCCAGCGGATGCACGGGCAGCCTGCGATGCCGATTCCCGGCGCTTCGTTGGCGAGGGCAAGAAGTACAAAAGTCAGCAAGAGTGGCGTAATCGGTACGCTGAGATATATTTCGGAGAATGAAAATGGAATTACTTAACCCTGCAAGCAAGAAAGACAGCGTAACGCGCGAGCGTAAGCGCATCCCAATGTCAGTGCCGGTGCAACGCCTAGAAGTGGCGGAGATACCGGGCTATCACCTACATTGGTTTCTGAGCACACCGGAGCGCCTCCAACGTGCGCTTGATGGTGGGTATGAGTTTGTTAATGAATCTGAAATGAAACTCAATAATGTAAGTCTCGGCGGCGAATCTAGCGTCAGCGGGAATACCGACATGGGCTCAAGAGTAAGTGTTGTCTCCGGACAAGAGGTAGGAAAAGATGGTCAACCAACTCGGCTGGTTCTTATGAAACTTAAGCAGGAATGGTGGGACGAAGACCAGGTACTGGTTGAGGCTAAAAATTCGAAGATTCGTGATTCTCTTCTCGGCGGAATGATTGGGGCAGAGAATGATCGTCCAGGCGATTCCCAGCACCGCTACGTGGATAAGACGAAAACTCAGATTCCGGACTTTTTCAAACCCAAGCGCAGAAGCGCTTAACCTACGGAGATTCTCATGGCAAATGCTAATCGTCCGAGTGGCTTTACACCAGTGCAGTACCTTAACGGTTCGGCTTGGAGTGGGCAAGCTCGGCTTTACTCTATCGCGGCGGCTTATGCTACCGCACTCTACATCGGCGACCCTGTAATTAGCAGTGGAACCGCTGATGCAAACGGCGTTCCAGGCGTTGTGCTTGGCGCTGCAACGGGCGCACTTCGCGGCGTGATTGTTGGCTTGGGGTCTTCTGAAGGCCTTCCAGCTAACATTATCAACCCAAATCAGTCCTTCCGTCCCGCCGCTGCGCAGACAACTGACTGGTACGCAATGGTTGTAGATGATCCAAATGTAATCTTCGCTATCCAGGAAGAGTCTAACGGCACTGCGCTAGCGGCTACCCAGATCGGTTTGAATACTATTCCAGTCATCGGCACTGGTAACGGATTCATCTCGGGCTGGTTGCTGAGTAGTTCCACCGGTGCAACTCCCGCGACTACCGCAACCCTCCAGCTTCGCTTGATGGGCTTGGTGCGCACTTCGGACAATGCGTTTGGCGCCTATGCCAAGCACCTTGTAAAGATCAACGTGCACGAACTCGGCACAGGTACTGGCGCCGCTGGCGTCTAAAGGAGATATATTATGGCAGGCGGTGTAATTAACACAGGCAGTCACCCAAAGCTTTTGTGGCCAGGGGTGTATACTACGTGGGGTCAGGTTTATGACTCCCATGCCAAGGAATATACGGATTTGTACGATATCAAGATGTCAGACAAAGCGTATGAACAAGGCGTGCAGGTGACTCCATTCGGCTTGGCTCCGGTCAAGGCGCAGGGTGCTCCAGTGACGTATGACGGCGAAGTTCAAGGTGTTGTCAATACCTATACGCACATTGCGTATGCGCTTGGCTACATTGTGACCTTTGAAGAACTGCGTGACAACCAGTACAAAGAGGTAGCGACCAGGCGCGCGGAAGCTAATGCTTTCTCGATGAACCAGACGACGGAAAACGTGGGGGCTTTCCCTTACAACAACGCTTTTGCAACGACTTACTTTACGACTGGCGATGGTGCGTCACTGGTTTCTACCAGCCACATCAACGCTACCGGCGGTACGTTTAGCAATGCGCTGAGCCCTGCGGCTGACTTGTCGGAAGCTGCGTTGGAAGACCTAACCATCCAGATCATGGGTGCGCAGAATGACACAGGCTTGCTGATCAACATCATGCCCGAGTCATTGCACATCTCTCGCCAGGAATGGTACAACGCCAACCGCATCTTGCAGTCGGTGTTGCAATCCAACACAGCTAACAACAACATCAACGTGTTGAAAGCTACTAATGCCTTCCCCAAGGGCATCAAGATGAACCACTACTTCACCGCGCCTCACGCGTGGTTTATTCGGACTAACTGCCCGAATGGTATGACATTCTTCTGGCGTGACGAGCCGATGTTCGATCAGGACAACGACTTTGACACCAAAAACGCAAAGGCCGCAAGCTATATGCGTATGAGCGTTGGGTGTACTGACCCACGTGGTATCTATGGAAGCAATGGGCCGTAAGGTTTTGTTGTAAGTTAGCGCGGATTATTTAACCGTAATCCGCGCGAAATGGACTGGCAGTTCCAGTAAGTTTTTTGGTTGCAATGCAATCCCATTTAGGAGTTTTAAATGCCTTTTACTAATTTTCCTCACGGTTTCTCTAACGGTATCAGTGTTCGCGGTATGCCCATTCTGCAAACTCAACCGGGTCAAGTATACTGGGTTGATAACTCAGTTCAGCTCAATCCTCAAGCTCGCGCAGGTAGTGACGGTAATCGGGGTACTTACCTTGATCCGTTTGCTACGCTTAAGTTTGCACTTACGCAAACGATGCCCGGACGCGGAGATATTGTAGTTGTCGGTGCTGGGCATTTGGAAAGTATTTCGTCTGCTACAACACTACTGCTTACTTCGTCTGACGTAGCTATTCTTGGCATGGGCAGCGGTGCTTCTCGTCCAACTTTCTTGTTCACCACCGCAGCTACAGCGAATATTCCAGTTACCGGCTCTGGCCTCAGCATCCAAAATTGCTTGTTTCTTTGCAATTTTGCAGATGTTGCTTCGGTGTTTACGGGCATCAGCGCAAGCGTTACGGCCTCGATTGCCTCGACTACAATGACTGTTACCGCGGTTGGCAGTGGTACGTTGTACCCCGGCGCAGCTGTCATGGGAACAGGTATTATTCCAGGCACTCGAATCCAGTCTCAAACTTCCGGTACAACTGGTGGCATCGGCGTGTATGTAGTCAGTTTTAGCCAGACCTTTGCATCGGGGACTATTACAACTGGCCCACAGGACTTTTCAATTGACTCCTGCGAGTTTCGGGATATCAGTAGCGTTTTGAACTTTGTCAGTATTGTAACTAGTTCTGCAAGTGCCCAGGCAATGGCAGGGTTGTCATTTACTAACTGCGTTATTTCTAGTCTTGGAACTACCGCAGCTACAACGGCAATTAAGTTAACAACTGCTACGGATCGTGTAAAGATCGCAGATAACTTTGGTTGTTTTGCAATCTTGAACAACACGGCCTGTATGCTCGCAGCTGGTGCTAATAACATGACTAACTTTGAGTTTGCGCGTAACCACCTGGAGCGTCCAAACACCAGCTCAACTGGCGGATCGTTTATTTCGACTTCGGCAACTGGTTGGACGGGTCATGCGTATGATAACTATCTGTACCAGCTCGACGCAACCGCAGGTATTTGGATTCCAACCGGCACTGGTGGTTCGTTTGGTTTTACCAACAACTACAGTCCGATCACTGGCGCTGTCGACAAGTCTGCTTTGATCAATCCCGCCGCTGTTTAACTTTACTCGGGGGCTAATCACCCCCGTTAGGAGAATTTATGTATCCCATTACACAGCGACTTTCAGCGGCCGGTTACGCTCCCTGGGTTCCGATCAATCGGTTACAGACTAGTTTTAACTGTAACGTAAGTGCAATACTTTCAAGTGGCGCCGTGCTTACTTATTCTATCGAGTACAGTCTTGACAATGCGCAAGACCCTATGAATCTTACGCAAAACTTTACATTGTCGCGTACTACGACTGTGCTGACAATTACTAAAACTGCGCATGGATTGCGTGTAGGTGACTGGGTTAAACTTTGGGGCAATGGTGGAGCTAATCTAGATGCTGAGTTTAATGTAGCTTCTGTTGTTGATGCTAATAACGTAACAGTTGCAATTGCAAACTCAGGACTTAGTGCCGGTAACGGAGTGGGCTGGATGCAGACTCTGCGCGTTTTGCCGCTGACTTCGCCGACCGGAAATACCATCAGTAGTTCTTACGGCTTAGATCACGTAGTAACTGCGGTGCGAATTAACGTCTCCGCCTGGACAAGTGGTACTGTCGACTTCCAAGTAATTCAAGGCCGGGGTTAATCTGCCATGACTGCGCCAAATCCTAACACTCCAATTGCTATCATCAGCGATGCGTACTTTGATGCGGGATTAACGCAGGAAGGGCAGTCTCCCAACTCCGAGCAGATCGTAACAGGGATGCGGAAGCTTACAGATATTATAAATCTGTGGCAGACGCAAGGGCTGAAGCTTTGGCTGAACGTAGATACAACTGTCCCCCTGGTTGCAGGGACGGGGACGTATACGTTCAGTCCAACTGGCACAGTTATTATGCCCAAGCCACCTCGAGCTATTGATGCTTATTATATGGACTCCAACGGGATTCGCCGCCCGTTGATTCCGTTAAGCTGGAACGATTACATTCGCCTAAGCCAGGTTAATACAACTGGCCAGATCAACTCTTACTTTGTTAATAAAAAGCAGGAAGAGTTAAGTGTCTTTTTCTGGCTGATCCCTGACGCGACAGCTGCAACAGGCACTGCACACTTGCTGCTGCAAACACAAGTTACAAATTTCATCTCGGTGATCGAAACGATGAACTTCCCAATCGAGTGGCGCATTGCGCTGCGTTGGGGACTTGCTGATGAGCTGGCGACAGGTCAGCCTCAAGCAATCATGGATCGTTGCCAGCAGCGAGCTATCAGCTATCGGACGATGCTGGAAGATTGGGATGTGGAAGACGCACCGACTCGGTTTAGCCCGGACTCTCGTAATCAGTACTCTACTGGAAAGTTTCGTTAAATGGCACAAGCTGAAACAGTTGCGATTCCAAAGCGTTTGCCGCTGGTGCTGGAGGCAGCGAATCGGGATCACACGCCTTTTAAAGATGCACGCCTGGTCAATGGATATGTGGAGAAGAATGACAAGACTGATGAGCATTGGATTTTTAAGCGTCCGGGCTTGCAGCAAACATATCCGACTAGAGTTGGTAACGGATACGGTGTGTATAACTGGAATAACGACATATACTCTATCTTTGGCGCTAATCTTTACAAAAACACAACTTTGATTGGTACAGTAGATGCGACAGGTGGAGTATACAGATTTGCTTCCAGTCTTGGCGCTACCCCCCGGTTGCAACTTGGCAATGCGGCAGCTTCGTATAACTGGGACGATACTACACTTACCCAGATTGCGGGTGCTAACTTTCCGGGGAATACTTACACGACTGCAGGGGCGCTTGCAGTTAAGGGATTTGTTTATCTAGACGGTACGACTTACGTGCTAGACACAACTTCTTACATCCACGGATGTGATGCTTTAAATGATCCTACGCTGTGGACAGATATAACAAACTTACTTGGTGCGCAAATTGAACCTGATGAAGGCGTGTTTCTGGCCAAACAGCTTGTCTACGTGCTAGCATTAAAGTCATGGTCAACTGAAGTTTTTTACGATGCACAAAATACTACTGTATCCCCGCTCGGCCCGGTGCAAGGGGCTAAGATAAACTACGGTTGCGTGAGTGCGGATTCTGTGCAGGAGATTGACGGAACGCTGCTTTGGATTGCTACGAATCGTTCTTCCGCGGCGCAGGTTATTCTAGTCGACAACCTTAAACCAACAATTGTATCAACCAAGCCGATTGAGCGGATACTTGGAGCGGCCAATTTTACCAACGTAGCATCCTTCGGCATTAAGTACGATGGGCATAGATTTTATGGCATCACACTGAAAAACGACAATATCACGTTAGTCTATGATCTGACTGATAAAATGTGGGCACAATGGACAGATGAGAATGGAGATTATTTTAAGATTGTTTCATCTACTTATCTTGCCGGGACTGGTCGTATATTGCAGCATGAGACTAATGGTAAGTTGTATTTGTTTGATTCTGACTATACTTCTGATGATGGTGCAGTCATTACAGTCGATTTGTATACGCCTAACTTTGACGGAGGTATGCGGCGGCGGAAGCAGATGACTATGATGGAATTCATCGGCGACCAGACAGTAGGGAGTACCTTGCAAGTTCGTGTGAATGATTCTGATTACGAAGATAGCAAGTGGTCTAGCTTTCGCTTAGTCGACATGGGAGTACGCAAGCCTATCTTAGCCAACTGCGGTACCTTCATGCGGAGGACTACACAGATCCGCCACCAGTCTAACACTCGTATGCGCCTGCAAGCGATTGAGTTGCAACTGGATATAGGAACTCTCTGATGGCAACTAGCGTATTTCAGCCGCCGCCAACATGGGCTTTGCCCGTGACCGTTGATGAGGTCTCCG
>Ga0208942_1000317_pt1 | contig 20756 bp, 16 predicted proteins | sample GreLakmeSU08MSRF_FD_187704 | JGI IMG/M metagenome (GOLD analysis project Ga0208942, IMG submission 187704) | Freshwater lentic microbial communities from great Laurentian Lakes, MI, USA - Great Lakes metaG SU08MSRF (SPAdes) | ecosystem: Environmental > Aquatic > Freshwater > Lake | place: Great... | reverse complement strand
ACCACATACACAAGCCTGCTTCTTTAGTAAAAGGTTAAGTATTGCTACTCTTGCAGGATGAGAAAACGCCTTTGCATATTTTGCAATAGACATTTCTTGAAGTGTATAATCTGTTGTTTTAGTTGCTCCCATATTAATCGTAAAATTACGATTAATATTTATAATACCAAAAAGAAAATGTACTATTTAATTATTAATGACAAAAACCTCACGCAAACCTCACGCAGAAACAACAAAGGACCCACGATTTAACGTAAGTCCTTGATTTTCATGTAGCGAGACCTGGATTTAAACCCGGGACCTCAGGGTTATGAAGATTTTTTGAGAAAATTAGAGCGTTGATTTGTAATGGTTTTTTTTTCACAAAACCGAAAACACCCCCTCAAATCGGTTAAAATCGTTTTTTAAATATTTAACTTCCTTCCAATTGTCAGGAAGTTCCAGTTTTGTTCAATGCAAAGTAGAGGTTGTCAAGTGAATCAAACAAAGAAAAATTCACATACAAGATAAAGATTCGCAAGTATCAAATAACTATCTAAAAGCATTAAAAAATAAATACTCAAATTTCAATACCATGCCATTTGGTGCTGTTCGTTCCATGGTAGAATATATTTGGTGCCGGTAGCCAATATCAATCCTCGCCTGGCTGTTAATTATAAGTTGTACTGAAGGACCAATATCTAAATACGATTTTTTATTTTCGTTCAAACGCTGGCCAAGTAATTCAAGCATCAGATTAACATTAATTTGCTTATAGCTTGTATAAACTTTAGGTAGCATTAGTTTACCTACAGACAAAGTATAATTCATTGCACTATTACTCTCGGTTATTGGAAAATTATAGTCCGGTTTATTATCTAGCGCCCTTTCATAACTAATCGTACTACTGATAGCAACCTTGTGCAATAATTTTGTAGCAATAAACCCAGCATCGTACCCTGTGTTATGCCCCATTGTTTCAAGTTCCTGTTGGTGTATATCAGCCTTGTTAAGACTATATCGTCCATACAAGGCCATTCTGAAATGACTTTTTATAGCATCTTCACTAAAGAAACGATATTTCGCATATAAACTACCCCCTTCAGCTTCAAAACCACCTTCTTGTCTGTTACTTATAAACCCCTGCACATGTACCATCCATTTTTTATTTATGCCCCACATTAGTTCTGGCATATTATGGTAATTCAGTTTACCATCTTTCTCCAAAAAGAACCCATTCATATCTCTAAAAGCCAATGACTTTGCAGGCATATTACTTGCAGGTTCAGTGAATACGAATAGCTCTTGAGAAAATGCAGTCGAATTAATAAAAAGGAAAACGATAAGGAATATTTTATTCATATTATAATACCTTAATGTGAAATAGGTTTTTACTGATGGTAGCGTAGGATGGATATTGCTTTACCATCTTCGAAATTTGTTTGTACTCTTTTTCAACGATATACCCCTTATCAAGAATTTTTGCTTTTACTTCCCCATTTAAAGTACCAGATTTAGTATCCATAAATGTATACGTGTTATTATCTAGAGTAAATGACCTGTTATTTTCTACCTGCTGTTTGTTAAAATTGAACACAACTAGCAATTCACCAACAGAAAAACCTGCATCTTCTACTTTCTTTTTAATGTCACCAATATTCACTGAACTACCCTTTTTAAAATAAAGTAGGAAGGCTGTATTGTTTAAATCAGGCTCTACTTTTTCTATCTCTGCTATAGATATTAACTGCTTATAGGTAGCTTTTGAACACATAGAGCAGGTAAGACCTGTGGCTGTTAATTTTGCCTTACTAATTTGGGCATGTACTACTACTGAAAAAAATAGTATAACTGTAGGTATTAATATTTTTTTCATTTTTCTTTATTTTATTTTTATCCTTATCTATTAATACATAAATTTAGGCATTTTATACTACTTATATAATGTATTTTATCCTCTATTTCAGTTTCCCAATTTTAACGTATTTTTAGGTTCAAAATAGTTGTGATAAATTTTAATAATTGGAGCTGAAAATGTCAATTTTATAACTATACAAATTGGAATTTATTAATAGATATTCGTTTAATTTTTAAAAAATAAAGTTTATGAAAAAATTATTATTTAGTTTAATTACATTGTTATTATTTACTGCAGCAAATGCACAGGACAGTACAAGTAAAAAATTAGTCTTTAATCCTAAAAATCCTGTGTATGAATTAGCGGCTACCTGTGGTACCTGCATGTTTAAAATGAAAGGAAAAGGTTGTCTTTTAGCTGTTAAATTTAAAGATAAAAACTACTTTGTAGACGGAACTGGAATTGATGATCATGGAGACGCACATGATAAAGAAGGATTTTGCAATGCCACTAAAAAAGTAAAAGTACAAGGATCTGTTATTAAAGACAGATTCGTAGTCAGTTATTTTGAGTTAGTAAAGAAATAAAGAAAATACATGTGTTACAAATCCTAATTTGTTTTACTTTGGAGATAATTATAAAGAGAATATTTGCAAAGACATTAAAAAATAATTAATTTATATATAAAAATAATTATTTTCTACATAAAAGTATTAACTTACTATAGTTATATTTAAAATAAAATGTCAATTATGAAAAATATCTTATCTATTCTTATAATTTCTATAACCCTTTTGTCTTGTGAAGAGAAAAAAGAAGCTAAAAGAATTCCTTTAACCTCCTCTTCTAAAGAAGCAGTCGAAAACTTTAATCAAGGAGAATTTCGTCAAGAGCAATTAGAAGACAATGAAGCAAATGCGCATTATAAAAAGGCATTTGAACTAGATTCAAACTTTGCTTTGGCTAAAATCAATTTCAATAATGAAGATGATCCTTCTGATAATAAAAGAAGGTTAGCTGAAGCATACAATAGTCGGGCTAGTCTATCTGAAATAGAGTCTGTAATTGTTTCAATAAAGTATGAAACAACCATCAATAATGATTTTGCTAAATCTGATTTAATGATGGATACTTTAATTGAGAAATACCCTGATTATTATCAGCTTTATGTTTATTCTGCATATATAAAAAACAAATTAAACAACACGGATGGCTGTATGAATAGGTTTAAGGAGGCATTAAAGGTAAATCCTGAATGTTATGCTGCTGCATTGTCATTGCCAGATTTGCATTCTACAAATGGTACCCCCGGTGCAAATTATTTTAATATGCTGCCATTAGAAAAAAGAAATTTAGACGAAGCAGAAAAATATTTTAAACTAGCTGCTAAAATTCGGCCTAAAGCTCCTGCTACATCTCGTATGTATGGTAATTTATATCGTACAAAAAGAGATTTAGATAAGGCGCTTGAAAAGTATCAAGAATCTATTGAGTTAAATCTTGAAAAAACAGGCTTATTAGAATTAAGTTATATGATGTTAGGCCACGTTTATTTAAACAAAGGTGAATACGATAAAGCAAGGGAACATTATAAAAAATCCGAAGATTTTAGAATTGAGATGCATAATAAATATGGCGGAAATAATTCAGTATCTGATAGGATGGCGCTTACCTATTTATATGAAAAAAAGTATGATGAAGTAATTCTTGAAGCAAATCAATTATTATTAAAAATTGATAGTTTACAAATTCCAGAGCGAAATAAAATTACAAACCGGTTCTGGATAGAAAGTTTAAAGTTTGCAACTTATGGTCATAGTTTAAAAGAAGACGAAGCGCAAGCTTCTATCAATAAATTAATTAATCATAGGGTAGCATATAGAAATGATCAAATTAAATTTGCAACTAATCAAAATGAAATTAATAGGATTAAAAATTCTATAAAAAGCGACTCTCTATATTTTGATATATGGTTTAATGTTCTTTTTGCCCACTATGAAGAAGCAGAGAAAAAAATAAAAGATTTTGAAATAGTATCAGCTGAACTGTTGAAAACTGATCCAAAAGCTATGAACCACTATTATGACCAATTAGGCTACCTGAATTTAATGGAAGGAAAAGTAAAGGAGTCTATTGAAAATTTTAAAAAAGTCATAGGTTTAGATGATGATGTTTACTATTATTATTTTTACGCATTGGCTTTAAAAGCGCAGGGGAATAAAGCAGAAAGTGATCAAATATTTACAAAAATATCTAATAATAGCTTTGTTCAATGGCAGGCAGGGGTTGTTAAAAACTTAGCAAAAGCGCAACTAAATGCAGGTAACTAAAATATACAAAGGATTTGGATTTGCGCTTTGTATATTTTTTTCACTGAGCTTACTAGCTCAAGAAAGGAAAATAGAGATTCCGTTAAGTTCTAATAAAATAGAATCTGTTCATATTGACAATCGAGGTCTTCTATGGCTAGGAACAGAAGAAGGATTGAATGTATATAATAGAGAAACTGTTAATTCTTTTTATTCCAATATTGTAGATTCAACTAGTGTACTGAATTCTGAAATTTTCAGAGTTCAATACCTAGCTGGAGATACCGTAGTTGCTTTTTCTAAAAACGGGTTAAATATTTTTAATCCTTACGGATTTAATTTTTCTAGAATTATTACAAAAAGTACTCCAGTTTCATTAATTAAAGATCTCTCTAATAACGACTACTGGGTTACTACCCAAAACAATGGGATACTTCATTTTAGTCAATCACTTAAGCCTCTGAAACCGCTTGAGTATGATCCACTAAATCCCTTATCTATTTCTAGTGCTAAATTCAATAGTAACCAAAGAGATATTGTTAATACAAGTAGTAGCCAATTTATTTTAATTGGAACTATTAATGGGTTTAATCTTTTTGATCGGGCTCAAAAAACTGTAAGAAGGTTTTTTAAAAAAACCGGTAGTTATTTATTGTCTAATGACATAAATGATATTGAGTCCTTAAATGCCACTAATTTATTTTTAGTAGCTACTTCAAGTGGTTTAAATATTTTCGATACTAAGAATAGTCAATTTACCAAAGACATACTTTTTCAAAATCAAAAAGTAGTTGATGTTACAAAGGTTGACAACCAAACCTTTTTACTATTAACAGAAACCTCTTTGTGTAAATTAAGTTTTTTACCAAATGGCAGTTTTAATGCAATACAAATTCTTAATTCAAATAAATATTATGCTGATGCACGTTTTTGCTTTGGCAAAAAAGATATTTTTATTTGGTCTCCAAATCAGTCTTCATTTATTCAATACAATAAAAATATTGGCACAATAAACGAACTAAGCATTAAAAATAATATCACTGCTTTTGCCATTGACGAAAAATCAGATAATTTAGTTATTGGAACTCTAAATGGCGTATTTGCTATTAGTAATTTTAAACAATTTATTAATGAAGCTCCAAGCAATATTGTTAGTAGCCAAGTTTTATATTATAAAGCACTAGACGAATCAAATAGCATCATTATTTCAGGATCCGAAATAAGCTTTGTTAAAAACAATACACAGGTAACTAAAAAAATAAATCTCCCATTTTTAGTTGGCAAGAATAGTTCAAACAAAATCTCATTCGAAATCAATGGCAGTAAATTATACATTGCTACGAGTGAACTATATGAAATTGATTTATCAAACGGAACCATAACGCAAATTCCACTATTAACTAAAAGTGCAACAGTAGGCGTTAGTAATATCTCTAATTTAAAAATAATTGGAACTGATTTGTATATTTCTTTACCTGAAGGGATTACAGTTTTTAATACTATTTCTAAATCAATTACTCGCTACCAATACGATCCATTAATTAATAAAAACATTCCAAAAGGGTTTGAAGATATAGAACAGATTAATGATCAGTTATGGGTTAGTAATTCCGAAACAGGACTTTATTTGTTTAATAAAAACCTTAATTCGTTTGTGCGCAGATTCGATTTTGTACTAAATGATTTTACAACATTAGCAAGCGGATCTCCTACAAGATTGTTTTATATTAAAGGAACTGATTACTTATTAATCGCTTCTAAAGGAGATGGCTTATTTCGATATAATTTAAATACAAAACTCTTTAACAATTATTCTAGTAAGGATGGTCTTTTGTCTAATAATGTTATTGATTTAATGCAGTCTAATAACAATATTTGGGTTGTTACCACTAATGGAATTAACTATTTTGATAATCCAGAAAAAATTGTTTTTAAAAATATAGATTCAGAAGATGGCTTAAGTATAGTTAGTTATTTAAACGAAGGGTTACACCACCAAGATTCTTCTATTATAATTACAGGCACTCAAAAAATACAATTATTTAAATTCAAAGACATTTATTTAGATAATAGGCCATTTAGAGTTGAAATACTCAATGCAAATTCTATTAATAAAAATAATGAGTACCAGAATATAGGCTTTAGTGATTTTACAATCAACATGAACAGCGATGCTGTTTCACTTGCGCTTAACTTGTTTACTTCTACTTCTTACAAAACAAAAAAGGTTAAATTCTTTTACAAAATTGCAGGTGTAACTAGTGGGTTTATTTCTAACGAAGAAGACAATAAAATTCTACTACAATCGCTAAGATATTATCGTGTAAACGAAGTAGAAATTTATGCCATTAATAGTAGCGGTAAAAAAAGCGAAAACATTTTAAAATTAAATATTTACAGAGCCGCACCTTGGTGGGCAAGAATTGAGTCTTTTATTATTTATGTTCTATTATTGGTAAGTCTAATATTTTTTGTTTTTAAAATAAGAGAAAAACAAAACAATGAAAGACAAGAAGGAAAACGAAAAGCCAAAGAAATTGAAGAAGCGAAAAACCTTCAAATGAGTTTGTTACCTAAAAAAATACCAGTTGTTGAAGGATTAGAAATTACTACGTATTTAAAGTGCGCCTCTGAAGTTGGGGGTGATTATTTCGATTTCTTACAAAGCGATACAGGAACATTGTATTCCATTTGTGGTGATGCTACAGGGCATGGTGTAACGTCTGGAATTATGGTGGCGGTTACTAAGGCTGCATTAAATGGAATTGATTTAGAAGATCCTTCAGTCATGCTGCAAAAATTAAATAAAATTGTTAGACGTATTAATTTTGGTACACTAAGAATGAGTTTAAGTATTGCAGCAGTTACCAAAGATTCTATCACTATTAGTTCAGCTGCAATGCCCCCTGCTTATTTATATAATGCTATAGATAATAAATTAGAAGAACTGCTCATTTCCAATCTTCCTTTGGGTGGAATGGACAAAGAACAATTTACTTCTGTAACCCGACAATTTAATAAGGGGGATATTTGTGTAATGTTATCTGACGGACTACCTGAGTTACCGAATATTAAAAACGAATTACTTGATTATCCCAATGTTTTTAAATGTATAAATGAGAATGCAATGAAGTCTGCAGAAGAAATAAAAGATGCTTTAGTTACTTTGTCAAATGATTGGTCAGGCGGATTAATGAATCCAGATGATATTACATTAGTAGTAATAAAGCATAAGTAAAAAATAAGTGAATAAATTTTAAAAAAAATAGTATGAAAAAACCAACAGTAGAACTTAAGTTGCCAATCCTCCCAAATATGGAGTTGATTGCAACACAAACTGCCGAAGTAATTGCCAGACACATGAACCTAACAGAAGAACAATCTGGCGAAATTAGCATGGCCTTAATTGAAGCTTGTATTAATGCTTTTGAACATTCAAAAACGGATGCCAATGTATTTATCCATTTTTTAATCGAAGAAGATTCTTTGGTAATGAAAGTGATTGATCAAGGTGTTGGTTTTGATAAAACAAAAGTAGAAATCCCTAAAATTGAAAATAAAATTGGAAAAGATGAACGCAAGAGAGGATGGGGATTGCAATTGATTCAAGAATTAATGGATTCGGTCGAATTCGAATCTAATAGCGGTGGAACAACAGTAACAATGAAAAAAAATATTAAACAATAAAAAAAATGAACACATTTATTAAAAGCGTAAAAGAAGAAAATCAAATAATAATCATTGAAACAAATGGCTATTTAAACAATGAAGGAGGGGAGGCGATATCTGCAATTTGTTATGAAAAGATAAAAGTCGGCCACCATAAATTTTTAATTAACATGGCAGGCACCAAAGTGGTTAACAGTATTGGTGTATCGATTTTAATTGAGATCATTGAAAAATTGCAAGAAGTAGATGGGAGAATTGGGTACTATAACTTAGCGCCAATTGTTGTAAAAACATTCAATATTATGGGCCTTACTAAATATTCTACTGTATTTACTACGGAAGAAGAAGCAGTGGGTACGTTATAATGAGTAAGCAATTTAATATAAACGAGTTACAGCTTAAGTATCTTGAATTAGAGACATTGTTAGATATAACTAATGAGTTAAATTCTTTTGAAAATGTTTCTATCTTATTACAAGAAATACTTGTTAAATCTTGTGCAGTTTTAAATGCTTCTTCAGGTTTGATTTTAATGCAGAATAATAATTCTGATTTATTTCAAATCGAAGCGGAGTTTAATATTAATGTAGAAGCTTTAAAGGGTACTATATTTAATAAGAAGATAGGATTCTTTAATGAAGTGAATCAAAATCACAAACCGATTTATGTTCAAATTGTAGATGATCCCTTTTTAGCAAGAACCAATTGCACGCATGGGTTAATTGCACCTTTACTTGATAAAAAAAATTTACTAGGGGTTATTGTCTTATTTGACAAGGAATCAAGGTTTGGCATATCGACATTTGATGAATCAGATGCCAATATGCTTTTTGCTATTGCTTCTCAATCCGGGGTAGCTTATAACAATATTAAATTAATAGAAAATATCAAGGAGGCTAAAACCTTTAATGATAATATTATGCAATCTATTGTTACAGGGGTATTCACAACGAATTTGATGGGTGAAATTAATCACGTTAATCGTGCAGCAGCAGCTATTATTAATTTAGAAAGAGAAATGGTAATAGGAAATCATTATGAATATGTATTTGAGTCAAATGAAATCATTAATCAATTAATTTCAAAATGTGAAGTTGAGCTAGAAACTGTTTCAGAAACACAGATACAAATTGATTGCAATGGAAAATCGACATCTGTAAATATTTCAGTGTCACCTTTGTTGAATGATTTAAATGAACCCATTGGTTCGGTCGTAGCATTGGAAGATTTATCCAATTTGAATAAATTAAAATCTACTTTTAAAAAATATGTTTCCAAACAAATTGTTGATCAATTATTGGAAAACGAAGATCTCTTAAATTTAGGTGGGCAAGAACAAGAAGCCACCATTTTATTTTCAGATATAAGAGGTTTTACTTCAATGTCTGAAACCATGACGCCTAAGGAAGTGGTAGAAACCTTAAATGAATATTTTAATCTAATGATTGAAATAATATTTAAGTACAATGGCACACTCGATAAAATTATTGGGGATGCTTTAATGGTAATTTATGGTGCCCCCAATTCAACAGGAAAGGATACTGAAAATGCAGTGCTTACTGCTATTGAAATGCAGGAAAAATTAATTGAATTTAATCAACTTCGAATTATTCATTCCAAACCGCCCATTACTATTGGTATTGGTATTAATAGTGGAAAAGTCATAAGTGGCAATATTGGATCTAGACAACAAATGAACTTTACAGTTATTGGAGATTCTGTGAACCTAGCATCTCGTTTGTGTTCTGTTGCGGCTTCTAATGAAATTATTGTTTCTGATGTTGTATGGAAACAAGTAAAAGCAAACAAATTGCTTAAAGGAAAAAAATTAACTCCTGTAAAAGTTAAAGGTAAAATAAAGCCTATTGAAATTAAAGAGATATTATACCATAGACCTCCATTTGATTATGAACAAGCTTTTTTAAAAATAGAAAATTTTTTGATAACTCATTTACCTATTAATTATACTTATCACACAATTGATCATATAAGAGATGTGGTGGAGCAATCTGAAAAAATAGCTATTAAGGAAAATATGAGTCTTGCGGAAATTAAGGATATAAAACTAGCAGCTTGGTTGCATGATGTAGGTTATATATGGTCTCCTATGAGACATGAAGCTAGAGGTGCTGAATACGCAACCGCTATTTTAACAGCGCTCAATTTACCAAAAGCAAAAATTAATACAATAACAGGAATGATTATGGCCACTAACATACCACAATCTCCTAAAAATTTATATGAACAAATCATTTGCGATGCAGATTTAGATTATTTAGGCAGAGAAGATTATGAAAAAAATAGCAATAATTTGTTACAAGAAATACAGTTAAATAAAAAAATTACAGATTTGGAATGGCTTACCATTCAAAATAAATTTTTAATGGCACATCACTATTTTACCCAGTATTCACAAAAAAGCAGAAAAGAGAAAAAACATGTAAGACTAAAACTAATACAAAAACAAATAAAAGCTATAAAAAATGGCACAAGCTAGACATAGTGTACACAAAACAAATTTTCAGTTGGATCGCATTTCATTTTTTACTGATGGTGTTTTTGCGATTGCAATCACATTATTGGTTATTGAATTTAAAGTCCCTGTAATTGAACACCCTACAGATCATTTACTTTGGGATGCACTCAAGGAAATGGCATGGAAATTACTAGGATTTATAATTAGCTTTTGCATTGTTGGTTATTATTGGTCCGTACATCATCGAATTTTCGGCTATGTTGAAAAGTACACTTCAAGGTTAGTATGGTTGAATTTATTGTTTTTATTTTCAGTGGTATTATTACCATTTACTTCCGGATTACTAGGCGAGTATGCTTCTGAAACCGAATTACGTTTACCTTATGCAATATATGTAATTAATATATGTCTAACTGCTTTTATGAATGCACTCTTGTGGCTTTACCTAAGCAATCATAATTTAGATTTATTAACACATAAAATTTCAAAAAATAGAATTTTACTAGGATTATATTTTACGTTAGTTGTACCCATTATATTTCTTATTTCATTGGGATTGATTTTTTTTTATCCTACTCTAGGGAGATTAGTTCCTTTATTTATACCCCTTATTTTAAAATATGGAATGAATGGATTAAGCTCCCGAGCTAATATTAATGAGATACTACCAAACGAATCCCCATTAAATAATTTGGACAGCTCAAGCGAATAGAGCCGCTAGAATCCGTGGAGATTTAAACCACGTAAAACCTTAAACAATTCCTCTACCGCAATTCTTCAAACTCAATATAATCCTCCTTGCTTGGCTTATGGGGTATATCTTTCGAATTTTTTTCTTCCCCACCCCCTGGCTGCTTTTTCAAGTGCTCATTCATCACATTTTGCATTTCCCCCATTTTTTGACTAACCTGTTTGCTGGTTTTATACAAAGGAATGATAAAATCAAAAATCACCTTATATATTAAATACAGTACAAATAACTCAAATATGCCTTTAATTAAACCCATTTTGCAAAGGTAATTAATCAACCAACCCAAATCATGTTAAAATTTGCCCATATCATAAAATCATAGATAAATTCTTTACATTTTGGCAATTACAGGTCCTTTCTATATATTTGCAGTAGACAAAGAAGCAATAGAAGGGAACGGAGGCGTTCCCTTCTTCTTTTATCATGACTCAGGATACACAAATACAGGCAGTAGAAAACTTGATTGGGCCGTTACTAAAGGACGATATTTTTTTGGTGTACATTAAAATAAAACCTACCAACAATTTTAAAATATATTTAGATGCTGATGGTGGACTAGGTATAGAAAAATGTATAAAAATAAACCGGGCATTGTATAAAATTATGGAAGAAATGGGGATGTACCCAGATGGCGATTTTTCGCTAGAAGTTAGCAGCCCTGGTTTAGACGAACCCTTAAAACTTTTACGTCAGTATATAAAAAATATTGGTAGAGAAGTAGAAGTAATTACCAATGATGAGGTGAAAAAAGAAGGACGACTAACAGCGGTAACCGAAGAAAAAATTAATATAGAATATACCGAAGGAAAAGGTAAAAAAGCATTGCTAATAAAAGACGAAATTTACTTTACTAATATTAAACAAACCAAGATTCAAATAAAAATTTAATTATTAAATAAACCCCCAAAACCGGCGGGGAAACATTTCGATAATTTATCGAGAAATGCCGGAGCGGAATATGGCAAGTATTAATTTAATCGATTCCTTTCAGGAATTTAAAGATGCAGAAAACATCGATCGGCCCACGCTGATGAAGGTAATGGAAGATGTGTTTAAAACACTTATCCGTAAAAAATACGGTAGCGACGAATGTTTTGACGTAATTGTTAATGATCAAAAAGGCGATTTAGAAATTTTTCGCCGTCGTACGATTGTGGATGACGATGATTTGTATAATACCCTTACCGAAATAGAGTACAAGGATGCTATTAAAATTGAACCCGATTATCAGGTTGGAGAAGAGCTGTACGAAGAAGTAGATATTCAAAAAGAATTTGGTCGTCGGGCTATTTTAGCCGGCAAACAAACATTAGCAGCACGTATCAACGATTTAAAGAAAAACATCTTGATAAAAAAATATGAAGATCGTGTAGGTGAAATTGTGAGCGGCGAAGTTTATCAGGTATGGAAAAAAGAAGTGCTATTATTAGATGAGGAAGGCAATGAAATTTTACTACCCAAATCAGAACAAATACCAAGCGATTACTTTAAGAAAGGCGAAAGCGTAAGAGGGGTTGTAAAAAAAGTAGAGCTAAAAAATAGCCAAGCAGTAATTATATTATCTCGAACAAGCCCTGCATTTTTAGAAAAATTATTAGAGATTGAAGTGCCAGAAATTTTTGACGGATTAATTGTAGTAAAGAAAATTGTACGCGACCCAGGCGAAAGAGCAAAAGTTGCTGTAGAAAGTTACGATGATAGAATTGATCCTGTTGGCGCCTGCGTAGGTATGAAAGGAAGTAGAATTCATGGTATTGTGCGCGAATTAAAGAATGAAAATATTGATGTAATAAACTGGACTAGTAATACCCAATTATTAATTCAACGTTCACTAACACCGGCCAAAATTACCAGCATGGAACTGGATAATGAAAAAATGCACGCAAGCGTATATTTAAAACCCGACCAAATATCACTAGCCATTGGACGTAGGGGTGTTAATATTAAACTTGCTTGCGAACTTACCGGATATGAAATTGATGTGTTCCGTGATAGCGAAGGCGAAGTAGATGAATTTGATATTGACTTAGATGAATTTACAGATGAAATTGAACCATGGATAATTGATGAACTTAAAAGAGTGGGTTGCGATACCGGCCGTTCCGTACTAGAACTAAGTGCAGAGGAACTAGAACGCAGAACAGATTTAGAAAAAGAAACCATTGCAGAATTAAGAAGAATACTGAAGGAAGAATTTGAAAAAGAATAAAAAAATATTTTATATTAAGTAAAATATTCATTCAGAAAACTAAAAGAAAAATTAGTCCGAGTTTTTACATCGGACAAACAAAAAAAGAATGTCAGAACTAACAACACCAAGGTTAATGGCAGCCGCCAAAGAGTTTAACATAGGTAAAGATACCTTGGTAGACTTTCTTATCGCCAAAGGATTTGGAGACGAAGATCTGAAACCTACGTCCAAACTAACGGAACCCATGTACCGTGTTTTGCAAACAGAGTTTCAGCAGGATAAGGCGGCGCACGAAAAAGCGATGCAAATTGACCTCCCCAAAGGAGCTAATGCCGCTGATTTTAAAAAGAAAAAAGACGAACAGGATCTCTCTTTTTCAAAGAAAGAAACAAAAGCAAAACCAGCAGAAGAAGTAAAATCGGTAACAGCTGCTGTGGTAGAACCAATAATATCAGAACCTACAAAACCTGCCGAAAAAATAATTGTAGAAGTTAAAGTGCCAGAATCACCTAGTGTACCATTAACAAAAGTAAAATCGCCTGCACTAGAAACACTAAAAGTGCTGGATAAAATAGATTTAGATAAAATAGAATCTTCTACTAGGCCCAAAAAATCAACAAAAAAAGAACCTGCAAAAGAAGAAGAGAAGAAAAAAGAAGAAACACCAACAATAGCTCCTAAAAAAGGTAAAAAAACCGAGCCTACAGCAGAAGTTAAATCAGCAGAAAAACAAATTGAAATAATATCAGAACAAATAACAGAAACAGCCGCTCCCGTTATTGAAAATATAGAAATAAAAAAATTATCAGGGCCTAAAATAATGGGTAAAATTGAATTACCTGTTGATAATGATACCCGACCAAAAAAAGGAAATGACGAAAAGCGTAAGCGTAAACGTATTCCCATGGATAAAAAACCTGGCGCGCAGCAGTCACCAGGAATAGGGCAAGGACTGGGACAATCAACTCAAAATCGCCGTCCAGGTGGAAGCACTACCGGAACAGGCGCCTCAAACAGAACAGGAGGTGGCCAAAGAGGCAGCTCCACAGGTGGTGGCAAATTTAATCGGGGAGCAACGGGTGCAACACCAGGAAGAAGAGAAGATAAAGTAATTGACGCAAAAGAAATTCAAGATAAACTTAAAGAAACACAAGCTAAACTAGCTGGTGCTGGCGGACGAGGGAAAAGCTTAAAAGCAAAATATCGTAAAGCAAAAAGAGATGAACATGCAGAACTAGCAGGCACCGGAGGAGAGGAAAGTAACAAACTTCAGGTAACTGAGTATATATCCGTTAGTGAACTTGCAAGTTTAATGGATGTAAGTTTTGCTGATGTTATAAGCAAGTGTATGAACCTAGGTATTATGGTTTCTATTAACCAACGCTTAGAAGCAGATGTAATTGAATTAGTGGCTAGTGAATTTAATTTTGAAGTGGAATTTATTGGTGTAGAAGATGCCGGAGATTTAAATAATGATGAAGTAGAAGATGCAGAAGCTGATTTAAAATCAAGGGCTCCAATTGTTACCATTATGGGGCACGTAGATCATGGTAAAACATCGCTGCTGGATTATATTCGTAATACCAATGTAATTGCTGGTGAGGCCGGAGGAATTACTCAACATATAGGCGCATATGAAGTAACCTTAGCCGATGGTAGAAATATTACATTTTTAGATACCCCTGGTCACGAAGCTTTTACAGCTATGCGTGCCCGTGGTGCCAAGGTTACAGATATCGCAGTAATAGTTGTAGCTGCCGATGATGCAGTAATGCCACAAACCAAAGAAGCGATATCGCATGCACAAGCGGCTAATGTGCCTATGATATTTGCCATTAATAAAATGGATAAAGATGGCGCCAATCCCGAAAAAATTAAAGAACAACTTTCTGGAATGAATGTTTTGGTAGAAAGCTGGGGCGGAAAATATCAAAGTCAAGAAATAAGTGCTAGAAATGGTCAGAATATTGACCTGTTAATGGAAAAAATATTATTAGAAACCGATATTCTTGAACTAAAGGCAAACCCCGACAGGGAAGCAAATGGTACCGTAATTGAAGCTACCCTAGATAAAGGTCGCGGCTATGTTGCAACTATACTTGTTCAAAACGGTACATTAAAAGTGGGCGACATGATCGTTTCAGGTCAGTATTTTGGCAAGATAAAAGCGATGTACAACGAGCGTAATCAACGTGCCGAAATAGCTCCCCCATCAACTCCTGTATTAATTTTAGGATTAAACGGCGCACCGCAGGCGGGCGAAACTTTTAAAGTGTATGCCAATGAAAGTGATGCTAGATCCAATGCATATAAAAGAGGCCAAATACTGCGGGAACAAGGAATGCGCGCCAGAAAACATATTACACTTGATGAAATTGGTCGTCGTTTAGCATTGGGCAGCTTTAAAGAACTTAATGTAATTATTAAAGGAGATGTGGATGGATCGGTAGAAGCATTAAGTGATTCATTACAAAAATTAAGTACCGAAGAAGTTGTGATTAAAGTAATTCATAAAGCCGTGGGTGCTATTACCGAAAGTGACGTTACCCTAGCCAACGCTTCGGATGCTATTATTATCGGGTTTAATGTAAGGCCAGCTATACAAGCAGCTAAATTAGCCGAGCAAGAAGCTATACAAATAAAACTTTACTCTATTATTTACAATGCTATTGAAGAAATTAAGAACGCCATGGAGGGTATGCTTGAACCAGGTGTTGAAGAAAAAATACTGGCTAATGTAGAGATAAGGGAAGTGTATAAATTTGATAAAGCTAGCGTTGCCGGTTGTTTTGTTTTGGATGGTAAAATGGCAAGAAATAATCGCATTAGATTAATTAGAGATGGTATTGTAATATTTACCGGAGAGCTAGGTAGTTTAAAAAGATTTAAAGACGATGCTAAAGAAGTCACCTCCAGCATGGAATGTGGTCTAACTGTTAGAAATTATAATGATATAAAAGTGGGGGATATTGTGGAAGCTTTTGAAGAAATTGAAGTTAAACGTACATTATAAACTATACCTTCCTTGTTTTTCCAAATCTTTTGTTAAATGAACAATAGTATAAGAAGATTTTTAAAACAGAGGTTTACTTTTGATAGCACTCTGCTAAAAATAAACTCCATACAAACGGGTATGATTAAAATTATTTTGATGAAAAATTATATACTTTGTTTTATTATTTCTCTTGGTTTTGTGACTGTATCAATAGCTCAAAATAGTAAAACAAAAATCGTTATTGCCGATAAAATTATTGCCGTTGTGGGGGATAAAATTATTTTAAAAAGTGATATAGATAATAGTATTACTGATATGGATCGCCAAAAAATAGAGATTCCCGCTAACGCTAGATGTATGATGCTAGAACAAGCTATGGGTATTAAGGCCCTGGTATTACAAGCCGAAAAAGATTCACTGCCAGTTACCGACGAAGAGGTAGAAACTATTATTGATAACAGAATTCGTGGCTTTATTAGCCAATTTGGATCTAAAGATGAATTGGAAAAAGTAGCAGGCAAAACTATCTATCAACTTAAAGAAGATTTTAGAGAACCTATACGTGAACAAGAGCTCGCTAAAGCTATGCGAAATAAAGTTGTGGATAATGTGCGCATTACGCCTAAAGAGGTAAACGAATACTTTATTAAAATTCCAACAGATAGCTTATTCCTATACGAAAGTGAAGTAGAAATTAGCCAAATCTTATCCTACCCAAAAGCGCAACGAGATGCAGAGGAATATTGTATTCAACAACTAAAAGAATTTAAAGAACAGATTGAATCTGGTAAAAAAGATTTTGCCACCTTGGCTAGCATTTATACACAAGATCCGGGGAGTAAAGAAACTGGCGGACAATATGATGTTAACCGGTATTCAAAAGAAATGGATCCTGTTTGGTTAGGTAAAGTATTTACATTAAAACCCGGTCAGGTTTCTAATCCCTTTAAAACAAAATTTGGGTACCACATTATGCAACTGGTTAGCCGCGCAGGAGACGACGCTTCTGTTAGGCACTTATTAATGGTGCCGCAGGTTACCTCTTTTGAAATAAAAGACGGACTTAATAAATTTGATAGCATTAGAGCAAAATTAATTACAGGTATCATCGATTTTGGCGCAGCCGTTGCTAAGTATAGCGATGATGAAGCTAGCAGGTTTACTGCCGGTCAAATTACTGGCAAAGATGGAAGCACCTATGTTACTATTGATCAGCTTGATAAAGACATTATTTTTATGCTCAAAGATCTTAAAGTAGGTCAATATTCTCAGCCAACCGAATATGTTGATGAAAGAGGACGTAAGGGAGTTCGTATGGTGTATTTAAAAACAAGAACAACACCTCATCGCGAAAATTTAAAAGATGATTACGATCGAATTTCACAAAGAGCCCTGGAATTAAAAAAGAATGAAACGCTAGAACGCTGGTTCAATAAAAAAATAGTTATGTATCATATTTTAATAGATGATGAATTTAAATCCTGTCCCGAAATGGCAAAATGGATCTTAGGTACCTCAGCTACAAAAAATTAATTAATAAAAATACAATACCTTGAAGCGTTCCGAATTATTTACGGAGCGCTTTATTTTTATATTTTTTCAATTACATCTTAGGGTAAAAATAATTATCATTGATAGAAACTAAAAAAATAATTCGAAAAGAAGAGCAGGCTATACTGGTGGGGTTGGTGTATAAAGAGCAAACCGAACCCATGGTAAATGAGTACCTGGATGAGTTAACTTTTTTGGCCGAAACCGCAGGTGCTATAGCTGTAAAAAGATTTACCCAAAAACTACCCCATCCCGATAGTAAAATTTTTGTAGGTAAAGGAAAATTGCAGGAAATAAAAGAATATATTTTACTTAAGGGAAATATTAGCTTGGTAATATTTGATGATGAACTTACAGGATCACAAATTCAAAATATTGAAAAAGAGCTAAATGTAAAAACGATTGATCGCAGCGATTTAATTTTAGACATTTTTGCTAGTCGTGCTAAAACTGCTCAAGCTAAAACGCAAGTTGAACTGGCGCAATATCAATATATTTTACCAAGATTAAAAGGCATGTGGAAACATTTGGAACGCCAGGGCGGTGGCGTGGGTACTCGCGGACCTGGAGAAACCGAAATTGAAACAGATAGACGTATTGTTAAAGATAAAATAGGATTACTACGTAAACGCTTATCCGAAATTGATAAACAATCTTTCACTCAACGAAAAGATCGCGGCGAATTTATTAGAGTGGCATTGGTAGGTTATACCAATGTGGGTAAATCAACCCTAATGAATATTTTAAGCAAGAGCGAAGTGTTTGCTGAAAATAAATTATTTGCTACATTAGATACCACTACAAGAAAAGTTGTTTTTGAGCAAACTCCTTTTTTACTTAGTGATACGGTAGGGTTTATACGCAAATTGCCCCATCACCTGGTAGAGAGTTTTAAAAGCACCCTTGATGAAGTGCGAGAAGCAGATGTGCTTCTACATATAGTAGATATTTCGCACCCGCAGCACGAAGATCAGTTACTCGTTGTAAATAAAACCCTGGCTACATTAGGGGCAAATGATAAGCCCATGATTACCATTTTTAATAAAATGGATAAATACGAAGAGCAAGCATTTGATCAGTGGCTTGAGCCAGCGGTGAAAATCGATATCCTCAACGAATTAAAACAAAGATGGCAAAATGAAACTAACGGAAGTTGCGTATTTATTTCGGCTACCGAACGTACTAACTTAGATTTATTACGCCAAACTATATTGAATGAAGTGCGAGAAATGTATCGAATTAGATATCCTTACAAAGCAGAATTTTTTTATTAAACAAAATGGCATCAAAAAATAACGCTACCTGGTACAAAATAGCCGAAAATATTGAGGAGATAAATTTTTCGTCAAACGGACTCGCCGAGTTGCAGCTTAATGGCAAAACGCTTTGTATTGGGTTGTTTAATAAACAAATTTTTGCCTGCGCACAAAAATGCCCACACGCTGGCGGCATTATGGCAAATGGCTATATAGATGCCCTGGGTCAACTGGTTTGTCCCTTACATAGATATAAGTTTAATCCTAATACTGGCAAAAACTTAAGCGGTGAGGGATATTATTTAAAAACCTATCTTATAGCAACAAGGGAGGATGGCGTATTTATTCGCTTTACAAATCCATAAATATTAATAAAATATATTATATATATAAAAATATTCAATATTTTTTTTAAAAAATATTGAATATTAACTTTTTATTAATACCTTTCCTAAGAATATTTATAAAATTGTATTCCAAAACTTTCTCAAAACTCAATTTATGAAGAAAATTTACTTATTATTTCTATCGTTTTCATTTTTGGCAGGTCACACAGCATGGAGTCAGGCTTGCTTGCCTATTACCATTACGCCGTCTAGTGCTACTGTCTGTGCGGGTACTGTACAGCAGCTAACTGCAACGCATAGCAATCCGTCTAATGTGCCGGGGAGTAGCGTTAATAGTTCAGGGGCTATTAACCTACCAATTAACGACTTCTCTACCATTTCTAATACTGTTACTGTTGCTGGCATTCCAGCCGGATCTATAGTTTCTAGTGTGGTGGTTAATTTTAATATTACCCATACTTGGGATGCAGATTTAACCATATCATTAAAAGCGCCCAATGGTGACGTTATAAATCTAGTAAATGCTAGAGGAGGAGCGGGGGACAACTTTACCAATACAAATATTAGTTCTGCATCTACGGTATCACTTGCTACAGGAACTGCGCCTTTTACTGGCACGTTTATGGCTGATGCTAATGCGGCACTTCCGCCAACAGGATTTACGCAAACCACTACTACCTTTTCGCCTTTATACACTTTATTAAATGGTGGATGGAGTATAGGTATAAGAGACAACGTGGGGGGCGATGTGGGGACATTGCTAAACTGGTCTGTAACTATTAACTATAATTCAGCAGTTATATTACCAGTATGGGCACCGTTAACTAATTTATATACGGATGCTGCAGGAACAATACCTTACACAGGAACAGCTACAGCTTCGGTTTACGCAAGAGCAACAACCGTTGCGCAAACTTTTTCTGCTACGCTTTCTACTACGGTATGTACACCTTCCCCTACATTTGTAACTATTTTTTCAATTTCAACAACACCAGATCCAGCGCCTATAGTAACTCCTAATCCTGCATCAGTTTGTCTTGGACAAATTCGTTCTTTAGTTGCTTCTGCGGCTGTTGTTTGGGCTCCTGTTACAGAATTATATACAGATGCACTTGCAACAATACCATACTCAGGTACTGCTTTAGTTACTGTATATGCAAAACCTACAGTGTCTAGAACATATACTGCAGTTATTTTAGGTGGTTCATGCCCTTCCTTGCCGGCATTTGTACCAGTAACTTTATCTCCAAATCCTTCTTTAGTTATAGTAGCCGATCCAGGCAGTACAATATGCGAAGGAGACCCTGCGTTGCTAACTGTAGTTACAGGTACATCTACACCAGTAGGCGTTCTTTACACACAGGGTACAGGGGT
>Ga0208942_1000311_pt1 | contig 20878 bp, 23 predicted proteins | sample GreLakmeSU08MSRF_FD_187704 | JGI IMG/M metagenome (GOLD analysis project Ga0208942, IMG submission 187704) | Freshwater lentic microbial communities from great Laurentian Lakes, MI, USA - Great Lakes metaG SU08MSRF (SPAdes) | ecosystem: Environmental > Aquatic > Freshwater > Lake | place: Great... | reverse complement strand
GTCAGTTGCGACCTTAATAGACTCCGTAGAAATAACAGAGTTAACTGCTTCAAAGATAAAAGCAGGAACCATAACGTCATCTGTGATTGCATTAGATGGGGTTAGCTCAGTTATAAAATCATCAGGCTATTCAGCTGGATCTACTGGTTGGGCAATTAAGGGTGATGGGACTGCAGAATTTGGCTCAGCTTCTATTAGAGGTGGCCTAAAGGCTGAATCCGTTTTTATTAACGCCGACAATAGATGGAGAAGGAATACTGGCGATACAGCACCAAATAGTGAATTCAAAGTTGGTAATGGAACCGATTATTTGTATTACGATGGTAATACTACATTAACTTTTACTGGCGATCTTTCTGCAGCTGGTGGTACATTTAGCGGTAATCTCTCTGCAGCTGGTGGAACCTTTAGTGGTAACCTCTCTGCAGCTGGTGGAACATTTAGTGGTGATCTCTCCGCAGCTGGCGGAACCTTTGAAGGTGCTCTTTCTGCAGCTACTGGCACATTTAGCGGTGCTCTTTCTGCAGCTACTGGTACATTTAGCGGTGCTCTTTCTGCAGCTACTGGCACATTTAGTGGTGACCTTTCCGCAGCTACTGGCACATTCAGTGGAGGACTTGCTGTCACGTCTGGTAACGTAACCGTTGGTGACGTTAGGTTAGGTGATCTTGGTGGTGGACATTTTGGTCTTAGTTTGTCCACTGGAAATTTTGACAATATTTTCCTTAAAAGATACGACGGTGCTATTTATTTCAGATTGAATACTGGATCTGGACACTATCTGACATTTGAAAATGGAGAGTTAAATATAGCTGCCCTTGGAACTGTAAGATTTGGAAGTAACGTTCAAATAGGGCAAAATTGTTTTATCGATGCAAGCTTATATACAAAAGGCAACGTACGAGTAAACGAAGGTACAAACAACCCTAAAACTGCACTTAATACAAAAGGAGATTCAACTGGTAGCTCGTCTTACTTTGCTTTGGTAGCAGAACAACTGAGTGGTCTTAACATATTAGAGGCGCGATGTGATGGCAAGGTTTTAGTAGCGGGTGGAGTAAACAACATCAGCGCAACGTCTGATGGTAGATCAAAAAAGGATGTAGAAGATCTTGAAATCGGTTTAGATTTAATAAATGCGTTAAGACCAGTTTCTTATATAAGAATGGAAAATTTTCAACACTTGCTAGAAAAGAAAGAAAATTTTGTAGCTGAATATAAAGAAGATAAAGAATACGGTTTAATAGCTCAAGATATAAAAAAATTGATAGATGACGGAAAGTTAACCAAAGCAATATGGGATGAAACACCAGAAACTGGATCACAATCTTTAGCATACATGGGACTTGTGGCTCCAATGATTAAAGCTATACAGGAATTATCTGCAAAAGTTGCTTCTTTAGAATCTAAGATGGTATAATAAAAACTATATGGAAAATAATCTAGATATTAATTTAATTGTGCAAAGCTTTCAAGATAGAGTAAATGCTCTAACGCTTGAAGCCGTCATTAAGGATGCTACTATTAGGCAACTTACTGAGCAATTAAATAATCTAACTAATCCAAATACTATAGAAAAAACACACCAATTCAAGCCAAAGGATAAAATTTAATGAGCGAAGATACAAATGTAGAAGTAGAAGACGTCCAACAAGAAGCAACTGTAGTGATTAAAATTTCTCAGCAAAATCTTTCTTATAAAAGTGATTTTTCTGAAACTGAAACAGTTTTTTGGCTGGAAGCAGTTAAGAGCCTTATTCTTAAGAAGTCTTTTGAATTGTCTGGATTGTCTGAAACAAGTAAGTAAAATTAGTAATTCGAATTACTATTATAATTAAACCTAGTTTAAAGCAGGGTATATCCTATGGCCGTTAGATCATATCTGCCTTTTTTCTCTGACAATAGTGGCTCTTCAGTAGTTGAAAAAGCATTAAAACCAGAAGAATTAAAAGGCTTAAGTAAGAGCATCAAGATAGCTGCGTTAGCTTTGGGCTTTCGAGGCTCTTCTTATTATTATGGCACAAGAGCTGCTTTTGAGCCGTCTCCGTACGACTTCAATAGGATTACCCAAGCTTGTGATACAGACGGGTATGCTCGCCAAGCGGTCTCTAAACACCGTGAGCTTTTCTGGAAAGAAGGCTGGGAAATCATTGGCGAGAACGAAGAAGCTGTTTCTTATCTTTACAGAAGAATAGACTTTTTTGAGATGACAATGAAAAGACCGTTTTCGGAATTTTTGACAGAACTGTCTGACCAGCTAATAAAATATTCAAACGTTTTTGTTGTCAAAGCTAGAGCTGATTTAAGTTCTTACTTTCCCGACACACTAAATGCCATTAACGGAAGTGACCCAATTGCTGGGTTCTATCTAATCCCTACTGAGCAAGTATACATTTTAAGAGACAAGCAAAACAGAGCTAAGGCTTATCAACAAGCAACTGATCCTTTAACGTATTCGCCAAATGACAAAGACCCAGTATGGTCTGCAGATCGCGTAATACACATGTACTTTGATAAGAAACCTGGAAGAGCTTTTGGTACTCCAGCTTTGTCTACTGTTCTTGATGACATTATTGCATTAAGACAGATGGAAGAAGATATACAAAACTTAGTCCATAGAGAATTATTTCCATTATATAAGTACACAATAGGTACAGCAGAACAGCCAGCAGAGCCAGAAGAAATAACAAAAGCTGCAGCTGAAATAGAAAACATAAGAGCTGAAGGTGGGCTAATATTGCCGTTCAGACACGCTGTAGACGTTATCGGAGCTAATAACACTGCACTCGATGCATCGCAGTACTTAAATCACTTTAAGGAAAGAGTTGCAGTAGGGTTAGGCGTTGCTCCTCACCATCTTGGCATGAGCATGAATGGTGGCAATAGATCAGTCACCGAAAGATTAGACGCTGCACTCTACGACAAAGTCAAGCAACTTCAAAAGCAATTCTCTGACTTAATAAGATTACATATTTTTAACGAACTTCTTTTTGAAGGTGGATTTGATCCAATTGCAAACCCAATGGAAGACGGCATATCAGACAGATGCTTCTTGAGATTCAAGGAGATAGACGTTGATACTCAGGTTAAGAAAGAAAATCATTTAATCCAAAAATATATTAATAATCTAATCACATTAGACGAAGCAAGATTAGTTCTTGGTTTAAGTACAGAATTAGATGAAGAGCTATTGTATATGGCTTTGCAGGCAAAAGCTCAAATGGATATAGCCGCAAACGCAGCTGCAGTCGCGCCAACACCAGGAGCAACTTCTACCAGTAAAACCGGAGACGGGCAAAAACCAGCTCCCAAAGGACAGGTAAACTTACGCTCTAGATCAAAAGATGCTGGCAATAAAGCTCGCCCATCTAACCAGTTTGGAAGAAACAAATCTTCTAATATTAAAAGATCAGCTGATGATTTAAGTTGGCTTCCAGCAATTGAAAAGTTACTCGATAACGACTATACTGTAGTGGAAGAGAATAACCCAATTACATTATAGGAGATATATGATAGTAGATCATAAGTTGTTAGAAGATTTGCAAAGTTCCGTTTCAAACAGTCAGTATCGTTTGTCTGATGTTCATGTCTTAAGTATATTAGAGCAGTTAATTCCAGCTATAGAAGAACTAAAAGAAAAAATGGATATTATAGAAAATTTTCTTTCTTCAGATGAAGAAGATATAAAAGAAGCTACTATAGCAGTAGAAGAAAAAATCGTAGAACCTAAGATCGACACTTTGGACGCAAAAGAAGTAAAGGCTAAGCCTAAAGCTAAAGAGTAAGAATTACAGAAGTAAAGGACGAAAGCAATGGTTATGAAAAAGAAAATTTATATAGCTGGTCCTAGAATGGGACAAAACAATTCTGCATATGGAGTTGAGGCAAAGCCAACAAAATCTTCTAAGACTAAAACAAAATCAAAGAAGAAAAAGTAATGGCTAAATCACCAGCATGGCAAACAAAAGCAGGGAAAAACCCTAAGGGTGGTCTTAACGCAAAAGGGCGTGCCTCAGCTAAAAAAGAAGGCATGAATTTAAAGGCACCAGTAAAAGCAGGTAATAACCCAAGACGTGCTTCGTTCCTTGCGCGCATGGGAGGTATGCCTGGTCCAGAACGTAAACCAAACGGTGAACCAACAAGACTTTTGCTGTCGCTTAAGGCTTGGGGTGCGTCGTCAAAAGCTGATGCTAAAAAGAAAGCTGCAGCTATTTCAAAAATCAACAAGAACAAAAAGGGATAGGATATTATGGCTAGCAAGAAAAAAGTTTGGGATCAACCAAATCCAAAAGCTAAATCTAAAAAACTTACAACTAAAGCAAAGTCATCAGCAAAAGCAATGGCGAAAGCGGCAGGACGACCATACCCAAATCTAATTGATAATATGAGAGCTGCAAAAAAGAAAAAATAATGGCAAGCAAATCTAGCAAAAACGCTAGCAAAAATCAACAAAAGAAAGAAATAGGCAAACAATATGGCAATGCATAGCAAAATGGAAAAAAAGAAAGCATCAAAGAAAATGTCAACAGCAAAAAAAGCAGCACCAAAAAAGGATGACACGAGTGCAGCACAAAAGAAGCTTCCTCCTTTTATCCAAGCAGCAATAGATAAGAAGAAGAAAAAGAAGTAATAAAAACAATTAGTAAAAATGTTTGGAATTAAAAATTTTAAGATGAAAGATTATGTTTGATGATAATTATAGGATGCCCAATTTATAAACGAGATTGGATTTTGCCAGCGTGGTTGTACTTTATTGAAAACCAGTCTGTTAACTTATCTGATATTGGTTTTGTTTTTGAACTGGGAACTGATGATGATGAAACCATAGGAGTATTATCTGCTTGGAAGAAGCATCATCCGGAAGTAAAAATATTTGATTTAGAAGTGAGAGATGACTTAGCTCATTTTTCGCACCAAGAAGGAACCCGTCAATGGTCTTATGCTAAATATGCTAATATGGTTTCGATGCGTAATTCTATTTTAGAAAAAGTAAGAGACGCAAACGCCGATGCCTATTTTAGTCTTGACTCAGATGTTTTACTTACTAATCCAAACACAATAGAATTATTGTTAAGTCACATTTCTATGGGCGCTGATGCAGTTAATACGTTGATGTTTATGACACCATTTGGAATTGATTTTCCTAGTGTAATGTCTTGGGTCAATGGTAGCAACCACGAGAAAGCCCATAGAAATATTTCTTATCCGTTAGGGTCTTACTTCCAATCAGATGTTATAATGGCAGCTAAGATGATGTCAAAGGATGTATACAAAAATGTAAATTACGAATTTCATGCACAAGGCGAAGATCTAGGTTGGAGTAAAAACTGCGCAGAAAGAAATTATAATCTCTTTTCTGCATCGTACATATACACTCCACACATTATGGGTCAAAGCCAGATGCAGGAGTTCTTAGAAACTGGAGACAATAGGCAGCAAATAGCCTATCAATCAGTATAAATAGTTGAATAAATGTGTTTAATCATATAAAATATATTACTATAACTTAAGATATTAAAGTAAACGGAGATAACAATGGCATTTGATTTCGAGGAAAGTTTTACTATAGAGTTTCCTGAACTGAAAAAAGAAGATTTTAATTTTTCAGAATCAGATTCTTTAACTCATGGTTTAATTATTGAAGTAGCCGCAATCCACGAACGGATTAACTGGTAATTACAATAATTACTCAGCAGAAGAATTAGATAAAGCCCTACAGTCATGGGTTGAGCCATATCCTAAGCCTATTATTTTAAATCATGATCTTAATCACGAGGCTATCGGCAGAGTAATGGCTGCTAAGATGGACCAAGAAGCAGATGGCTCTAAGTTCGTACGTTTACAAATAGCTATTACAGATCCAGTGGCTGCTCAAAAAGTCATGGATAAGAGGTACCTAACTGGTTCAGTAGGCGGAAGAGCCGGAAAAGCCATTTGTAGCATTAGCGGTGAAGACCTTGCAAAAGAAGACGCAAGTGGAAGACCAAAAATCTCTAAGTACAAAAGAGGTCAAGTTTATAAGGGCAAAGTTGCCTATATAGAAATGCAAGAGCTGTCATTTAAAGAGTATTCTTTTGTTAATCAGCCAGCAGACCAAAGATCTAGCGTTAGAAGTAAGGCCCCAGCGAGTGGTGATGTTAAAGTTAATGATTCAGATTGGGTAGCTAGAAGTTCTGCCTTTATCCTAAGTATGGATGAGGAAGAAGTGTATTCGGTTAGTGAGAGCAAGTCGCTTTTTGCTGGCATGAAAAAGAAAGAATCGAGACCTGTGTACCTTCAATTGAAGGGTGCTTTCTTATCAGCTATGGCTGTTCAGGAAAGTGATAATTACATTATTAAGGATAGTGCATTACTATCATCTAGGCAGGACTCAAAGAACAATGAGGAGAATTCTGAAATGACAGTTCTTATAGAAGAAGAAGACATCTTGGCCGTAGCTAAAGAGCTTAGCGATGATTTGTCATCGATAGCCGCTGACGCCTTAACTAAGGAAGAAGTTGTTGTTGAGCAAGAAGTAGTAGAAGCTGATTCAGAAGATAACGATGCAACCGCAGAGGTTGTAGCTGATGCAGAAGAGTCTAAAGAGATTTCAGTTGAAGATGCAGATAAGTCGGATGTGCAAGAAGAAGCTAAGTCCGAAAAAGCTGAAGAATCAACAGAAAGTCCTGATGTAACTCAGGAAGAAGAAGTTCAACCAATAAAAGATCAAGAGCTCAAAGACGAAACAATAGTCGATGTCGTTGAGCAAAATGATGATCTTTTTGATAAGGTAGCTCTTCTTGAAGAAGAAAACAAAAACCTTAAGTCGGCACTACATAGAGTATTGTCGGAAAGAGTAGTCGATGCAAAGATTGCAGCCGGCGTTGAAGCAATTGAAAATAGAGATGACCTGATAAAGGATCACTCACAAAGAACAGCAGCATCGCTTGCTGACTCTTTAAGAGATATTGCAAAAATGCCAGCTAAGAAATTTTCTAGCAATCAAGTACCAGAAATTACAAGTGAAGCAGAAGGATCAAAGGAAGAAGCTAATGTTGTTTCTCTTGAAAAAGAGACAGCAAAAGTAGAAATCCCAGAAGTCGATCTTGCAGAGCAACTTTTCGTTGATGCCTTTATGGGCCGTCGTAAACTTTAATTAAACAAGGAGAATAAAATGTCATTAGCTAAATTTCGTAAAGTATATGCTAAAACCGGATCTGGAAGATTTGTAGTTTCTGAGGGTATTGCACCAGCAGCCTACATCCTTCCACACGTTGCTTTGCCAACGTGGTACCTTGACTCAGAAGATGATCGTTTTGAAATCGTAATTCCTAAGGGAACTATTCTTTCGGTCCATGCTGATGCAAATGGTGATGCAAGATTCGTACCAGCTAACGGTACCGCCGGTACACAAACATGGGGCGATACCATTACAAGTTGGGATCCAACAAACGCTGCAACACCTGCATACAGCAGTGGTTCAGTAGATACAGCAGTCGTTGTAGCGGCATTGTCGACACCAATTGGTGTTGCTCAGTATGACCTCTACAGACCATTTGATAAGGGCACTTCACAGGGCGCAGGTTTCATTACCCACGGCTATGTAGAGTATCCAATTATCGGTGGAGTTAACTCAGATGTGGCAGTCGGTTCATTAATCAAAGCTGACCACATGGGTCGTCCAGTAACGTTAACCACGACACTGTGCGGTACAAATCCTTACCTCCAGGTAGGTAAGGTTATTGAAGTAGAAAAGTTTGCAACCAACTTTGATGATGGTCTGCTTTCCTACATGCAATTGCCATCGGATCCTGGTGCTCTTAAGACCGTATTTGAGGTCACTAAGGCCGGCACCTATCAGGGCAAACTGGGCATCCGCTCAAACCTGGATGTAACAAACGTACTTGGCGCATTCCGTGTCAATCTTACACTGTAATAATAAATAAAAGAAACAACTAACAGGAGGAATAATCCTAAGATGAGTAAATCAATCCAAGAGCTCCTCTCGGGTCTCCCAGCTTGGGAAACAGCATTAACTGAGGACGGTTATCTCGATGGAGATAATAGAGTAACTATTAGAGAAGCTTTTGCATCACCCGATGCAGCAGCCCTCTTTCCTAAGGTTATCTCACGTACATTGAAAGAAGCAGCAGAGCCACAATTATTGGTAACGCCATTGCTTTCTATTGTGCGCCTAGGTAAGGGACGCTCCTTGGAGTTCCCAGCAGTTAACGCAATCCAAGCAGCAGAGATCCCAGAAGGACAAGAATATCCAGAACAGGCTCTCGCTTTTGCGAAGCAAGTAGAAGGTAAAGTATCCAAAAAGGGTGTCAAGTTGGCTTTCACAGAAGAAGTCATCTCAGATTCACTTTGGGATATAGTTGGTCTGCATGTCCGTGCAGCTGGTCGCGCAATGGCTCGTTTGAAAGAGCAAATTGCATTGAGCAGATTCAAGGACGCAGCAAGCATTGTTTTTGACAATGAGAGTGGTTCATACGACGACACAACCGGTCGTGGAATTGATGGCGCAGCCAACAAGACCATTACATGGGATGATGTCATCGACATGGCAGCTGTTCTTATGGCCGAGAATCATGTTCCAACAGACTTCATCTTGCACCCACTTATGTGGTCAGTGTTCCTCAAGGACGCTATCTTCCACACCGGTGGTTCAGCAGCTGCAGTTAACACGAGTTGGGGATACCGTCCAGATTCAAAAGAAGGTGCTCTAAACAACACCGCTCCTATGGGTTTGAATGTTATCGTTTCTCCTTTCGTTAGCTTTACGGCAAAATCAGGTGGAACGCCAGCAATGTCTGACCTCTTCTTGATCGACCGTAATGAAGTTGGAACACTTCTTGTAAAAGACGACATGAGCACCGATCAGTTCGACGATCCTTCACGCGACATCCGTCAAATGAAGATGAAAGAGCGTTATGACATCGTAATGCTTGGTGACGGTGAGGGTATCACTGTTGCTAAGAACGTTAGACTTGCCCGTAACTACGAAGTACAAGTCACAAACGAGATGGCATAATAAAAACCTTAGGATAGATATCGTTGTAGTTACGAAAAAACTATCCGTAATATACGGTGGCAACACTGTAGAAGAGTTGGGAGTGGCGTCAAGCCACTCCCTTCTTTTTTGTACTACTTTTTTTAATATGATACTGTTACTATAGAGATATACCTGCAGACGGGAGAATAAAGTGGCTTTAAACTTAATACAAAACGCCGCTGTTGGTCTTGGTACTGTTTCTATAAAATTTGGAAGAACTATAAAGATATCTTCTATTAAAAGAGAAAATATTATTGTTCAGACAACTTCTGCAACACCAAGCGTTTTAAATACACCTTTTAAAACAATTGACACATTAGCAGATTTTAATTCAATTTCTAGAACATTAAAGCTGCTTTGGAATGTACAATTACAACCTGGTACTGAATATAGTATTAGGTTAATTAATTTTGTTGACGCAGCAAATGAGCCAATAGCAGAAGAGCAGATAGTGTTTACCACACTTGTTGGTGGCGCTACTCCAAATTCAAATACAACAAATGCATTTAATAGCTCTAATGAGCCAACTTTAACAGAAACTTTAATTGAAGATAAATCAATTAGAGTAGATGCGTTTAGCTCATATCAAATAATAGCAAAAAATCCTAATTTTTATATCAAGTCTACCGATCCAGTTAATGGAGATTTCTATTTAGATAATGATCATTCTGATGGAAGAATAAAAATAGTATTTAGCGAAAGACCAGCTTCAAACTTTTTAAATAATAACTACTTTAAAGTACAGAAGAAAAAAGTTCAAAGACAACCAGCAAGATGGGAAAATGTACTTACGCAAGTACTTATGCATTCTTGGAAGCCTGAAGTGTATTTAGATTTCCCTTCACAAGACGCTACTCCTTCTTTCTTTGTTTCTGGCAAAGAATATTTTGAATCTGGGTATAAATATAGAATTATAGTATCTAAAGAAATTGGCGTTTAAATGGCTAATTTTGTTTATGGAAAAGCTAAACAAGCTTTGTTGAATGGTCAAATTAATTTTTCAGCAAATAACTATAAACTTCTTTTTATTAAAAGTTCTTTATATACGTTTTCTCAAGATTCTGATGAATTTGTTTCAAACATTAGCGCCGGTGCTATAACCGCTAGAACGGATAATATTGCTAATATATCAAATACTCTTGGAGTATTAGATGCCGATGATGTTACCATAGCCTCTTATTCTGGTGGGCCCTTTGATGCTGTAGTTTTGTATCAAGTTGGCGTAGCTGATTCGTCTTCTAGATTGGTTTTTTATATAGATACAGGAATAGGTTTGCCATATACATTCACTAATCAAGAACTGCCAATTACTATAAATTGGAGCAACACTTTAACTAAAATAATGTCTTTATAGGAGATATGCATGCCAATACAATATCCAGCATCTTTGGACAATTTTACAAATCCAAGTTCTACTGATACATTAAACTCTGTTACTGTACCTCATCATACTCAACATTCAAATCTTAACGATGCAGTAGAGGCAATAGAAGCAGAATTGGGCACTAATCCTAGCAGTACTTTTTCAACAGTTGCTGCAAGGATTTTTGAAGCAGAAAGACAAATCGCTGAACAATCGGTACTAAATGGTCTTACGGATGTTACTATAAGCTCAGTCGCTAGTGGTCAAGTTTTGCGTTACAATGGCTCGCAGTGGATCAATTATGCAGAAAGTAATCTAGTCGATGGAGGAAACTTTTAAAAATGGCTAATACATTAAGAATTAAAAGAAGGTCTGGTGCCGGGGCAGCTGGGGCACCAACAAGTCTCGAAAATGCCGAGCTAGCCTATAACGAAGCTGATGATGTACTTTATTACGGCAAAGGTACTGGCGGGGTTGGCGGAGCTGCAACAACTGTTGAAGCAATTGCTGGTTTCGGTGCATATACATCATTAGGTACAACTCAAACTATTACAGGAAATAAAACATTTTCTGGCACAATCATTGTTCCTGCGCCAACGGCTAACACACATGCTTCTACTAAAAAATATGTAGATGATTTAGTCACCGGTATTAATTCTAATATTTCGGGGGTTGCAACTTCATTTACTGTTTCTGGTAATACGGGCACTAGTCAAACCATTACTTCTGGTGTAGATACTCTTAGTATTGTTGGCGGAACTGGAATAACTACCGCAGCAAGCGCAACAGACACAATAACAATTACAAACACTGGCGTTATTAGTTTAACTGGCACAAGTGATCAAATAGCAGTGTCTGCATCGAATGGAGCAGTAACGCTAAGCCTTCCATCCAATGTAACTATATCTAATAATCTTGTTGTAACTGGTGATTTAACTGTTCAAGGCAATACCACAACTCTTAATACCGCTACATTAGTAGTTGAAGATAAAAATATAGTACTTTCTAATGTTGCAAGCCCAACAGACTCAACAGCAGACGGTGCCGGTATCACGATTCTCGGTGCTACAAACAAAACCCTTAATTGGATAGACGCTACCGATTCTTGGACATCTTCTGAAAATTTAGATTTAAGCTCTGGTAAAAACTATAAAATAAATGGCACTACGGTTCTTTCTTCTGACACATTATCTAGTGGTGTTGTTAATTCTAGTTTAACTTCAGTTGGAACAATTGTTACTGGTACCTGGCAAGGCTCAACCTTGGGTCTTTCCTACGGAGGAACTGGTGCAACAACAGCATCAGGCGCAAGGACTAATCTTGGGCTAGCTATAGGAACAGATGTCCAGGCCTACGATGCAGAGCTGGCAGCATTAGCTGGTCTTGTATCAGCTGCAGATAAGCTTCCTTATTTTACTGGTTCTGGAACAGCTACAGTAGCTACATTAACTACATACGCAAGAACAATCCTAGAAGGCATAAGCGCTAGTGCAGTAAGAACAACGCTTGAGCTTGGGACTATCTCCACGCAAAATTCTAGCAGTGTTGCTATAACAGGTGGTTCAATCACCAATTTAACAACATTTGATGGTATCACATTTGATGGTGGAACATTCTAAATTAATCTTGAAAGAGGACTAAATGACTACACCTTCAATAACCCAAGGCCAATTTGCTATTGATCCCAGTACTGGGAGTTTATATTATAAAAACGCAGTAGGCACATTAGTACAATCATCGCTATCTTGGCAGCATGTAAGCAATACTGCTATATCTACAGATGATAGTATTACAGTTGCTGGAAGTATGGTTATTGCGGGTAACTTGACAGTCAATGGCACAACAGTTACATTGAATACAGAAACTACAGTTATAGAAGATAACATAATTCTATTGAATTCTGGAGTTACAGGAGCTCCTACCCTAAACTCTGGAATTGAAGTCGAGCGCGGAACTTCTGATAATGTTTCTATTCTTTGGAATGAAACTACAGATAAATGGACTTTTACAAATAATGGAAGTACCTATTCTGATTTTATATCAGCAGCGTCAAACATTACTGGTACAGCTGCTGCATGGACAACTGCAAGAACTATAACATTAGCTGGAGATTTAACTGGCAGTGTTTCTATAGATGGATCGGCCAATGCTACCTTAACCGCAACCATAGCAGCCAATTCAGTTGCGCTAGGAACAGATACTACTGGCTCCTATGTTTCTTCGTTGGTTGCTGGAACTGGCGTAACTCTTTCTGACAATACTGGAGAGACGGCTACTCCTACAATTGCTGTTGATGTATCTGTCATGCAGGTGAGAGTTGCTAATGTTTCGGACACTGAAATCGGTTACCTAGACGGCGTCACTTCTGCATTACAAACCCAGATAAACGCAAAACAGGCAACGGTTGCTAATGTTTCGGACACTGAAATCGGTTACCTAGACGGCGTCACTTCTGCATTACAAACCCAGATAAACGCAAAAGCACCATCTAACGGAGCTGCATTAATCAATGCAACACTTTCTGGAACAGTAACAGGCAACGTTACAGGCAACGTTACAGGTAATGCAGACACTGCTACAAAATTAGCAACCGCTAGAACTATAGCGTTGACTGGTCCTGTTACTGGATCGGTATCGTTTGACGGTTCAGCTAATATTTCTATAGCCACATCACTAACTGCGGAGTCTTCTGGTATAGCCAGCCTTTCTGATGTAGCTATAACTTCAGCTGCATCTGGTGATTTTTTAAGATATAATGGCTCACAGTGGATTAACGATCCAGTAGATTTAGCTACCGATACAGTAGGAAGCTACGTTCAATCATTAACTGCTGGCAGCAATATATTAATTAGTAATAACGCAGGAGAGGGCACTACTCCAACAATTGCTGTATCCGCAACCCCAAATTACACTACTGTAACTGCTAGTAATTTAATCGTTGACGGAATAGAAATTGACACAACTGGTGCTGTAGGTGGTCAAGTCTTAAAGTATGATGCATCAACCGGCAAATTTATACCATCTCAAGATAACGTAGCATCAGCTGGTAACTTAGCTATAACAGATATGACTGACGTAGTATTCAGTTCTGTTCAAAATAACGATTACCTTAAATACAATTCAGCATCTTCTAAGTGGGTAAATAGTCCAGTTACAGTAAGTATGGCAATTGACGGTCTTAGCGATGTGGTTATAACGTCTGCTGCCTCAAACCAATTTATTGGATATAGCGGATCTACTTGGCAAAATCAAACGATTACATTAGGGACTAACACAACCGGTGACTACATGTCGGGCCTTACTCAGGGCACTGGCGTAACTATTACTCATACACCTGGAGAAGGCTCAAATGCAACAATTGCAATTGGGCAATCCGTAGCAGCTGGTGACTCTCCAACATTTGCAGGCCTTACCATTAATGGTGGCCTTATCGTTAATGGTTCAAGTATTGTTCTTGAAGGTGCAACAGCAAACGATTTTGAAACAACTATTTCTGTTACTGACCCAACAGCGGATAGGACTGTTACGTTTCCTGACGCTACGGGTATAATTGCTTTAGTTTCAGATCTTACAACTCATGAAAACCTAACACAAGCGCATGGTGCAACTGGTGCAGTTGTTGGGACAACAAATACTCAAACTCTCACTAATAAGACACTTACATCGCCAGTCATAAATACTCCAACTGGGATTGCTAAGGGCGATGTTGGCCTTGGGAACGTCGACAACACAGCAGACACAGCTAAGCCTGTTTCAACAGCCCAACAGACCGCTCTTGACCTTAAAGCTCCTTTAGCAAGCCCTACATTTACTGGAACACTTTCTGCAGCAGATATTACGCTTTCTGGAAATCTTACAGTTAGTGGCACTACAACAACAATAAATTCTACTACAATTTCTGTTGATGATAAAAACATAGAACTTGGTTCGATATCAAGCCCTACAGACATATCCGCTGATGGCGGAGGTATTACCCTTAAAGGGGATACTGATAAAACAATTAACTGGGTTTCTTCTACTTCATCATGGACTTCGTCTGAGCATTTATCTTTAAGTTCTGGCAAATCAATAAAATTAAATGGTGCAACTTCTGGAACAATTACATTGTCTTCCGCAAGCATTGCAGGCACTAATACTATTACTCTTCCTGCAACTACAGGCACAATAGTGACAACTGGGGATACAGGTACAGTAACTGCAACTATGCTAGCCACCGGTCCAGCTAGATCTGGATTTAGGTCAGAGATCAATGCTCAAACTGGAACTGCGTATACTTTAGTACTTGGAGATTTAGGTAAGCTAGTCACGATGGACAATGCAGCTGGTGCGACTCTAGTCGTTCCACCGGATGCTTCTGTTGTGTTTGCTGTAGGTGACAAGATTGACATTCTTAGAAAGGGTGCAGGCGCTTTGACTGTCGCAGGTATTGGAATTAACGGAACTCCAGGCTTGAAGTTGCGTGCGCAGTGGTCATCTGCTACACTTGTTAAATTAGCAACAGATACTTGGGTTTTAATAGGAGATTTAGCAGCTTAATATGGCAACAGGTGACAAATCAGGAGTTAGAAAAAAAGTAGCACCTACCGTAACTGGCCGGAAAAGATAGCGCTGCTAACACCGCCATTACAACAGCCGGTTTTCGTGTTGGAACAATAACCAACACAAGCACTGCTGTATCAGGAGAGCTCGGCGACGTAACTGCACAGAGTCCATCCGCAGGTGCTTTGACACCAATGGATAGTAATATAGATTATACTAGAAAAAGTCCATTCTTTCCACCGTATTTTCCACCGTATTTTCCTCCGTTTTTCCCACCGTTTTTCCCACCATTCTTCCCACCATTCTTCCCACCATTCTTCCCACCATTCTTCCCACCATTCTTCCCACCATTCTTCCCACCATTCTTCCCACCATTCTTCCCGCCATACTTCCCACCATACTTCCCGCCATACTTCCCGCCATCCTTTAAGTAAACGCTGTGCTATACTATCACTATGGTAGTAGAGGCTAGATTAAACGAAGAAGTAAAAATAGAATATACTGATATTAGTCAAAGTATAGAAAATTTAACTTTTTCTTGCTACCATGTTCTTTTTAGAAAAAGAATAATCGTATCTATGTATTACCCTTTTGTACTAAAGTTTAATAACCCAAAAATATTTTACGAACAAATAGATAGCAAAAAGTGTAGTATACTGGTGTCTTTCCCGCTGTTAGGCGAATGGTGCGTGGAAGTAAAAGACAAAAAACAAATAGTAAAACAATTTAAAGTGATGGTTAATTAAATGTTTCAGATGAATTCTCTTGATTACCTTTTCTATACTTCTAAGTACAGAAAGCATATGATAATAAATACGCGTACCTTGGTAGAAAACAAGAACTTAGAAGACCTTAGTTTAAATATTATAAAAAATATTAATAAAAACATAAAAAACTCTATTGTTCATTCTTGTAAAGTTAAAAGAGGATTCTTTAAAAAAGAATACCCTTACCTTGTATTTGAAGAAAATATTGATTTAACAAACCATGTATTCTCTTATAATATAAGTAATAATTTTTCCAAAAAAGAAAAAGAACTCTTAGTAAAATCCATTTTAGATAAAGACTTAAATTATAAAATACCATTATGGGAAGTGCACATAATTCACTTCTACGAAAAAGACAACGCTTTAATAATTAGAAGAGTACATCACGCAGTAGCTGATGCTGAAGTTAATGCAGTAACAACAAATATTATATTTGATAATGTTACATTACCAGTAATAGATATTAAAAATAGAAAAATTAGTTTTTTTAATAGCGTTAAATCAATCCTGCCTAAGCTAATAAAAACAGGTTTGTTATTGGCATATGGATTTTTATTTAAAAATAATAAAAGTAATTATTCAGATTTGGCTAAAAGTGATCCAACATTTGTTATATGGGATAGCGTAAAAAATAAAGAACAAAGCTATTCAAAAGAAGTTTTTGATTATAAGTCAATTGAAACCTTTATAGAAAAAACACAGTACTCTAATACAGATGTGTGTGTATATATTTTTTCCAGAACATATTCAGAGTACATTAAGTCATTAGGACTTACAACTAATGAAAAGCTTTACATATCAATTCCAATGTCGCTAAATGTAAAAAGAAAAAATTTACATGGAACTTGGTCCAAAGGGCTGTTAGTCGATTTACATGTTGAGGAAGACAACCCTCTAGACAGAATAAATAGAATAAGTGCTTCGATAAGTGAACAAAATCTTTTAAGAAAAAGTTCACCGTTATTATCGTACTTCAAAGCTTTTTTAGTCTACCCATTCTATGGTGGTATTATAAAAGGAATTAAGTTAGATAGAGGCGTAGATTGGAACAATAGAAGAAAAATACCAAAAGCAAGAAAAGATAGAGTCCTCTCTTCTTCTAGTATTGGGGTAAGAAGAATATCAAATAATTTGTCACCATATAAGAACTCATTAAATGGGAATGTTATTTTCTCTCATTATGCAACTCCAGTAATTACTCCAGCTGATGGAACTATAGGATTTGCTGTAATGTTTAGCTTGGAATCTGAAGCTTTTACAATTACAACAACAACTGTAAATGGAATAATAGAGCAGCCACTTAAGCTTGCAAAGATCCTGTCTGACGTGGTAGCATCCATTCCTAATATAGTAGATTAAAAAAATGTTTAAAGATTATATAAAAATTTGTGATTATATTGGCGTTTCTAGTATCTTAAAAAATGATTCATTCGTGAATCTTCATTACACTAAACCTAACGTTACTAGGGCTATAACACAAGCACTCCCATGCCTAGAGGGTTCAGATCATGCAAGAATAAGAAAGCATTTTAGTTCTATATTTTCAAAGCAATCAATTGCGAACATTACTGAAGACATAAGTGATTTCTGTCAGTCATTGTTGAGTAATAAACAAAAAATTGAAATAGTCAAAGATTACGCTTTACCTATAGTTGTTAGGTATTCTTTTTCTATATTTGGAATTAAGATTACACAATCAAGAATACCGTATTTAGTAAAGCAATTAGAGCTTAACCTAGTACCAGACGATGAAAGTGGTTATCAGCAATCCCAAAAATGTCTTAATGAGTTATTCATAGAGGTGGCAAATATAGTATACCTCAACAGAAATAATGAAATTTTAAGTCAACTTTTATTTAATGAAAGCAACGAGCAAGAAATTGAATATCAAGAAGTTATAACAAACATCATGCTAATTCTTGCAGCCGGCTTAGAGACAACCGTTAACGCCATCGCTGGTGGAATTATTGAAATAGTTCTTAATTCAAAAGAAGAAGAGGCCCGAAGCGATTTAACCATATCAGACGAAATACTTAGATACATTTCTCCAATAAAAAACGTCCTAAAAAAAAGTATTATTGAACAAGAAATAGTGGTTGAAAGTAAAACTATTAAAGTATCTAAAGGAGACATAGTTTTATTAGACTTAGCAAAAGCTAATAGAGATAGCTCTGTTTTTTCTGATCCAAATTTATTTGACTTGAATAGGATTAATAGTCATGCTCATCTAGCTTTTGGAAAAGGGATGCATTATTGTATCGGATCAAACTTAGGAAAGATTGAGATAGAAAGTTCAATTAAAGCATTTTTTAGGAATTATAAAAATATTAAAATTATAGATAATAATAAAGATAATTATTCAGGGATGCTCAACATATACGAAAAAGTGGAATTAGTTTGTGATATAATATAAACCATGGAACAAAAAACAATTGAAATACCAAAAGAAACAATCGCATCATGGAATGTGTTCTTTGCGGTACCGTGCTTCAACTCGATGGTCACTGAACCGTTCTTTACTTCATTCTTGCAAATGAGCATATATTATGGCACTATTGGTTTAAAGTATTCTGTTTGTACTATCTCTGATTCTTTAATTAATAGATCAAGAAATAATTTAATAGCCAAGTTTATGGCGAACAAAGAATGTACCCATATCATGTTCTTGGATTCAGATATACAGTTTAATCATGAATCAATATTAAAACTTTTATGGCATGACAAAGATGTAATCGTTGGATCATATCCAATTAAAGAAATTGATTGGAATATTGTTAAAGACATGGCTTTGAATGGAGTAGAGGCTAAAGATCTATTGTCAAAGTCCACTAAGCATGTAGCTCATATTACCCAAGAGGGGCAGACCGAAACTACTGTAGACAACGGAGCAATTGAGGTCTTTGAGGCTGGTACTGGTTTTATGTTAATAAAACGTGAAGTTATTGAAAAAATGATAAAAAAGTATAAAAAGCTTAAATATAAAGATGACACAGGGGCATTGTCTGGTGAAGAAATAGATAACGGATATGCTTTCTTTAATTCTTATGTTGATGATGGTGGTAGGTTTCTATCCGAAGATTACGGATTTTGTAGGTATTGGCAGAAGATTGGTGGCAAGGTATGGTTGGACCCATCTATCAATCTTTCTCATTTTGGAAACCTTAAATATACAGGTGATATGAATCATTACTTAAGTACTATAACAGAGACTTTTAGAGAATAAAAATTTTTATTTAGTACTCTGAAATAAACATTGATTCATTACTATATTTACATAAGTAATAACTAGACACCACCTGGAGACACAATGGCCTATAGCGGTTCACAATTCGCGGTAAATAATACACTTTTACTAAAAAGATCAGATGAGGCAGCTAACGCCCCTACTTCCTTGATGGAAGGCGAATTGGCAATTAACGTTGTCGATGGTAAGTTGTTCTACAAGAATAAAACAGCAAATGCAATAATACGGAGTTAATTTAATATCTAACGTTGTTGGTACGTCTAGCCAGGTAACAGTATCAGCTAACGCTACAACCGGTGTATACACCCTTTCTCTCCCGTCTGCTGTTGCTATAACTAGCTCTTTGAGTGTTGGTGGCGTACAAATTGATCCCGTTGGTGCAACAATTAATCAAGTTCTAAAGTTTGATGGTACTAAATTTGCTCCAGGTACAGATAGCGGTTTAGCAGGTACCGTAAATGTTTCAACAATTGGTGACGGGACTGCTACTAGTTTTACAATTACCCACAACCTTGGAACACGTGATGTTGTTGTTGTTGTGCGCAACGCAGCAAGCCCATATGAGGTCATTGATGTTCGTTGGGAAGCCACAACAACTGGAACAGTTACCTTAGACTTTTCTGCAGCGCCTTCTGCTAGCTCAGTAAGAGTAGGCGTTTACGCAGCTGTTGCTGGAAGCACAATTAATACCACTTTAGCTAGCCAAACAGATGTTACTTTAACATCATCTGCCAATGGTGATTTTCTTCGTTACAATGGAACTGTTTGGGTTAACGATGCAGTAAATCTTTCAACAGATACTATTGGAGATTATGTTTCTAGTTTAGTAGCTGGAACAGGAATTACTCTTTCTAATAATACTGGTGAAGGTTCTACTCCGACTGTAGCAGTAACAGCCAATACGTTCGACGCTTATGGTGCAGCTGCAAGCGCACAAAGTGCAGCACAAACTTTTGCTACAAACTTAGTCGCAAACGTAGCCACTGCATTTGAAATTGCTGGTGATTCTGGAACAAGTAAGACAATTACTTCTGGTTCAGATACGCTCACTATTGCAGGTGGAGTTGGTTTAACATCCGTAACTTCAGTTACCGATACAATCACTCTTAATCTTGATAGCACAGCTGTTACAGCTGGTAATTACGGTAGCTCATCTTCTGTGGGAACTTTCACGGTCGATGCCCAGGGTCGCTTAACAGCAGCTTCTAACTCAGCTATTGCAATCACTGCATCACAGGTTACCGATCTTACAAAATCGAGCGTTGGCCTTGGAAACGTCGACAACACAGCAGACACGGCTAAGCCTGTTTCAACAGCCCAACAGACCGCTCTTGACCTTAAGGCTCCTTTAGCAAGCCCAGCTTTAACAGGAACGCCAACAGCTCCAACCGCAGCAGCAGCAACTAATACGACTCAAGTTGCCACTACAGCATTTGTTCGTGCAGAAGTGGCAGCACTTGTCAATAGCGCTGGTGCAACTCTGGATACCCTTGGAGAAATTGCTACTGCACTCGGAAACGACGCAAACCTATCCACAACACTTACAACCAGCATTGGTCTTAAAGCACCACTTGCTTCACCAGCATTAACTGGAACACCTACAGCTCCAACCGCTGCAGTTGCAACTGATACAACACAAATTGCAACCACCGCTTTCGTCACTGCTGCTATTGCAGCAGGCGTTGCAACAGTTGACACTCTTGATGACCTTACTGATGTAACTATCACGAGCGTTGCCGATGGCGATTTTTTGCGCTGGAATGGCACAGCGTGGATTAATGATGCAGTCAATCTTTCAACGGACACAATTGGCTCATATGTCCAAAGCCTTGTTGCTGGAACTGGCATTACCTTAACCAACAACTCTGGTGAAGGTTCAACCCCGACTGTAGCAGTAACAGCTAATACGTTTGATGCCTACGGAGCAG
>Ga0208942_1000310_pt1 | contig 20896 bp, 17 predicted proteins | sample GreLakmeSU08MSRF_FD_187704 | JGI IMG/M metagenome (GOLD analysis project Ga0208942, IMG submission 187704) | Freshwater lentic microbial communities from great Laurentian Lakes, MI, USA - Great Lakes metaG SU08MSRF (SPAdes) | ecosystem: Environmental > Aquatic > Freshwater > Lake | place: Great... | reverse complement strand
TTGCTCAAGCACAAGGGCAGCTCGCTCGTGCTCGCCGGCCATCGCCAGCCGCTCGCCGTCCATCTTTTCGCGCACGCCATCAACGCCGCGCTCGGCAACAACGGCAAGACCGTCCAGTTCCTGCCCGCGCCCGCGCCGTCCGAAGACAACCTGAACGCGCTCGCTGGGGTGTTGAAGGCTGGCCAAGTTTCCACGCTCGTGATTCTCGGCGGCAACCCCGCTTACAACGCTCCGTCGGATCTCGACTGGGTCGCTGTGCAGAAGAAGGCCAAGACCGTCGTCCGCCTCGGATATTACGAGGATGAGACGTTCGCTGCCGGTGCGGCTCTGCATCTGCCCGCCGCGCATTATCTCGAGACGTGGGGCGACGCCCGCACGAGCGACGGCACGCTGGTGCCGGTGCAGCCGCTCATCGCGCCGCTCTTTGACGGATTGACCGAGGTCGAAGTGCTCGCGCGCCTCGCGGGTCTCGCCGCGACCAAGCCTTACGATCTCACGCGCGAAACGTTCAAGGCGCTCTCCAACGGCGGCAACACCGAGGAGAAGTGGAAGAAGTTCCTGCACGACGGTTTCCTCGCCGGCAGCACGGCCAAGCCGGTGGATGTGGTGCTGAACGAAGCGGTGGTGCCGGTGGCGGCCAGCGTGGCTGCGAAGGCGGCGGGCGTGGACAATCTCGAAGTCATTTTCACACGCGACTACAGCCTCGACGACGGCCGGTTCTCGAACAACGGCTGGCTGCAGGAATTGCCTGATCCGATCACGAAGATCACGTGGGACAACGCGGTGCTGATGAGCCGCAAGACGGCCGCCGCGCTCGGTGTGCAGAACAACGACGTGGTCGATCTCAAGCTCGGCGTGCGCAGCGTGAAGGGCCCGATCTGGATTCAGCCCGGCCAAGCGGATTTCACCGTCGGCATCGCTCTCGGCTACGGCCGCGAAAAGGGAGGTCGCATCGCCAATTTCAAGCCGAGCAACAATCCGATGCGCCCCGGAATCCCCGGCGGCAGCAGCAGCCGCGGCGCGGATTTCCTGAAGCAGGACACGGTCGGCTTCAACGCCTACAAGCTCCGCACCACGACGGCGGTCCACTTCGCCGCGGGCGCGACACTTTCGAAGACCGGTTCCGTTTCGCCGTTCGCCTGCACGCAGGATCATTGGTCGATGGAAGGCCGTCCGATCGTGCGCGAGGCGAATCTGGCGCAGTTCAATAAGAAGCCGGATTTCGCGAAGAACATGGATCTGGATTCGCCAGCCCATGCCAAGCACATCCCGGTGGATCCGAAGACCGGCCTGCCGCTCCCGATTTACGAGCATCCGTACACCACCCACCCCACGCTCAAGAGCGATGTGCATCAGTGGGGCATGTCGATTGATCTGAACATGTGCGTCGGCTGCTCGGCGTGCGTCATCGCTTGTCAGAGCGAGAACAACATCCCGATCGTCGGCAAGGATCAAGTGATCCGCGGCCGCGAGATGCACTGGATGCGCATCGACCGTTATTTCACCGGCCTGCCGAATCTCAAGCGCAACGAGACCGGCACGGACGTGGATCAGGTCAAGCTCGATTGGATCGACGAGCCGCAGGTGGTCAACCAGCCGATGCTCTGCCAGCATTGCGAGAATGCCCCGTGCGAGACTGTTTGCCCCGTCAACGCGACCGTGCACGACGAGGAAGGTCTCAACCTGATGACCTACAACCGCTGCATCGGCACGCGTTACTGCTCGAACAACTGCGCGTGGAAAGTGCGCCGGTTCAATTTCTTCGATTACAACAAGCGCCCGATTGAGAACCTTTACGCTGGACCGCTCGCGAAGCGTCCGTCCGATGAATGGGAGTTGCTCAAGCTCGCCCGCAACCCAGAGGTGAGCGTCCGCATGCGCGGCGTGATGGAGAAGTGCACGTTCTGCGTGCAGCGCATCGAGCAGGCCAAGATCGCCCAAAAGGTGAAGGTCGGAGCGTCCGGCGATGTCGCCGTGCGCGATGGCGCTCTGAAGACCGCTTGCCAGCAGGCTTGCCCCGCCGAGGCGATTGTTTTCGGAAACATCCTCGATCCCAAGAGCCACGTCTCGCAGCTCAAGTTGCAGGCGCGCGACTACGCGGTGCTCGGCTTCCTCGACAATCGTGCGCGCGTCACTTATCTCGCCAAGGTTCGCAACCCGAATCCGGCGATGCCTGATTACCACGAATATCCGTTCAGCCTCACCGAGCACACTGGCGAGAAGTTCGAGAAGAACGCCAGTCCGTTCGTTGACCACAAAGCCGGAGACAACGGCAAGAGCGGGCACGAGGCCAAGAAAGGAGCGCACTAATGGCTCCCGTCGTTGAGAATAAATGGGCCACGAAAGGCTCCACGCCCAAGGCGCTGGAGCGCGAGCCGTTGGTGTTGAACCAGCGCAGCCTCGGCTGGATTTCCGACCGCGTCGCTTCCATCGTCGAAGGCCCCACGCCCAAGTGGTGGTGGCCGGCCTTCCTCATCAGCGCCTCCGTGGCGGGAATGATGTTCGCGATGATTGGCTACCTCATCTCGACCGGCGTCGGCGTGTGGGGTCTGAACCAGCCTGCCGGCTGGGCGTGGGACATCACGAACTTCGTTTTCTGGATCGGCATCGGCCACGCCGGCACGCTGATTTCAGCGATTCTTTTCCTGCTGCGTCAGAAGTGGCGCACATCCATCAATCGCGCGGCGGAAGCGATGACGCTCTTCGCTGTGGCGTGCGCCGGTATTTTCCCGCTCGTGCACGTCGGCCGCGTTTGGCTTGCGCCGATTTTCTTGGCGCCGGTGCCGAACGGCAACGGCCTCTGGCCGCAGTTCCGTTCACCGCTGCTGTGGGACGTTTTCGCGGTCTCGACCTACGGCACGGTGTCGCTCCTCTTCTGGTACGTCGGCCTCATCCCCGACCTCGCCACGATGCGTGACCGCGCGACGAGCAAACTGCGCAAGTTCGCGTACGGTTTCTTCGCGCTCGGCTGGACCGGCTCGAACCGCCATTGGAGCAACTACGAGAAGGCGTACCTGCTGCTCGCTGGTCTTTCCACGCCGCTCGTGCTCTCCGTGCACTCGATCGTGTCATTCGACTTCGCCGTGTCGCAGGTGCCGGGTTGGCACACGACGATCTTCCCGCCGTACTTCGTCGCGGGCGCGATTTTCTCCGGCTTCGGCATGGTGCTGACGCTGATGATCCCGATCCGCACGCTGTTCGGTCTGGAAGATTTGATCACGGTGCGTCACGTGGATTTGATGGGCAAAGTGGTGTTGGCCACCGGCTCGATTGTCGCTTACGCGTACGGGATGGAGTTCTTCATCGCGTGGTACGGCGGCAACCCGAACGAACTGTACGCCTTCAAGAACCGCGCGTTCGGCCCGTACTGGTGGGCTTACTGGAGCATGATTTCGTGCAACGTGATTTGCCCGCAGCTTTTCTGGTTCAAGAAAATCCGCACCAACTTGGTGGCGGTGTTCATCATCTCCATCTTCGTGAACATCGGGATGTGGTTTGAACGCTTCGTCATCATCGTGACGTCGCTGCACCGCGATTACCTGCCGTCGAGTTGGGGTTACTTCAGCCCGACCTACGTGGACATCCTGACATTCGTCGGCAGCTTCGGATTGTTCTGCACGCTGTTCCTTTTGTTTATGCGGTTCCTGCCAATGATCGCGATTGCTGAAGTGAAAGGCGTCACGCCGCAGGCCGATCCGCACCACCCGCTGGGCGGCGCCAAGGGAGAGCACCACTGATGAGCAAGCCTTACGGAGTCATCGCGGAGTTCGACACGCCGGCGGACGTGATGGCCGCAGCGCGCGCCGTGAACGCGGCCGGCTTCAAGAGCTGGGATGTCCACACACCGTTCCCCGTACACGGGATGGACGAGGCGATGGGAATTAAAAACTCGCCCGTCGGCTGGTTCACTTTCATCGGCGGCGTGTGTGGATACACCGGCGGCATGCTGATGATCTGGTTCCAGAACGCGGTCGACTACCGCATCATCGTCGGCGGCAAACCGCTCTTCAGCCCGCTCTTCGCTTTCCCAGTGAGCTACGAGATGACGATTCTGTTCGCGTCGTTCGCGACTATCTTCGGCATGCTTTTCCTCAACGGCCTGCCGCGCCTGCACCATCCGCTGCTCAGGAACCGCCGGTTCGCGCAGGTGACGCACGACAAGTTCTACGTCGTCATCGAGACGGCTGACAGCAAGTACTCGGAGACAGAAACCCGCAAGCTGCTGGAGACGGCCGGCAGCAAGCACATCGAGCAGGTGGAGGAGTAACATGCGCTACTTTGTGCTCGGATTGACTTTGGTCGCGACGCTCGTGGTGAGCGTGCTCGGTTTCCGCGGGGACATCTCGCGCAAGCCGCCACTGGAGATTTTCCCCGACATGGATCGGCAGCCGAAGCTTCGCCCGCAGGAGCCGAACGCGCTTCTGCCAAATGGCCGCAGCTCGCAGCTTCCGGTTGAGGGTTCGATTGCTCGCGGCACGCCTTTCGCCTCGACGCCCAAGAACACCGGCCGCGTCTCGGGTGTGACGAACTTCGTCGAGCTTCTGCCCGTGAAGGTCACGCCGCAACTGCTCGCTCGCGGCCGCGATCGTTACGCCATCAGCTGCCTGCCGTGCCACGGTGCGCAGGGCGACGGCAACGGCATCACGAAAAAGATTGGCGCCATGGGCGTGGTCGCGAACCTGCACGACGCACGCATCGTGAAGCTGCCGGACGGCGAACTTTTCCACGTCATCTCCGACGGACGCAATTTGATGGGCGGCTACCGCTCGAACATCGCGATCGACGACCGCTGGGCGATTGTTGCCTACCTGCGCGCTCTGCAGCGCAGCCGGCTTGGATTTGAGGACGAACTTTCCGCCGCCGAGCGCGCGCAATTGAAATAAGGCTATGAGCTCACCTGCTGCTATCGCCACGCCTACCGTCGCCCATGAGGGATCCGGCTGGGACAAGTTGCCGTACGTGCTCGTCGTGGCCGGCTTCATCGGACTGGTCGTCGGAGCATTCTCGGACCTGAAGCAGTTCGGCTATTCCTATCTGGTCTCCTTCATGTTCTTCCTGAGCATCTGCCTCGGGTCGATGTTCCTCGTGATTTTGCATCACCTGTTCGATTCGAATTGGTCGGTGCCGATCCGCCGTTTCCTCGAGCACATCGCTTTCCTGTTGCCGGTGATGGGCCTGCTCTTCATCCCGATCGCGTGGCTCGCGCCGCAGCTGTATCCGTGGATGACGATCGACCCGCACACGGACCACTCGTTGCACGTGAAGGTCGCGCTCTTCAACCCGCCGACGTTCTACATCATGGCCGCCGTGCTCTTCGGCTCGTGGACACTGCTGAGCTACAAGCTTCGCAGTTGGTCGCTGAAGCAGGACGAGACCGGCTCGGTGGAATGCACTTTCGCGCTGCGCAAATGGGCGGCCGGCGGCGTCTTCATCTTCGCCTTCTCGCTCACACTCGCGGCGATTTACTGGATGAAGTCGCTCCAGCACCAGTTCTTCTCGACGATGTACGGTGTGTATTACTTCGCCGGCAGCGTCTGGACGACACTCGCCACGGCTTACATCATCGCGATGGTGATGCAGCGCCGCGGTTACATCCCGATCCTGCATCGCCGCCAGTTTCACGACATGGGCGTGCTGCTCTTTGCTTTCACCGTGTTCTACGCGTACATCCATTTCTCGCAGTATTTCCTGATCTGGAACGCGGCGATGCCCGAGGAAACTTTCTGGTACGTGCTGCGCGAACAGGGCACGTGGTGGGCGGTCGGAATGATCACCGTGTTCGGCCATTTCTTCGGACCGTTCCTGCTGCTGCTTCGCATCGACGCCAAGCTGAATCTTAAGCTGATGATCCCGATGGCCATCTGGGTCTGGCTGATGCATTACCTCGACATGCAGTACAACATCATGCCGGTGTTCCACACGACCGGCATCCACCTCGCGCTGACCGATCTCGCCTCGATGGCGTTCATCGGCGGCGTGCTGGCTCTCGTGTTCCTCAAATATTTTCACGCCCACGCCCCTTACCCGCAGAAAGATCCGCGGTTCGAGGAAGCGCTCGGGCCGAGTACCGGGAGTGACCATCAGGGAGCCGAGCATTAATGAACACCGGAACTGACAAGGCCGCAGAGGCCACCAAGTCCCGCTACGTCCGCGAGATTATCGGCGTCGTGCTCGTCGCCGTGCTCGTCGGTTGGGTGATCAGTCGCTATTCGCCCTCGCGGCCTTCAGCCGTTGGCGAAGCCCGCGGTGCTGAACGCGCGAAAGCGCTTGCTGAATTGAACGTCGCTAACACCGAGGCGCTCACGCACTACGGCCGTCTCGATCCCGTGCGCAAGATTGTCCGTCTGCCCGTCGCCGAGGCGATGAAGCTCACGGTGAAGGAATGGGACAACCCCGCCGCCGGCCGCAGCAACCTGCTGCAGCGCGTGGACAAATCCATCGCGCCGTTGCCGAAGATTGATTTCGAGTGAAGCGCAACACCAACCTGACTGTTTGATCAACCCGACTGTTTGATGAGCCTCTCGACCCAAACCGAATCGCGCGCGAACGCCCCAGCCGCCTCCGCGGAAGTGGACGCATCGTGCCGCGCCCCGGTACTGTTCCTTTTCACCAGCGCGTTGCTCTGGTTGGTCGCCTCCGGCGCGCTCGGATTGATTGCTTCGCTCAAGATGCACCAACCGCTGCTGCTCGTGCGCGGTGCTGAGTTGACCTACGGCCGCATCCTCGCCGCTTCCAGCAACGCATTCCTCTTCGGATTCGCCGCTCAAGCGATTCTCGGCGTCACGCTCTGGATGCTCGCACGCCTCGGTGGCACGCCGCTCGTGAAGCCGATCGTCGCGTTGCTCGGTGCAATCATCTGGAACCTCGCTGTGACGGTCGGTGTCGGCGGCATTCTCGCTGGTGACAGCAGCGGCTACGAAGGTTTTGAGTTTCCGTCCTACGCAGTGCCGGCGCTGCTCACCGCCTACACGGCCATCGCCCTCTGCGCGGTCGCGACCTATTTCCAACGCCGCGAGCGCGACAGCTACGTCTCGCAGTGGTATCTGCTCGCGGGCCTGTTTGCGTTGCCGTGGGCGTATCTCACCGTGCACAGCCTCCTCTTGATTAACCCCGTGCGCGGCGTCGCGCAGGCGGCCATCAACGCGTGGGCGGGTGCGGTGCTCCGCGAAATCTGGCTCGGCGGCGCAGCGTTGGCGGTGATTTTCTATCTCGTGCCGAAGCTGCTCAATCGCCCGCTCTACAGCCGCGGTTACGCGCAGATCGGTTTCTGGATGCTGCTCGTGCTCGGCGGTTGGACCGGCCTGCACAGCGGCGCACCGTTGCCGCTCTGGATGGTGCGGATGAGCAGCTTCGCAAGCCTGTTGATGATCTTCCCGCTGTTCGTCGTGGCGTGGAATCTCCACGTCACAGCTGGCGGTCAGCGAGTGTTCGGCGCCGATTGCCGCGTGCTGGCCTTCGCGGGGTCCGGTTTGGTCTTCTATCTTCTGGCGACGCTGGTGATGGCGATAAACCCGCTCATCAGCGAAGCGGTTCAATTCACCTACTACAGCGCCGCGGTGAAGCACATCGCTTTCTACGGCGCGTTTTCGATGGCGATGTTCGCCGCGATTTACCACATCGTGCCGCGGTTGGCCGATGCGGATTGGCCGTGCGCCAACCCCATGAAATGGCACCACAAGCTCGCTGTGGCGGGCGTGATGCTCGTAGCGCTGCCGCTGGCGTTCGCTGGTTGGCAGCAGTGGATGGGATTGCTCGATCCGAGCGCTGACTTCAATCAAATCTCCCGCACAGCGATGAGGGCTTACCGCATCACCACGATCGGTGAGATTCTCTGGCTGGCCGGTTCGCTGCTCTTGGTTGGAAATCTGGTGAAGCTGCTCGCGAACCGGTTCTGCCCGTGCGCCGCACTGGCTAGTTGCACTGCTGAATCGAACGGAGGTGCCCGATGAATCAAGCCCCGCTTTTCTTGCTCGGCATTTTTGCCGCTCTCTCCACCTCGTGGTTCGGACTCGTCGTCTGGCCGCAACTCCAGCTCGGCCAACTCCAGCCGGTCGAGATTGAGGAGACCGGTCAGATTTATCCATCCGCCCGCTCGGGTCTCGCCCAGCAAGGCGCGGATGTCTATCGCGCGAACAACTGCGCCGCGTGCCACACGCAGCAGGTGCGGCCGGGAGCGGACATCGCCCGCGGTTGGGGCGCGCGCCGCACGGTCGCGCAGGATTATCTCTTCGACACGCCGGTGATGCTCGGCTCCTTGCGCATCGGACCGGATCTCGCCAACATCGGCGCGCGTCAGATCGACGACAATTGGCACCTCGTTCATCTCTACAAGCCGCGTCTCGTGGTCGAGAATTCCGTAATGCCGTCGTATCGTTTCCTCTTCACGAAACGCGCCATCGGCGCCAAGCCATCGCTGGACGCCCTCAAGTTGCCGGACGTGGAAGCCGAGCGCATCGAAGGCTACGAGATGATTCCGAAAGCCGATGCCCTCGCACTGGTTGCTTACCTGCGCAGCCTGCGTGCGGATGCGCCCCTCTTTGAGGCGCCCTTGCCGACCAAACCCAAACCGGCCACCCTCTCGGCGCCCAGCACCAATTCCCCTGCCAAGAAATGAACGCGGACACGCAAAAATTTTCATCGCTCCCGCCCGAAGCGGCTGAGCCGAAAGCCGCCGCTGGAGCCTTCCCCATCTGGGTGATTGTCGCCCTCGCTGTCGTGGCGTATTTCGGAACGGTCAAGCTCGATGAGAGCGACGGCGAGTTCTCCGCCCAAGTGTTCGCGCCCTACGTTTCCACCAAGCAACTCGAAGATTTCCTGCCGAAAGATCCCGAGCGCATCGCCTTTCTCGAAGGCCGCAAGCTTTACAGTCAGAACTGCGCGGCGTGCCATCAAGCCTCCGGCCTCGGCTCGCCCGGACAATTCCCGCCGCTCGCCGGATCCGATTGGGTCAAGACCGAAGGGCCGAACCGCATTATCCGCCTCGTGCTTCACGGCATTCAAGGGCCGATCAAGGTCAACGGATTGGACTTCAACAACGCCATGGTGCCGTGGAAGGACAACATGACCGACCAGCAGATCGCCTCGGTCATCAGCTACGTCCGCCGCAACAAGGACTGGAACCACACCTTCTCCGCCGTCACGCCCGACCAAGTCAAAAAGATTCGCGACACCGAGAAGAGCCGCACAGCACCGTGGTCCGCTGAGGAGTTGCTGAAGCTTTCCGACAAGTAAACCTCGCGCGCTTTCGGCGCTGAGATTATTCCGACTTCACGCCTGCTGGCGCTGCCAGTGGGTAATTTTCTTTCGCAAGCTCGCGCCGGTGAGCCAGTACCACCGCTCGTATCGGCGCAACGCAGTCGCCCGCTCGTCCGCGTCGTCGCGGATGAAATGAAGCGCCACATCCGGATCCGGCGTGGAGTTCTCGAAGATGCCGAGCAACCGCGTGCGCGGCAAATCGCCGTCGAGCTCCGAGACTTGGCGCGTACGGAAACCGCATTTCACCGCTAATCGCTGCAGCGTGTGCGGCGAGAAATTGTGGTGATGCGCCACGTGGAAAAAGTGCGAGAGCCGCGAACCGGGCGCCTCGATGTTCGGCACCTCGGCGGCGAACAACCCGCCGGGACGCAGGAGTTGCTTGAGTGTGGTGAGCGTCTGCGTCGGGCTCACGGTGTGCTCGAGCACGTGGTTCATCACGACGAGATCGAAGTGTGCGCGCGGCAAACTCGTTTCCACTTCCTCGAGCAACGCGTTGCGCACGTCGAGGCCCTTCACTTCGCGCGCGAACTTGGCGTGGCCGTCGTGCGGCTCCACGCCGATGAACGTGCCGGTGCCGACGAGCGACTTGATGCTCCAAAGCAACGCGCCGACGCCGCAGCCAACCTCGAGCACCTTCACGCCGGGGCGCAGATGCGGCCGGAGCAGTTGCAACAGCGGCTTTATTTTTGGAAGGCGGCGGCGGAAGAAGGCCTCATCCGGCACGGACTGGCTCTTGTATTGGCCCCAGTAATCCTTGTGATAAAAGTCCGCGTTCGCTTGCTCACTCGGGCGCGGGTTCGTGTGGACTAATCCGCAAGCGCGGCAGATGACCGTTCGCAGCGCGCTGCTGCCGCGCCCTTTCTCGGCGAAGAGCAAATGATTCACACCACCGCACAGGTCACAGGCCTGCTCGGGCGTCGTCTTCGGGGAATTCTCCTTCGGAACAGCCATCCTCGCGCGATTGTTAACTTTGACGGCCGAATGTCAAAAAGCATTTGAAACTTGCCGCCATCGCACCGCGCCACTAGACCAGAGGAATGCGCACCTTTTTTCGAAGCCTCGTGCCGTTCGTTGCATTGATTTGTTTTGTCCGCTCTCTCGCGGCTGCGGAGTTTTCGCTCGCGACCTTTGAAGCCGACGTCACCGTGCCCATCGGCCACGGAATGATGGGCGGCGCGTGGCAGGCGAAGTCCGTCGCCGATCCGTTGTTCGCACGCGGGTTCGTCATTCTCGGTGCGGAGAAACCAATCGTGTTCGTCTCGGTGGATTGGTGCGAAATCCGCAACGACGCGTATGACCGCTGGCGGGCTGCGTTGGCTGAAGCGGCGGGAACCGAACCGGTGCGCGTGCTTGTCACGACCATCCATCAGCACGAAGCGCCGGTGGCGGATTTGGAGGCGGAGCGGATTTTACGCGCACGCAAACTCGCTGGCAGCGTGTGCGATTTGGAGTTTCACGAGAAGGCGGTGCAGCGCGTCGCCGAAGCACTGCGCGCGGCGTTGCTCAAAGCACGCCGGTTCACCCATATCGGCGTTGGTCAGGCGAAAGTGGAGCGGATCGCCAGCAACCGCCGTTATCTGTTACCGGATGGCAAACCGAGTTTCGACCGCGGCAGCGCGACGCGCAATGTGCTGGCGCGCGAGGCCGGCGATGGCGTGATTGATCCGTGGCTCAAGACGCTGAGCTTTTGGAACGGCGACACGCCGTTGGCGGTTGTGAGCGGTTACGCGACGCATCCGATGAGCTACTACCGCACGGGCGAGATCTCCGCTGACTTTCCGGGGCTCGCCCGCGCGCGCCGACAAAAAGAAACGCCCGGCGTGTTCCAGATTTATTTCTCCGGTTGCAGCGGGAACGTCACCGCTGGAAAATACAACGACGGCGCGCGCACGAATCGCGCCGCACTCGGCGATCGACTTCACGCCGCGATGGCGACTGCGTGGCGTGAGACGAAACGTCAACCCGTGGAAACGATCGCTTTTCGTAACGCGCCCATGAAATTGAAAGTGCGTGAAGAGGGCGACTTCGCCCCGGCGGAGCTTGAGAAGAAACTCGCCGCCGGTGTTCCGCCATTCCAGCAATGTCTGGCAGCGATGGGGCTGAGTTGGCGCAAACGCAGTGCGGCCGGCCGGCCGATTGATGTGCCGTTGATTGACTTCGGTTCCGCGCAATTTCTCCTCCTGCCCGGCGAGGCGTATGTGGAATATCAACTCGCCGCTCAGAACCTGCGCCCCGATTCGTTCGTGCTCGTGGCCGGTTACGGTGATGGCGCGACTGGCTACATCCCGACCGAGCAGCACTGGGCAGAGCGCGACGGCAATCTGCACGACTGGTGCTGGGTCGCGCCCGGCGCGGAGCTGGGGATGCTCGATGCGCTCCGGCGTGTGCTGCTGCCGCCGCGGTGACCTTGCGCTCTCCGCTGTTCGGGATTATCAGTAGGACGTGAATCCCCACGAAGCGCTCGTCGCGCTCAACCTCATCGAAGGCGTCGGCCCCATCCGCGTTCGCCAACTGCTCGATCACTTCGGCGAAGCGCCGGCGATTCTGCGCGCCAACGGCACGGAATTACAACGCGTGCGCGGTATTGGTCCGGAGATCGCCTCGGCCATTTCGAATTGGGAAAAGGCCGTGGACCTCGCCGGTGAACTGAAGCGCGTCGAGGACTTCGGCTGCCGCGTGATCACCCAACTGGACGAGGAATATCCCGAGTCGCTCCGGGAGATTTACGATCCGCCCGTTGTTCTTTACGTGAAAGGCCGGATGGAGCCGCGCGACCGGCAGGCCGTGGCGATGGTCGGCTCGCGCCAGACGACGCATTACGGTATCGAGACGGCGCGCAAGCTCGCGTGGCAGCTCGCCGCGTCGGGCGTCACGGTGGTGAGTGGCGGCGCGCGCGGCATCGACACAGCGGTGCATCAGGGCGCTCTCGCGGCGAAAGGCCGGACCATCGCTGTGCTCGGCACCGGCATCAACATCGTCTTCCCGCCAGAGAACTCGGAACTGTTCGAGCGCATCGCCGCCACCGGCGCGGTCATCACGCAGTTCCCGTTCAACCGACCGGCGGACAAACAGAGTTTTCCCATCCGTAACCGCATCGTGGCGGGCATGACGCTCGGCACGGTGGTGGTCGAAGCGAACCTCACGAGTGGCGCGCTCATCACGGCGGGTCTCGCCACCGAGTACGGCCGGCAGGTTTTCGCTGTGCCGGGCCGCGTGGATTCGCCACGCAGCAAAGGTTGCCACGATCTCATCAAGACAGGCGCGAAGCTCTGCGAGAACGTCGAGGATATCTTGAGCGAGTTCGAGTATCTCTTTCCCGCGAGCAATCGCGCGGCCACATTGAGCGAAGGCGGCGCGCGGTTGACGATCGAGCTTTCTGCGAACGAACAGAAAATCCTCGGCGCGCTCGATCACGAGGAACGGCAGATTGACGAGATTATCCGCCATGCTGGCCTGCCCGTCGCGACGGTCTCGGTGACGCTGCTCGGCTTGGAGATGAAACGGTTGGTGCGGCAGCTTCCCGGCAAGATCTTCGCGCGGAACAGTTGAGCGGCCGCTTGCTTTCGCTGCGGGCTTCACCTAAAAGGCACGGGTAACTCAACCAACTAGTTATGTACACAATCATCGGCGGCGACGGCAAAGAATACGGTCCGATTGCTCTTGAGCAGATTCAGCAATGGATTGCACAGGGGCGCGCCAACGGCCAAACCCAGGTGCAGAAGGAAGGCGGAACGTTTCAGCCGTTGTCGAGCCATCCGGAATTGGCCGCCTTGCTACCGGGCGCGAGTGGTGCCGCCAGCGCACCGCCGGTGCAGGGTTTTAAGCCAGTGTCGGGGTTCCGGCCAATCGGCAGTGCGGGCAGCGTCGAGGGTGAAGTGCCGCTGCCGGCCGATGTGTTGACGCGCGATTTCCATCTGAACATCGGCGATTGCATGAGCCGCGGCTGGGATTTGATGAAGGCGAACTTCGGCGTGGCCGTGGGCGTCGTGTTGCTCTACGGCTTCATCATCATTGTCATCTCACTGTTGGGGATGATTCCCTGCCTTGGCCTTATCTTCTCGCTGGCGAGCATGGTGGTCAGCGGGCCGTTGATGGGCGGCTTGCTCTATTTCTTCATCAAGAGTTCCCGCAGACAGCAGGCTGGCGTGGAGGACCTTTTCTCGGGCTTCAAGCGCAACTTCGTCCACCTGGTGCTCGCCCAGATTGTGCAGGGTATTTTGGCGTTCGTCGCGATGCTGCCGGGCATCACTCTCACGGGGGTGACGCTGTTTATCATGGGTGTTCGTTTCGAGAAAGGTCACCAACTTCCAACCGAAGCGGCGCTGGCGGGATGCGCGGTGCTCCTCGTGACCGCGTTTGTGCCGCTGATTTACCTGAGCGTCCGCTGGGCTTTCACGCTGCCGCTGGTGGTGGATCGCAAGATGGATTTCTGGCAGGCGATCGTCACGAGCTGGAAAGTCGTCGGCAAACATTGGTGGAAGACCTTCGCCTTCGTCTTCGTAACTAGCCTCATCAATATAGCCGGCCTATTCTGTTTCTGTCTGGGTGGACTGGTGACGGGTCCGTGGATGCTCTTCGCCTACGTCAACGCCTACGAAGAACTCTTCGGAGTGCGCGGTGGCGCCACGCCGTCTGCGTCTGAGCCCAATGCTTGATGTCGCCAAGGCACGCGCCTGTCTGTTGAGCAACCTGCTGGTGTTGCCCGGGCTTGGCTCGGTGATCGCGAGCCGCGCGGTAGGCTGGGCGCAAATCACGCTCGCCGTGCTCGGCTTCTGCGCCTCCGGCACGGGCGCGGTTTGGTCGCTCGGTTGGATTCTGAAGAACCGTGAAGCCATGGGCGAAGGCATCGTGGAACTCTCCGGTCTCTGGCTCCCACTCGGCGTGGCCGTGAGTGGACTCGCGCTCTTCGCGGCTGCGTGGTTGTGGGGACTCTTCACCGGACTCAACCTGCTGCACGAAGCGAAACGCGCCGCCGCCACGCCGCCGCCATTGTAACGCTGTCAGACCGCGCGCAGTCGCTCGCTTGACTTTGCTTTCGCGCCCGCGAAGCTTGCGCCGATGCAACGGGACAGCCTGCTCAAACCCGCCGCGATCGCCTTCGTCATCGCGCTGATTACGTATGCGACGTTCTACTCGTGCGATGGCCACCTGCGCACGCGCAAAGGGCCGTGGCAGCTCGAGTTCACCGCCGACACGAACGGCGTTCCGGCCGTCGTCATCCACCAGCCCTCGCTCGGCGTGGAGCGGTTCCAACTCATCTTCGCCGGCGAACGTGTGCCGACGAATTTCGTGCCCGCCACTATCCGCTTCGACACACCGCAGCAGACCGTGCCGGCCGGCGAGTTTCTCTATCACGATTTGATGTATCTGCCGGGTGTGGTGACGCTGAATCTCTTCGGTCACGGCATCGAGCTGTTGCCACGCGCGCTCATCGTGAACGGTCGCGAGGAACCGTGGCGTCCGACGGCGACGATTGAATTGAAGCCCGAGGCCAAGAAAACGTTGCCGCCCGTGCCGAAGAAAAAGAAGCGTTACTGAACCGTTCACGTCGGGACTGACCTCTTCTGCCTGCTCATTCCTTTCGTGGAAGCGCGCCGGGCACCTTCGTAAAATCGAAATCCACCACCGCTTCAGCCGCCAGCGTGCCGAGCTGCGAACGGAGCGCGACCACGCTTCCGCCGTCGGCGGGATGGTTGCGGTTCGCGAGAAAGATCACGAACGTGCGCGAGAACGGATCAATCCAGACAGACGTGCCGGTCCAGCCGGTGTGGCCGAACGAGCCGATGGGGAAGAGCTTGCCGCGCGGGCCGCTGTACGGCGAATCAATGTCCCAACCCAAGCCGCGCCGCGCGGACACAGCCGCAGGCGATTGCACGCTCGTCATCAGCAGCACCGTTTCAGCCCGCAACACGCGTGCGCCGTCCAACTCGCCGCCGTTCAGCAGCATTCGCGAGAAACGCGCGAGATCGTTCGCGGTCGTGAATAACCCCGCGTGACCGGCCACGCCACCCATCCGTCGCGCCGTCGGATCATGCACTTCGCCGCGCAGGTAGACATTGTTCGTCGCTGTCGTCGGCGCGATGCGTGATCGCGCGGATGTGCCGGGGCGGAAGCCGGTATCGTTCATTTTTAGAGGGCCGAAGATTTCACGCGCTGCAAACGCATCCAACGATTCGCCAGTCACGCGCCGCACCAGTTCGCCGAGCAAGATGAAGTTAATGTCGCTGTAAACGAACTTCGTGCCGACCGCCGATTGTAATTTCTCTCCACAAGCGAGCTGCACGGCCTTCGCGGCGCCTTGCCACGGTTGAGCCAAACTCAGGCCGGGACGCAGCCCCGACGTGTGCGTGAGCAGATGCCGCACGGTGACATTCTCGCGTCCCTCGCCGCTGAACTCCGGAATGAACTCGCGCACGGGCGCGTCCAGTTTCAAACGGCCGCGTTCGAGCAACATCGCGATGGCTGGCGCGGTGGCGATGGATTTGGTGAGCGAAGCGGCGTCGAAAATCGTGTCGGCGCTCATCGGTTCCGCCTGCGGCGCGATGGCGCGGTGGCCGGATACTTTTGAATAAGTGATGCCGTTGCGTTCGAGCCAGAGAACGCCGCCGGGCAGTTTCATCTCCGAGATGGCTTGTGCAATGGCGGCGTCCATCGCCGCGAGTTTCTCGCTGTGGAAAACCTTTTTCGCCGGTGCAGGTGTTACTTGAGGTGTTGGTGCGGGTTTCGGCGTGGGCGCGACGGTGACCGGCGGCGGTTGCGTGATGACAGTCGCCGGCTTCTTTTCCGGCGTGCGGCAAGCGGTCAACGCCAGCAGCACGGCGAGCGAGAGCGGAATGAGGACACGGTCCATTGCCTGAGGATGATGACGCGCTTTCATACGCCTCTCAAGCGCAACGTCTTTTCAGATTCTTGGGCTTGCGGCAGATGCGCGGCGGAGCGATGATTCGACCCTTCAAAGAAAGTAATGTATCGGCAACACAACATCGTCTTCACGCCTGCGCGTTTTCTCTGCGCCGCAGTGGTGTGTTGCCTCGTGTTGTTGTTCACGGCGACAGCTTTCGCGGCGCAGCTGATTTATCAGAAGCCGCCCGCGGACATCGCGGAGATTCTCGCCGCGCCCGATGCCCCGCAGATTTCGCTCAGCCCCGCGCGCGACCGGATGCTGCTGGTGCAGGGCTTGCGGCATCCCGCCATCGCCGAGTTGGCGCGGCCGATGGTGCGGCTGGCCGGCCAGCGCGTGAACCCGCAGAACAACGGGCCGCACGGCGCGCCGGGTTTCGTGGGGTTGACGCTCAAGACGTTTGTTGACGGCAAAGAACGCAAGGTGGTGTTGCCGGACAATTCGCGTATCAGTTTCCCCGTGTGGTCGCCGGATGGAAAACTCTTCGCGGTGGTGCGCTACGGTTCGACGCAGTTGGAACTCCTAATCGGCGACGCGCAGAGCGGGCAGTTGAAGGTGTTGAAAGGCGCGGCGCTCAACGGCGCGTTCGGCGAAATCTTCCAATGGATGCCCGACAGCCAGCACATCATTTGCAAGGCGGTGCCGGCGAAGCGCGGGAAGCCGCCGATCGCGCCCGCGGCGCCGGTCGGTCCGACGGTGCAGGAGACTGGCGCGAAGGCTGCGCCCGTGCGGACGTATCAGGATCTGCTGGAGAGCGCGCATGATGAGGAACTGTTCGACCACTATCTCACGGCGCAGCTCGCGTTGGTGAACGCGCGCTCGGGCCAAGTCGTATCGCTCGGAAAGCCCGGTGTGTTCGCAGCTGTGGAGCCGTCGCCGGATGGGCGATTCCTGCTAGTGGAGAGCATTCGCCGCCCCTACTCGTATCAGGTGCCGATTCCGCTGTTCGCAAAAAAATTCGAGGTGTGGGATCGCGCGGGACAAGTGGTGAAGCCGCTCGCCGAGCATCCGTCGGGCGAAAATCTTACGGTTGGCGGCGTCGTGGATCAACCGCGTAGTCACCACTGGCAACCGACTGCGCCGGCCACGCTGGCGTGGGTGGAGGCGCTCGATGGCGGCGATCCGCGTGCGAAAGCCGAGCGTCGCGACCGCGTCCTGCTTTGGGCCGCGCCGTTCGCAGATGAACCGCGTGAGATGGCGCGGATGGAGCATCGTTTCTCGGCCGTCACGTGGGGCGAAGATGGGCAGACGGCGTTGCTGCGTGAGTTCCAAAGCAGCCGGCGCTGGTATCGCACGTGGCTGTTCAACCTAGATAAAACGGAGGTCGCGCCGCGCCTGCTGTGGGATCTCTCGTCGCAAGAACGATTCAATCATCCCGGCACGCCGCTGATGCGTTCGTTGCCGAACGGCAAGCGTGCGATGCGCATGTCGGATGGCGCGATTTTCCTCACTGGCCAAGGTGCATCGTCCGAGGGCGACCGGCCGTTTCTCGACCGGCTCGATGTGGCGACACTCGAGGCCAAGCGCGTTTTCCGCTGCGACGACACGAGCTACGAGAGCGTGGTGGCCTTCGTGAAGAATGATGGTTCGGAATTCATCACGCGCCGCGAGACGGCGGTCGAGCCGCCGAATTATTTCCTGCACGGCACCGGCGAACCGCGGCCGCTCACGCAATTCCGCGACCCATTTCCAGAATTGCGCGCGGTGAAGAAGCAGCTCGTCACCTATCAGCGCGAAGACGGCGTGCCGCTCTCTTTCACGCTTTATCTGCCGCCCGGTCACGAAGCCGGCAAGCCGCTGCCGACGATTCTCTGGGCGTATCCGCGCGAGTTCACCGACGGCGATCTTGCGGCTCAGCAGGTTTCTTCGCCGCACCGATTCACGCGATTCACCGGTTCGCTGCATCTCTTTTTTGCACTGCAGGGCTTCGCGGTGCTGGACAATGCATCGCTGCCGGTAATCGGTGATCCGAAGACGGCGAACGACACTTTCGTGCCGCAGATTATCGCCGCGGCGAAGGCGGCGGTGGATAAGGCGGTGGAGCTCGGCGTGACCGACGCGCGCCGTGTCGGCGTGGGCGGTCACAGCTACGGGGCGTTCATGGCGGCGAATCTGCTGGCGCACACGGACATCTTCCGCGCCGGCGTGGCCCGTAGCGGCGCTTACAATCGCACGCTCACGCCGTTCGGTTTTCAGAATGAGCGCCGCACTTTGTGGGAAGCGCCGGAGACGTACATCAAGGTTTCGCCGTTGTTGCACGCCGACAAGCTGAAGGAGCCGTTGCTGCTGATCCACGGCGAGTTCGACAACAACCCCGGCACATTTCCCGAGCAGAGCGAGCGCCTTTTCGACGCGATCAATGGCAACGGTGGAACCGCACGATTGGTGATGCTGCCCTTCGAATCGCACATCTACGTCGCGCGCGAGTCGGTCGGCCACACGCTGCACGAGATGCTCGCGTGGTTTAATAAGCACGTGAAGAACGCCGGCAACGGTTCGTCCGGCGCGACCGCGGGGAAGTGATCTTCAGACGGCGTCGCTCGTCAGGCTGCAAAGAGTTTCTTCAGCTGCTGCAGCGTCGGCGGAATAGCGATGAACGGATCTTCGGCTGACTCGTATTCGAGGGCGACAAACCCCTGATAATTCGCTGCGCGCATCAGTTTCACGAGGCGCGGCAAATCGGCCAACTCGGACTTGGCCGCGCCGACTCGGCGAATCTCGGTCTTGAGCTGGATGTTCACCGCGTAAGGCAGGGCTTGCTCGAAGTCCGCATACGGATCGGCTGTGCGGAAGTTTCCCGAATCGAGATTCACGCCGAGCCACGGGCTTTGCACCATCTTGATCAAGTGGATGAGATTCTCCGCCGTGCCGATGCTGTCGTGGTTTTCGAGGCCGAGGAACACGCCCTTTTTGCCGGCGTAATCGCAGCATTCTTCGAGCGCGCCGATGATGTTCTTTTCCGCGTCAGCCTTCGCCGGGGTTTTGCTTTGTCCAGCGAAGATACGTACGTGAGCTGTGCCGAGCGCGGCGGCGCGATCCGTCCAAAGTTTCACTAACGCGATTTCGCGGTCGCGTGCCTCGCCTTTCGGATGCGTGAAATTGTTGCCCACTGCCGTGCCGCTGATGGCGAGCCCGCGCAGGAAGGCGTGCCGACGCAGCCGGTGCAGGAAAGCGTCGTCAGTCTCCTTCGGGAAAAAGTAGCTGGTCAATTCCGCGCCTTCGCAGCCGTGGTCGGCACAGAAATCGAGGAACTGGAAAAAGTCGATGGTGCGCGCCGGTCCAGCGCCTTTCTCCTGCCGCGTACCGTCCTTGAAGAATTGGCGGAACGAATAGGCTGCGAGGCTCAAGCGCAGGGTCGGCTTGCCGAGGCGTTTGAACGGTTCGATGGCGTGGCTGGCCGGAGCGATGGCGAGACCGGCGGTGGCGAGGCTGGCACAGTTCAGAAACTCACGACGCGAGAGGTTGTTCATAAGCGAACCGTAGCGGGGCGGCTCGTTGACGGAAACTTTCTTTTTCATAATGCACCGTCCGCTTGCCGCGCGTTCGCAGCCCTTCTACGCTCACGCGCATGAAACAGTTCATTGCCGCGCTGCTGGCTTGCGCATGTCTCGTATCCTCCGCATTCGCCGCCGAGATTCCGCCGAAGGAGCGGATGGTGGTACTGATTACGATCGACGGTTTCCCCGCCTGGTTGTGGGAAGATCCGACGTTGCCGGTGCCGACACTTCGCAAGTTGGCGCGCGAAGGTGCGTCGGCGAAGGCGATGACGATTTCGAACCCCGCTGTGACGTGGCCGAACCACACCACACTCGTCACCGGCGTGACGCCCGCGAAGCACGGTGTGCTTTACAACGGTCTGCTGCTGCGGCCCGCTGGCTTGCCGCCGAAGCTCGAGCCGTGGAAGGACAAGAACGTGCTGGTGCGCGTACCGACGGTGTACGACCTCGCCTTCAAGTCCGGCCTCAGCACCGCGCAGGTGGACTGGGTGCCGACGACAAACTCGATGACGCTAACGTGGGAGTTTCCGGAAATCCCGAATCCGAACGGCGTCATCGAGAAGGAGCTCGCCGCCGCGGGTGTGATTGACGCGGCCGGCTTTCGCGAGTTCACCAAACGCAATCCCGCGTGGCGCGATATGATTTGGACGAAGGCCGCCACGCACATCGCGACCACGCGCCGGCCGAACCTGCTGCTGTTCCATCTGCTGGTGACCGACGCGCACAATCATAAATACGGTCCCGGTTCGCCGGCGAGCCACACGGCATTCGCTTACGCCGATGCGTGCGTGCGCGAATTGCTCGACGGCATCGAGGCCGCAGGCTTGAAGGAGAAGGTGACGCTGGTCATCACGACCGATCACGGATTCAAGACGGCCAAACGGATCATCCGCCCGAACATCGTTCTACGGCGTGAAGGGTTGCTGCAAACAGCCGGGCCGACGGTGGCGAGGTGCGATGGGTATGTTTCCGTGCTCGGCGGCAGCGCGATGGTTTTCGTGACCAACCCCGAGAAACGCGCGGCACTTTTGCCGCGCTTGAAGGAATTACTGGCGAAGGTTGAAGGCATCGAACGGGTTGTTGAGCCGAAAGATTATCCCGCGCTCGGTTTGCCATCACCGGAACAGAATGGGCAGATTGGTGATTTGATTCTGCTCGCGAAAGGCGGCTACGGTTTTCACGTTTCACCGATTGGCGAGGAGGTGGTGTCCGACGTGACGCCTGATGTGTACGTCGGTCATCA
>Ga0208942_1000309_pt1 | contig 20981 bp, 19 predicted proteins | sample GreLakmeSU08MSRF_FD_187704 | JGI IMG/M metagenome (GOLD analysis project Ga0208942, IMG submission 187704) | Freshwater lentic microbial communities from great Laurentian Lakes, MI, USA - Great Lakes metaG SU08MSRF (SPAdes) | ecosystem: Environmental > Aquatic > Freshwater > Lake | place: Great... | reverse complement strand
AGAGCGAGTGGAAATTTGGCGCGGCGAAGGACGGCTTCGTGCTGGATGTCGCGGCGCACCCCGACGGCTACTTGCTGCTGGTGACGAGCGGGCAGCCCGGCAGCGGCAAAATCCTCTTCCTGCGCCCCGGCGAGAAGGAGCCGTTCTTCACGCACACCAACGTGGCGAATGTCCACTCCGTCACGCTGCACCCCGATGGCAAACGCTTCGCCGTCACCGCGATGAGCAAGGCCAGCAACGGCAACGGCCGCCCGAAGACCGCCGACGGTGCCTACCCCGGCAACACCTCCCCCGTGCATCTCTTCGAGCTTCCGGCGTAACTCCGCGGGGCATTGTCCTCGCGAACTTTCTCTCGCTCGACTCACTACGCATCCCGGTGCGTCGGTTGGGGCTTGCCGGGGCGGAAGTGTTCGAGGTGTTCGAGCCGAGTGGTGAGGGAAGGGAATTTCTGGGTGAGTTCAGCGAGGGATTTTTCGACGGCGTCTCGCAACGTTTCCGGAGCAGCCTCGGCCCGCAGATTCAAAATGAGCTGGCCGCTGGAGATGGGTTCTTCCAATGACTGCGAAAGCTCGGGCACGAAATCGTTTCTCACGAGGTTGATGACGGCCACATCGCTGCCAATGCTGTCGTCGGGGCTGAGCGTCATTTTGAAATGGGCGACCTCGGCCGCCGCGAAGCGGAGCCGTGTCTGCACGTGGCTGGCCAATTGACGCAGGACGTCGTTCGCGTCGAATTCGCTGGGAGCGGTGAGCGTGACGGTGGCATTCAGCCAGCCGAGGAGCGCCTCGCCTTCGGCATAGAGATCGTAGTCCACCTCCATCACGCTGCGGGCTTGTTGCTCGGAGCTGATGATGCGGTTGAGCCACGCGTCCAATCCGGACCCGCTCCTCGCGCAGATTTCAAATATCTCGGCCTGTGGGAAATCCTTCGCCAACGCTGCGCGCAGGGCGGCGAGTTTCTCTGCGCTGAACAAATCGGTTTTGTTGATGACGATGAGGTCGGCCTCTTCGAGTTGCTTCCGGTAGATATAAAGCACCTTCTCGGAAAACCGGCCGCCTTCATCAAGGCCGAGCACGCGCGCGGCGCGCACGGGATCCACAAGCACGCTGAGCGGCGCGATGAGGAATTGATCTCCATACATCCGGCGGAGAGGGTAGGTGACGGTCGCGACGAGATCGGTGCAACTGCCGACGGGTTCGGCGATGAAGATGTCGGGACGCGAGGCGGCGGTGAGTTTATTCGCAGCGTCCACGAGTGAATTGAAGCGGCAACAGAAACAACCACCGGGGATTTCCTCCGTGGCAAATCCGCGCGAGCGGAGCATCGCCGTGTCCACCAACTCGCTGCCTTGATCGTTGGTGATGAGGCCGACGCGCTGGCCTTGCTGCGTGAGCCGCTGGGCGAGCTTGGCGATGGCGGTAGTTTTTCCCGCGCCGAGGAATCCGCCGATCATGAGATAACGAGCTTTCACGATGGGGTTCATTTAAGACTCCTCGCCTTTCTGTTTCTCCATGATGCGATCAATGGTCTTGTCGAGGTGCGCGACGTAACCGTGGACGTCCACACAGGTCGCGTCGGGTTCGCCCGTGAATTCGTAGAGCCAGCCCGCAGTGTGCGGCTCTTTGTTCACGAGCGTGATTTTCTCGCGCAAGATTGGGTTACCACCGGCGAAGGTTCCCGTGCCGACGCAGAAGAGATCGGAGATGGCCTTGAAGCCTTCGATCCACCCGAGGACTTCACCGGGTTGCACCGCCGCACCGAGCGCAGCGTCGAAGTTGTGGTCCACCATTTCGCCCAACATTCGCGTGGCGAACTTCGTGAAACCGACGCGCCAGCAGCCGTTCGGCTGTCGCGCCAGCCAGAAGTGCGAGGGGCTGTAGCGGGCCTCCACGGGCAGGTGCGCGATGAACGTGACGCGCTTGTAGAAGAGGGTCTTGGGTTTGTCCGTGGACATTGTTTTGCCCGCTGATGCTTTCGGAAAGGCGCGATGGAGGCAAGCCTGCACAAAAGTCTCGAAACCACCGGCACGAGCCGTATCGTGGTTCGACAATGATTTACTTCGACCACAACGCCACGACCTCGCTGCATCCGGCGGCGCGCGCGGCGTGGCTCGAAGCGAATGACACGCTCATCGGCAACCCATCGAGTCCGCACCGTATTGGCGCGCGTGCAGACGCGGCACTGATAGCCGCACGACAGAAGCTCGCGGGCATCCTCGGTTGCGACGCGCTGGATATCGTCTGGACCAGCGGCGCGACGGAGTCGGCCAACATCGTCCTCGCGCACGCGGCGCGCACACTCGCGCCGGACGCAGAGATTTTGGTTTCGGCCATCGAACATCCCTGCGTGCTTGCGCCGGCGCGGCATCACTTCGGCGCGCGCCTTCGATTGATGCCGGTCACACGCGAGGGCGTGCTTGATTTGAACTGGCTCGAAGCGGAGTTGAAAAAGCGTCGGCCCGGACTCGTCGCGTTGATAGCCGCGAATAACGAGACCGGTGTCTTGCAACCGTGGCGCGAAGCGCACGCGCTCTGTCGCGCGCACGAGGTGAAGTTCTTCTGCGACGCCGTGCAATGGATCGGCAAGCTGCCGTCCCGCGGTCTCGGCGCGTGCGATTTCGTCAGCGGCAGCGCGCACAAATTCGGCGGACCGAAAGGAGTTGGCTTTTTGAAGTGCCCCGCGAAAGGGCGCGTGGAACCCCTGCTGCTCGGCGGTCCACAAGAAGAAGGCCGCCGCGCCGGCACGGAGAATGTGCCCAGCGTGCTCGCGATGCTCGCCGCACTCGAAGCACGCGAAGCGACGATGGAAACGGTCTCGCGGGACCAACAACGCGCGGACTTTGAAACGCGACTGCTCGCCGCGTTGCCCGGCGCGGAGATCGTGGGCGACGGCGCGGCGCGTTTGTGGAACACGGTGATGGTGCTGATGCCCGATGCCGATTGCCAGCAGCGCTGGGTCGTGAAATTGGACAAGGCCGGATTCGCCGTCTCCACCGGTTCGGCCTGCGCGAGCGGCAAGGAAGCGCCGAGCCACGTGCTCACGGCGATGGGGCGTTCGCCGGCGGAGGCTGCGCGCGTACTACGGTTCAGCGCCGGTTGGGAGAGCACGGCGCAGGAATGGGATTCGCTACTCGCCGCGTTGGAAAAAGTGGCCGGGGGGATGGCGGCGCGCTGAACGTGTCGCCGGCCGGGAGAATTCGCTTTCCGACGCAAACGCGCGTTGTCATCTTTCACTCCAATGGACCCAACCCACACTTGCCCTTGCCAGCACTGTGGACAAGCGCTGGCGTTCCCGCCGGAGATGCTCGGGCAGGAAGCCGGCTGCCCGCATTGCGGCGCAGCAACGTTGCTGCACGATCCCGCCGCGGTCGCGCCCGTCATCGAGGCGGTCACTGAAGCAGCGACGGAGCGGGCGTGGTTTTATAATCTCGCGGGAGAGACGCACGGACCGCTGGCGGAATCGGCCGTGGCCGCGATGTTCGCGACAGGACAACTGTCCCCTGAAACGTGGGTGTGGTCGGAAGGCGAAGCGGATTGGCGCCCGTCGAACGAGATCGCCTGCTTCCAACTCGCGCCTCCTCCGATTCCTCCAAAGATTCCACCGAAGCTGCCATCGAAATCGATCGGCGCATCCGGCGGCTTGGGCCAGATCGCAGGGCGTTCGACTGGCGGGACAGCGCAGTTCCGGCCAACGAGTTCCTCGACGAGTTCTGTTTCCTCAATGGATTCATCCAGGGGCTCCGCGCCAATTTCGACGAAGGAGCCGAGGTCGAGTTTCAAACCCACCGGCGCGAGTGCTGGCAGCGGTGGCGGCGGTGGGTTCTCAAGATTTTCCGGAGGGAAGATGCTGAAGATCGCGGGCAGTACGCTCGTGGTGTTGTTCGTCGTGGGCAGCATCGCGATGAAAGTGGTCTGGAAAACGGGCGTGCTCGCGAACGTGCCGGTGTTGGGGAAGATTTTCGGCGGCGGCAATTCCTTGCAGACTGAGGTGAAGAATTACCTCACGTTCCGCGACCAGCAGATCAACGCGGTGAACGAAGTGACGTCAACGATGCCGGGCGGGCCGGCCGCGCTGGCCGCGACGTTGGAGCGCTCGGTCATCCCGGTCTTCGAGACATTCTTGCGTGCGTATCAGAATTATCCCGTGAAGGATGCCGAGTTGCTGGCGGTGAAACAAATCGAGGTCACCATCGCGCAGCAACGAATTCAGGCTTACAAGGCGTTGGTCGAGGCGTGCAAACAGCAAGATCGACAGCAGATTCAGTCGGCGCAAAGGAATCTAAAGCAGACCGAGCAGCGTGAGCGGGAAGTACAGAACAAGCTTCGCGAAATCGGCAGCAAGGCCGGCGTGAACATCATGTTCCGGCCGTTTTGAGGAGTCGCGCCTCAGCGCTTTTGTCCTAGCCAAAGAAGGACGATCGGCACGACGAGTCCGAGTGTGATGGCGATCCAGACCTGCCACTGCGCGCGCGTGCTTTTGAAAGCGAGCACGATGCCGATGGCGATGGCGAGCGTGGCGAGGATGGCCATCGCGATGACGAGCACTTGGAAGAGCTTCGGCGATCCTTGCTTGAGCTCGCCTTCCTTCGGATAAATCTGCTCCACGTGAACGAAGCGGAGTTTTTGCAGCAGCGTCTCGGCCTCGCTCGGATGCTTGGCGCGCTGGGGATTCACCGTCTGATACCAGCCGGAGAGGATGTAAAAAATCAACAGCGGGGCGAAGAAGCAGCCGAGGTAGAGGTGGACGCGGCGGAGGAGTTTCACGGGCGCTTGCCTTTGGACGGCGTGGTGTCGATCGGTTCGGGGATGAGAATTTTCTGACCGACCACGAGGCGCTCCGGTCTCAGGCCTGGATTGGCGGCCATCACCTGACTGAAGGTGACCGTCTTCTTGCCCTGTTTCTTGAACTCAGTGTTGTAGGCGGCGATGATGGCCAGCACGGACTCGCCCTGTTCAATGGCGTGTTCGAAACCTTTCACCGGCACGGGAGGGATGACGGTGGTGTTCGTATCGGCGGGCAACTTCGGGCGTGTGAAATTGCCGCCGCTGGTCAGCGTCTTCGCCATCTTCGTCATCTCGTTCAAAATCAGCTCGCGGTCGGCGAGGCGTTTCTTGTCGAGTTCGGCGATTTTATCGCCGAGATCCTTGATGGCCGCGCGCGTGGCGTAGTTCGTGCCGGCGCGCTGGACGGACTGCTCGGTCTCCTCGCGCATCGTCTTCAGCTCGACTGCGACGTCGGCGAGGCGCTTCTGGAGCACGGTTTGCGCCGTGATAAGATCCTCGAGAATGGCGGCGAGCTTCTCCAACTTCTCCTCGGTCTCCGGCAGTTCGATTTTCTTGGGCGCGACCTTTTTTGGCGGCGGCTTCGGCGTATCGTTCGTCTGACTGTTTGAAATCGGCTCTTGCTTCGGATCGACTGGCTCAACCTTTGGAACGATTCCTTTCGGTACCGATTTCTCGGCGGGCACGTCCTTGGGTTCGGTCTTCGGCGCGGGTTCCTTCTTTGGTTCCCCGGGCGGCGTGTCTTGCGCGGACAAAATCAGCGCGGCACCGAGGCCGGCAACGAGCAACAGATAGACAGATCCTCCACGATTCATAACGCGAAAGTAGGAAGCGACCGCGCCGATGGCAAGCGGCGATTTCGTGCGCGGTCATTTTACACTTTGCTCGGCGCGTGGCGGACGTAGGCTTGGCTCGTGACGATTCTCGAAGTCATCCAGCGCAGCGTCGATTATCTCGGCAAACACGGCGTGGATTCGCCGCGGTTGCAGGTGGAGCTGTTGCTGGCGCATCTGCTGCGATTGCCGAGGATGCGGCTCTATCTCGAGTTCGAACGCGTGTTGGTCGAGTCGGAGTTGGCAGCGCTGCGCGAACTGGTGAAACGCCGCGGCCACCGTGAACCGTTGCAGCACCTCGTCGGCTCGGTATCGTTTTGTGGCTTTGAACTGACGGTGAACCGTCACGTGCTCGTGCCGCGACCGGAGACCGAACTGCTCGCTGAGCGGGCGTGGCATTTCCTCGCATCTGCCACGCCGCCCACGCCAGTCGCGCTCGACCTCTGCACGGGCAGCGGCTGTCTCGCCATCGCCATCGCGATGAAGTGTCCGCGCGCGGCGGTGCACGCGGCAGATCTTTCGCTGGAGGCGTTGACGGTTGCGCGCACGAACGCAGAGCGGCACGCCGAGCCAGCGCGAATCACCTTTCACGAAGGCGACTTATTCGCACCCTTGCCCGCAGATTTGCGATTCGACCTCATCGTCTCGAACCCGCCCTACATTCCCGCTAGCGAAATCGCGACGCTCGAGCCAGAGGTACGGGATTGGGATCCGCGTGCGGCGCTGGATGGCGGCGCGGACGGGTTGGTTTTTTATCGGCGCATCGCGGGGGAGGGCGCGGCGCGACTCCGTCCCGGCGGCCGATTGATGGCGGAGTTCGGCGACGGTCAGGCGGAAGCTATTCGTGAAATATTTTCCGCGACCGGCTGGCAGATGCCCGAGATTCTTTCTGATTTGAACGGCAAACCGAGAATCATTATTGCGTCAACTGCGGGTTCGTGAAATAACCTCGACCGTCAAACAGGAGGCTCATCCGTATGGATAGTTTGTTGATCAAAGGGGGCGTGCCGTTGCACGGCGAAGTGGAAATCAGCGGGGCGAAGAACGCCGTGCTCCCGATTATGGCGGCCACGTTGCTCACCGCCGAGACGTGCGTGATCCGCCGCGTGCCCGATCTCTCCGACGTGAAGTTCATGGGCCAGATTCTCACCTCGCTCGGCGCGGAGGTGAAATTCGAAGGCGACACGCTCACCGTCCGCGCGGCGAAAATCAAACCGTTCGGCGACTACGAATTGATCCGCAAGATGCGCGGCTCGGTCTGCATCCTCGGTCCGTTGCTCAGCCGATTGCGCAAGGCCACTGTGTCGTTGCCCGGCGGTTGCGCGATTGGCGCGCGTCCAATTGGGCTGCATCTGAAAGGTCTTAAAGCACTTGGCGCGAAAATCTCCATCGAGAACGGATACGTCCGCACCACCACGCCAAAATTAGCCGGCGCAGAAATTTTCCTCGGCGGCCGACTTGGTCCCACTGTGCTTGGCACGGCGAACGTGATGATGGCTGCGACTCTCGCCGACGGCGTCACGGTCATCCATAGCGCCGCGTGCGAACCGGAGGTGGTGGACTTGGCGAATTTCCTGAACGCGATGGGCGCGAAGATCAGCGGCGCCGGCAGTCCGACCATCACCATCATCGGTGTTGATCAGCTTCACGGTGCAGAGCACGAAGTGATTCCCGACCGCATCGAGGCCGCGACGTTCGTTATCGCCGCCGCCGCGACGAACGGCGAAGTGACGCTGCGCGGTGCGCGCGCGGATCATCTTCTGGCCGTGTTCGACAAGTTGCGCGAAGCGGGCGTGAAGGTGGAACGCAACGGCACATCGCTCATCGCGCGCCGCAGCGGTCGGCTGAAGCCGGTGGACGTCACCACGCTTCCTTATCCCGGTTTCCCAACGGATGTGCAGGCGCAACTCATGGCGCTGATGATTCTCACGCCGGGCACCAGCATCATCACCGAACGCATTTTCGAGAACCGTTTCATGCACGTGCCGGAACTCTGCCGCCTCGGCGCGGACATCGCCATCGAGGGGCCGAGTTGCATCGTGAAGGGCGGACAACCGCTCAGCGGCGCGCCAATGATGGCGAGTGACCTGCGCGCTTCGGCTGCGCTCGTCATCGCTGGACTCGCCGTCAAAGGCACCACGCAGGTGAGCCGCATTTATCACCTCGATCGCGGTTACGAGAAGCTTGACGAGAAGCTCAAGAAACTCGGCGCGCGCGTCGAGCGAGTGCCGGAAACCTGAGCGCGCTGAATTTCCGCTTGGCGCGGGCGGCGTGGCTGGTTACTTTCCGGCAGCAATTTGCCCGACGCCCGTATGGACATCATCTTCAACTGCCCTCATTGCCAGACAGAACTCGGCATTGACGATTCTTGGTCGGGGCAAGCCATCGAATGCCCCACTTGTAAAAAGGAAGCCGTAGTTCCGGGTGACGCTCCCGCTCCAGAGACTCCGCCAGAGCCGATCATCGCGCCGCCGTCTCGGATGTCTGCGCCCGCATCCGCTGCCGCGCCTGAAGAGAATTTCATTTTCAAACCGAAGGGTGGCCCCAATGAAATCCAGCGTCCGCTCGTTCGCTCGCTTGAGGCGATGGCCAAAGGCGACAAGAAGGTCGCGATCAAAACCTTCCGTCGCGAGGAATGTCGCAAGGATGGGAATGACCACTTCGACGAGGCCGTGAGCGAGTTTCTCCGGCACTTGCCCGACGGCGATTTGATTAGCGTCAGTCCGATTCACTACAGCTATCTGGGCAAGGAGCCGGGCCAGATTTTCGGCGACTACGGCGTGGCAATCACCTTCAAGCAGTAGCCCAGTCGAAGTTCAGCTGAAGAGGTCCAACTGCGGCGGCGGCTCGAGCTGCTGCAATTTCTCCCGCTCCGCACGCTGACGGCCGGCGTGGCGCACGTTGCCATCGGGCGTCAGTTCACTCTCCTCGAGATTCCGCAGAATCACCTTCGCGCGCTCGACGACTTCCTTCGGCACGCCTGCGAGCCGCGCGACTTGGATGCCGTAGCTTTTGTCCGTGCCGCCAGCGACAATCTTGCGCAAGAAAACAATCTGGTCGTTCCATTCGCGCACGGCCACGTGGAAGTTCCGCACGCGCGGCAGTCGGCCGGACAGCTCGGTCAACTCGTGGTAATGCGTGGCGAAAAGCGTCTTGGCGCCGACCGCGTTGTGCAGATGCTCCACGATGCTCCACGCGAGCGAGAGACCGTCGAACGTGCTCGTGCCGCGCCCGATCTCGTCGAGGATGACGAGGCTGCGCGCGGTCGCGTTGTTCAGAATGTTCGCCGTCTCGCTCATCTCCACCATGAACGTGGACTGGCCGCGCGCGAGGTCGTCGCTCGCGCCAATGCGCGTGAAGATACGGTCGAGCAAATCAATCCGCGCAGACGCCGCGGGCACGAACGCGCCCGTGTGTGCGAGTAGCGCGAGCAATGCCACTTGCCGGATGTACGTGCTTTTGCCCGCCATGTTCGGTCCGGTGATGAGCGCGATTTGCTGCGTGACGGCGTCCAGCTCCGTGTCGTTCGGCACGAAACGTTCTTCGATCAGCGCTTGATCGAGCACGGGGTGTCGCCCATCGCGAATCTGGATCACACCCTCCGCGCCGACGTGTGGCCGGCAGCAATCGTAGAGCCGCGCCATTTCGGCGAAGGCGGTCAGCACATCAATCTGCGCAAGCGCGTCTGCCGTCTGCTGGATGTCGCGCAGATGCGCCAACACCGCCTCGCGCACGCGGAGGAACAACGCATACTCGAGCTTCACGCTGCGTTCCTCGGCGCCGAGAATCTTGCCCTCCATCTCCTTCAGTTCGGGCGTGATGAACCGCTCGCCGTTGGCGATGGTCTGCTTGCGGATGTAGTGCGGCGGCACCTTGTCGAGGTTCGCCCGCGTCACTTCGATGTAATAACCGAAGACGGAATTGAACCGCACTTTGAGCGAGGCGATGCCGGTGCGCTCGATCTCGTCCTGCTGCAGCTTGGCGATCCAATCCTTGCCGCCGCGCGTGGCGTTGCGCAGTTCGTCGAGCGCGGCGTCGAAGTTGTCACGAATCAGCCCGCCCTCCTTCACCGCCAGCGGCGGTTCGTCCACGATGGCGCTGGCGATGAGCGCAGCGAGTTCGGGCAACTCCGTGAGCTGCGCGGATAACTCGGCGAGCAAGTTCGCGCCGCGAGGTTCCGGATGAATCGCGTCGTGTAACGCGGGCAATTCTTCGGCGTCGTTGCGTGAAGGCGCTTCTACGACGGCCCTGATCCGTTCACGCAGCGTCGGGATTTGTTCCAGCGCGAGACGCAGCATGAGCAGATCGCGCGCGTTGCCGGAACCGACGCTGAGCCGGCTGAGCGTGCGCTCGAGATCGCGTACTTCGGCAAGCTGGGCGCGGAACTGTTCGAGCGCGGTGGCGTTCTCGATCCACGACAGCACGGCATCCTGCCGCCGGCGAATCGGTTCCACGGCGGCGAGCGGTTGCGTAAGCCAGTCACGCAAACGACGCGCTCCCATCGGCGTGACGGTGCGGTGGAGCGCGCCGTAGAGCGAGGTGTTCTTCGGCGCGTCGCGGTGGAGCGGTTCGAGGATTTCTAGATTCCGCAGCGTGGTGCCATCGAGCACGAGGTAATCGCTCCGCTCGTAAGTGGTAAGCCGAGTGAGATGCGTCACATCGCGGCGGAGATGCTGCGCGAGATAATGGAGCGCGGCACCGGCGGCGCCGATGGCGGCGGGGCGATCCTTCAAACCGAAGCCGTCGAGCGCGGCGACTTTGAAATGATCGCGCAATGTGAACACAGCCGTCTCCGGCGCGAACACCCAGTCGTCGTGGCCGTTGACGATGAGCGGGAGCGGTTGCACGAGATCGCGGAGCGACTGTGCTTCGGCAGGATAAATCAGCTCCGCTGGGCGCAGCCGTTCGAGTTCGGTGAGTAGCGCGGCGTTGCTTTCAAGCTCGGTGGTTTTGAAGTCGCCGGTCGTCAGATCCACCGTGGCGAGGCCGAATGTTTTTCCATTCGCGCAAACGGCGGCGAGGAAGTTGTTCCGCTCGGCGGCGAGCAGTCGCTCATCAAAGTGCGTGCCGGGCGAGAGAATCTGCGTGACCTCGCGTTTCACGAGTTGGCCGGGGCGGGCCTCTTCCATCTGATCGCAGACGGCGACTTTCTTTCCGGCACGGAGAATTCGCGCGACGTAGCCGTTGAATGCGTGGTGCGGAATGCCGCACATCGGAATCACGCCGCGCTTGGTGAGAGCGACGTTGAGGAGCTGCGCGCCGATCTGCGCGTCCTCGAAAAACATTTCGTAAAAGTCGCCGAGACGGAAGAGCAGCAACGCATCTTTCGGAATCTCGCTCTTGATGCGGCGATACTGCGCCATCATCGGCGTGAGTTGAGTCTCGGTGGACATCGCCGCGAGTGTTTGGAGAGCGCGGACGGAATTCAACAGATTTCCGACGGGTCATTTACTGCGCGATTTTTTTAAAAACTTCTCGTCAGCGCGGCGCGCGCGCGCTACAACTCACTCGTCCCGACGGAGTAGTTTCAAATTCGAGATGACCAATCTAGGTCATAAAAACAAGGGGGGTGACGAAAATCATGACTGCTAAAAAGAAAGTTGCTGCTAAGAAGCCCGCGCACAAGAAGCCCGCTGCTAAGAAGAAGAAGTAGTTTTTTCTTCAATTGAAGTCGCCAGCTCCGGCCTCGTGCTGGGGCTGGCGTCTTTGTTTAAAACTTTAATTTCCGCTTACTTCGTCTATGGCCACGCTGGTTTTCGACATCGAGACGTCGCAGCTTCCGTTGGAAAATTTCGACGAGACGCAGCAGGAATATCTTTTTCGCGAAGCGGGAAAACTGACGGACCCCATCGCGCGTGAAACCAAGCGCGCGGAGATTCAGCGGATGTTCAACCTCTGGCCGCTCACCGCGCAAGTGGTCTGCCTCGCGATGCTGAACGCGGACACGGGGCGCGGCCAAGTGCTCTTTATCGCCGACGATTATGAGGAGGACACCGCGAGCGGCGCGGTGGAGTTCGTGCCGTGCGCGGATGAAACGGAGTTGCTCGCGCAGTTCTGGGAGGCGTCGCAGAAGTTCAACCGCATCGTCACTTTCAACGGCCGCGGCTTCGACGTGCCGTTTCTGTATTTGCGTTCCGCGGTTCTGAACGTCCCCATCTCGCGCAAGGATTGGCTCGGCTATCGTTATCAGATTGAGCCACACTGCGATCTCGCCGAGCAGTTCAGTTTCTACGGCGTGAGTGGGCGGGAAGGCGCGGCGCGGAAGTTCAACCTCGATTTCTACTGCAAAGCCTTCGGCATCGAGTCGCCGAAGAGCCACGGCGTATCCGGCATGGATGTGAATGACTTGATGGCCCAGGGCCGTTACCACGAGATCGCCGAGTATTGTCTGCGCGACGTGCATGCGACGGTGGCGCTCTACAAAATCTGGCTGGAACGGCTCGCGGGGGTGAAGTGAGCGCGGTGCTTTCGATGTAACAATCGTGCGCAGGCAAACTTCCGCTTGTCAGTTCTCGCTTGTGAGTTCTACATTGCGGCGTGGTTGTGAAAGCACTTCGCCAAGGACTCCGTTCGAAATCCTCCGACGTGTCGGCCGCGCTTCCCCCTAGTAAACTCAGTCATTCACACGTGAAGAACTACATTCTCGATACCAACGTCCTCCTCCACGACCCGAACTCGATTCTCAATTTTCAGGACAACAATGTCCACATCCCGATCGAAGTCATCGAGGAGGTGGATCGCTTCAAGCGCGAGTCGTCCGAGCTGGGCCGCAATGCCCGCACCATCTCGCGCATGCTCGACGGCTTCCGCGGGCAAGGACGATTGAGTGAAGGAGTGAAGCTCCCCAACGGCGGCACGCTGCGCATCCTCATCCCCGGCCCGGGCGAGTCCGAGATTCCGGCGCTCGACCCGCGCGTGGTGGATAACCAGATTCTCGCCATCTCGCTCGTCTTGCAGAAAAAGCAGCCGCAGGTGAAGGCCGTCCTCGTCTCGAAGGACATCAACCTGCGTATCAAAGCCGACGCGCTCGGCCTCGCCGCCGAGGATTACGAGAGCGATCACGTCCGTCTGCAGGATCTCTACGAGGGCATGTTCGAGAAGACCGTCAGCACCAATCAGATGGCGAAGTTCCGGACCGACGACGAATTGGTGCTGGGCGAGAAACGCTGTCCGAACGAGTACTGCGCGCTCATCGACGTCACCAATCCGAAGCGCGCCGCACTCACCAAAGTGGACGCCACCGGCACCAAAGTCGTGCCGATCATCGACTGTCGCGACGGCGTCTGGGGCATCAAGCCGCGCAACCGCGAGCAGCACTTCGCCTTCGACGCCCTGCTCGATGACCGCATCAAGCTCGTCACACTCATGGGCAAAGCTGGCACCGGCAAGACTCTCATGGCGATGGCCGCCGCCCTCAAACGTACCGTGATGGACCGCGAGTATCGCCGCCTCGTTGTCGCACGGCCCACCATTGCGATGGGCAAAGAGCTCGGCTTCCTCCCCGGTTCGCTCGATGAGAAACTTGCCCCGTGGATGCAACCGATTCACGACGCGCTCGAGATGCTCAGCGACTTGAACATGGGCACCGAGCACCGTCGCAGCAGCGATCTGATGCGCTCGGGCCAGATCGTCGTCGAGGCGCTCAGCTACATCCGCGGCCGTTCCATCGCCAACCAGTTCATGATCATCGATGAGGCGCAGAACCTCACGCCACTCGAGGTCAAAACCATCGTCACTCGCGTCGGCAGCGGCACCAAGATTGTCTTCACTGGCGACCCCTACCAGATTGATAATCCGTACGTGGATGCGTCCTCCAACGGCTTCAACTATCTCATCAGCAAGTTTCGCGACCACCCCATCGCCGCGCACATCGAGCTGCAGAAAGGTGAGCGCTCCGAGCTGGCCGAGATTGCCGCGAACATTCTCTGAACGCCGCGCGGGCTTTCAGCCCCACAACTGCCGGTCGAGCGAGCGGAACTGAATCGCTTCGCCGACGTGTTCGGCGGTGAGATGCTCGGCGGCGGCGAGATCGGCGATGGTGCGCGCCACCTTTAAGATGCGGTCGTAAGCGCGCGCGGAGAGGTTCAAATCGGCCATCGCCGCACGGAGCAGTTCAAGCGTCGGCTCATCGAGCGCGCAGTGGCTTTTCAATTCCCGGCTGCCCATTCGCGCGTTGCACGAGATGCGCGACTTGCCGCCAAACCGCGCCTGCTGCCGCGCACGTGCGGCGATGACGCGCACACGAATGGCCGCGCTCGGTTCGCCATTCCGGTCGGACGTGATCTCACGCAACTTCACCGGCGGCACCTCGACGTGCAAATCAATGCGGTCGAGCAACGGCCCGGAGACGCGTCCCAAGTAGGATTGGATTTCGCGTGGCGAACTTTTTGATTCGTGCGGCATCTTGCCATCCGGCGTCGGGTTCATCGCGGCGATGAGCATGAACTGCGAGGGGAAAGTCATCGTGCCCGCGGCGCGGCTGATGGTGACCTTCCCATCCTCGAGCGGCTGACGCATCGTTTCCAAAACGCTTCGCTTGAACTCCGGCAGCTCATCGAGAAAAAGCACGCCGTGGTGAGCGAGTGAAATTTCGCCGGGGGTGGGATGGATGCTTCCACCCAGCAATCCCGCATCACTCGCGGTATGGTGCGGCGCGCGGAACGGCCGGCGCGTGACGAGCCCTTGGCCGGGCGGGAGCTGGCCGGCGGCGGAGTGAATCTTCGTCGTCTCCAGCGCCTCGTCAGTCGTGAGCGGTGGCAGAATGGTCGGAAGCCGCTTCGCGAGCATGCTCTTGCCGGTGCCGGGCGGACCGATGAGCAGCACGTTGTGGCCGCCGGCCGCAGCGATTTCGAGAGCGCGCTTCACCGATTCCTGACCTTTCACCTCGGCGAAATCCACCGAATCCTCGCTCGGTTGATCGAAGATCGCCGCGGCGTCCACGCGCAGAGGCGCAATTCGCACGGTGCCTTCGAGGAAGTGAATCGCTTCGCGAAGATTCGTGATAGGAATGACGTTGAGGCCGGTGACGACCGCCGCTTCGGCAGCGTTCTCGCGCGGGACGAGAATGCCGGATTTGCCTTCGTGCCGCGCGCGGAGCGCGATGGCGAGCACGCCTTTCACCGGCCGCACGGCGCCGGTCAGCGCGAGTTCGCCGACGAGCACGAAGTTGTCAAGTTGGTCGCTCGTCATCTGCTCGCTCGCAGCAATCATCCCGACGGCGATAGGCAAATCGAAGCTCGGGCCTTCCTTGCGGACATCCGCGGGCGCGAGGTTGATGGTGGTGCGGCCCATCGGAAACTTGAAAGCCGAGTTGGTGAGCGCCGTCGAGACGCGGTCGATCGACTCGCGCACTGCCGCATCGGGCAAGCCGACTATGATCGTGCGCGTGTCGCCCCAACCGACGTTGACCTCGACCTCGACAGGGATGGCGTCAATGCCGTGGAGCGCGGCGGCGCAGACCTTGGAGAGCATGGCGGAATATGCCCGCGAACGCGCGTCGCGCAACGAGTTTTTCCGCTTCAACTCAGTAAACGAAGGAGAGCGAAGGGCTGCGTGCGCGGAATTGTGGCTTACGGCTGCGTCTCGGTGAACGGTACAGGGCGGAGACGCCGGCGTTGATACCACGCGAGGGCGAAGAGGTCGGCGACGCCGCGGCCGAGGCGGTTCCAGACGCCGTATTTCGAGACGCCCGCCACGCGCGGCCGGTGGTTCACGGGGATTTCACGCACTTTCGCGCCGCCACCGTGGACGAGCACCGGTAGAAATCGGTGCAGGCCGTTGAATGGAAACAATCCGTCCAGCGAACTGCGCTTGAAGGCGCGCAGGGCGCAGCCGGTGTCAGCGAAATCAACGCCGAGCATAAATCGACGGGCAGCTCGGGCAACGCTCGATGAGGCGCGGCGCACGAAGGTGTCCTGGCGGTTCACGCGCGCACCGCAGGCGAAATCGCACGCGGCCAACTCGGCGAGCAGGCGCGGCAGATCGGCAGGGTCGTTCTGCCGATCGCCGTCGAGCGTGCAGAGAATCGGCGCAGTCGTGGCTTGCAGACCGGTCCAGACGGCGGCGGATTGGCCGGCGTTTCGGGCGTGGCGGAGGCCGCGCACACGCAGATCTTTCGCGCGTTCGGCGGCGAGGTTCGTCCACGTGGCGTCGGTGCTGGCGTCGTCCACGAACACAATCTCGAAAGGCCGATTGAGCGGAGAGAGTGCGGTGAGGATTTCGCGGGCGAGCGGAGCGATGTTCTCGGCTTCGTTGAAGACGGGAACGATGACAGAAATCTCGAGAGGCGCGGGCATTAAGAAAAAGTGGCGGAGAGAGAGGGATTCGAACCCACGGTGGTGTTTAGCCACTCACGCTTTCCAGGCGTGCGCCTTAAACCACTCAGCCATCTCTCCACCAATGTGGGGAAAGTAGTGGCTGACGGGCCTCGGCGCAAACCAATTTCCCGCCCGCCGCCCGCGAATTCCGGCTTTGGCAAAGGCGCTGAAGTTTGTTAGATGTGGCGCGATTGCAATGAGCGAGTCGACGAATGAACCGACGGAACTGAAGTGCGAATGCACGCACTGTGGCGGGCACATCCTCTATCCGCCCGAGGCGGAGGGGGTGGCCGCCGGTTGCCCGCATTGCCAACAGGAGACGGTGTTGGCGCAGCCGAAACCGAAGCCGACGCGGGTGTTCGTGGTGAAGCCGCGCGCGCGTCCTCCGGGCGAAGTGAGCGCCGGACCGCAGGCGGGCGGGCGCACTTTGCCGCCGCCGCCGCAACGGCGTCAGCGCGTAGTTGCACCGATTGTGGATGGGCCACGCCTCTGTCCGAACTGTGACGCGCCTGTGGAGGCGGACGCGGTGTTGTGCATCGAGTGCGGCACACGTTTGCCGAAGGTGAAGGTCAACGTGTCGTGGAAGCAGCGACTGGCGTGGGTGCGGCACTTGAACCCCGTGGGTTGGTGGCGCTGGGCGCGCGCGCGGGAGTGGCCGCCAAAGCACATTCTCTTTCGCTACACGGGCTTGCTGGTGTGCGCTGCGTTGGTGGTCGTTATTTATCTCCAGTGGAGCAGCGGTGTGCGGTCGCGCTTCCAACTACCGCCCGAAGTGAAGTTCAAGATTCTCGCGAAGTTCGGTCTCGCGAAGAAGGTGGTGCTGCCGCCGAGCGGGCCGGACTTGGAGATCAAATCGTTCGTGTGGGAGAAGAGTAAGGACAGCAACTTCGTGTTCGTGAAGGGGACGGTGGTGAACTACTCGCCTTACCGCTACTTCGCGGTGAAGGTGGAGTTCGATCTGCTGAACTCGCAAGGCGCGCCCATCGGCGTGGTCTCGGACTACATCGCGGTGATTGAGCCGAAGAAGACGTGGGCGTTCAAGGTGCTAGTGAACGATTCCGACGCGGTGAAGGGAAAACCGCTCGGCGTGGAGGGTCGACGGGCGTTGGTGAACGACGCGCCACAGTGAACAAAAGACAATCGGCGCGGAGAATCGACGGCGGCTATGAAGTGTGTTTGGGGCGGTGGTGGAGCCGACAGGATTCGAACCTGCGACCTTCTCATTGCGAACGAGACGCTCTACCAACTGAGCTACGACCCCGATTCGCCCCCGCCGTTGCCGGCGTAAAGTGCTTCGCACCCTCGCGACTCACACTTGGGTTGGCAAGCAAAATGATCCCGCGCAGGTGAACGCCGGCATTGAGAGATGGATTTTCTTTTACTAGAGTGCCCGTCGCGAAATGAGTGCCGTTGATCCGAAGAAGCTCGAGCAATACCTCACGGTAACCGACCCCAGCAAGGCGTGGGTGCCGGAGCGGCTTATTTATCTGATGACGCAGGCGACGGTGATTCCGTCCTTCTCGGCGGCAGCAATCAAGCTCGGCCGACTTACCCGCGACGAGAACGCGACGGTGGACGACCTCGCGGCGGTAATCGAGCTGGATCCCGGTCTCGCCTCGCGTTGCGTGCAGGTGGCCAGCTCGGCTGGCTACGCGGCGCGGCGCATCGTCAGCATCAATCAGGCGTTGATGATGCTGGGGATGGACAAGATCCGGCAGATCGCTTTCACCGTGGGCGTGATGGACAAGTTCACACATTTGAAATCGAAGGTGAACTGGGACGACTTCTGGTTGCACAGCATCCTTGTCGCGCGGCTCACCGACCGCGTGGCGGCGGCGTTCCGTCCACCGTGCGGCTCCGAGTATCTGGCGGGCCTGCTGCACGACAGCGGCAAGTTGGTGCTGGAACATTATTTTCCGGAGGACTTCGATCGCATCGTGCTGCGCGCGGTGGAGCGTTCGTGCGGCCACGCGAAGGTGGAGCGCGAATTCATCGGGCTGACGCACGCGCAAATCGGCGCGGCGGTCTGCGAATGCCTGCAGGCGCACGTCGAGGTGCTGCGCGCGGTGTGGTTCCATCACGACCCGTTCGACAGCAGTTTGAACGGCCAGCCGGACAACAGCAAATTCCTCGCGGCCTGCGTGGCGGTCGGCGACGCGCTCGCGAACATGGCGCAGGTGAACATCGCCGGCGCAAAGGCGAGCGACATTCCCTTCGATCAATTGCCCGAGTGGGCGTATCTGAACCAGTTCCAGATGAGCTACGGGCTGGACCTCGATCTCGAGGGCGAACTGGCCAAAGCGCAGGAGGATCTTTCCGCTTTCGCGAGTTGATTGCTGCCGCGGCGTGGCGAAATGGTTTGAGATTTAGCCGTCATTGGCTACTATCCGCGCGAACTCAGTGTTTGGAGGTCAACGATGATTGGCCCGCATCGCGTTCGCTGTTCTGTGTCGCATGAAACTGGCCGTCCCGAAGGAAACGAAGCCGAACGAAAACCGCGTTGCGCTCACCCCAGAAGCTGTCCGGGGTCTTGTGGGCAAAGGCTTCACCGTGCTCGTGGAACAGGGCGCTGGATTGCCTGCCTTCTTCGCTGACGAATCTTATCTGAAAGCCGGCGCTGAATTGGTGCCCGCCGCTGCCAGTCTTTATTCCGCTGCGGATGTCCTCCTGAAAGTCAACGCGCCGACTCCGGCGGAGATTGCCACGATGAAGTCGGGCGCGGTGCTTCTCTCTTTTCTTTGGGCCTCTTCGAATCCCGCGATCGTGGCAGCGTGCTGTCGCGCCGGTATTTCTGTTTTCGCAGTGGATGCCATTCCGCGCATCTCCCGTGCGCAGCGGATGGACGTGCTCAGTTCGCAGGCGAACCTGGGCGGCTACAAAGCCGTGCTGCTCGCGGCGAACGCTCTCGGCAAGTTGCTCCCGATGATGACCACCGCCGCTGGAACCATCCGTCCCGCCAAGGTGATGGTCTTCGGCGCGGGCGTCGCCGGGCTCCAAGCCATCGCCACCGCACGTCGGCTCGGCGCCGTGGTGGAAGTCACCGATATTCGTCCGGAGACGAAGGAGCAGGTCGAATCGCTCGGCGGCAAATTCATCCAAGTGCAGGCCGACGAATCCGTCCGTGTCGAGGGCGGTTACGTGAAAGATGTTTCCGAGGAGTTCCTCAAACGGCAGCAGGAACTCGTCGCGCGCCACGTGTGCGAGGCGGACATCGTCATCACTACCGCGCTCATCCCCGGCCGGGCCGCGCCGCGACTCGTCACCGAGGAGATGGTCCGCAGCATGCGCTTCGGCTCCGTGATTGTGGACATGGCGGTGGAGCAAGGCGGTAACGTGGCCGGCAGCGAGATGGACCGGACCGTCGTCAAACACGGCGTCACCATCATCGGCGTGGCCAATCTCCCCTCCCTCCTGCCGCTCAACGCCTCCGACCTTTACGCGCGCAATCTTTCCACCTTTCTGCTCCACCTCGCCGAGCCGAGCGGATTCAAATGGGAACTCGCCGAGGAGATCACGAAAGGCTCGCTCATCATCCACCAAGGCCGGCCGGTGCATCCTTCCGTGGTGCAGCTGGCAGCAACCTGAACGCTTTATGGAAACGGCATTCAACTTCTTCGGCGAAAACCTCGCCATGGTTTACTTCGTCGTCCTCGCCATCTTTGTCGGCGTCGAGGTGATCGGTGGCGTGCCCACCGTGCTGCACACGCCGCTCATGTCCGGCGCCAACGCCATCCACGGCGTCGTCATCGTCGGTGCGATTCACGTCATGCTCCACGCCGATCCGTCGGATACCCCAGTGCTCGCGCTCGGCACGCTCGCCGTTTTACTCGGCACATTGAATGTCGTCGGCGGCTTCGTCGTCACCGATCGGATGCTTGAGATGTTCAAGAAAAGGAAATGAACGGCCCCGTTGAATGAAGCACAACCTGCTGGAACTTTCCTACCTCGTCGCCTCGATCACGTTCCTCCTCGGACTGAAGCTGATGGGCCACCCGCGCACCGCCCGCGGCGGTAACCTCGCCGCCGCCGCCGGCATGGTCGTCGCCATCCTCGGCACCATCTTCCTGTATGAGAAGTCGATCAGCGGTATCGTGGCCGGATTGATTTTCGCCGCGCTGGCATTGGGTACGGCAATCGGTTGGCTGACCGCAAAACGGGTGCAGATGACGCAGATGCCGGAGTTGGTCTCGATGTTCAACGGCATGGGCGGCGCATGTGCGGCGTTGATTGGGCTGATCGAATATCCAAACTATCTCGGTAATCCCGGCGCGTTGCTCGCCATTCTCGCCGGCGTGGTGATCGGCTCGATTTCCTTTTCAGGTTCGCTCGTCGCGTTTCTGAAACTGAACGGCACACTCGGCCGACCACTGCGTCTGCCATCGTATAATTTCATCAACACCGTCGAACTGATCGGTGTGCTCACGCTGACACTCTGGCTGTGGCAGACCGGTCCGGCGCCGTGTCCGCTGCTGTATGTGCTGCTCGCGGCGTCGCTGCTTTACGGCGTGCTTTTTACCCTGCCGATTGGCGGAGCGGACATGCCGGTGGTCATCTCTCTGCTCAACTCTTTCACCGGCCTCGCCGCGGCCTTCGGCGGTTTCCTTTACAACAATTACTCGATGCTCACCGGCGGCATTCTCGTCGGCTCGGCCGGCACGTTGCTCACCCTGACGATGTGCAAAGCCATGAACCGACCGCTCTCCAGCGTGATCTTCGGCGCGTTTGGCGCGAACAGTGGAACCGCCGTTGCTTCGTCCGCACAGACCGATGGAACCATCAAAGATATTCAAGCCAGCGACCTCGCGGTGCTCCTGAATTATTCGCGGCAAGTGGTGATTGTGCCCGGCTACGGATTGGCCGTGGCGCAGGCACAGCATGTGATTCACGAGTTGGAAACGTTGCTGGAAAGCCGCGGTGTGCAGGTCAAATACGCCATCCATCCCGTGGCCGGTCGTATGCCCGGCCACATGAACGTGCTGTTGGCGGAGGCGAATGTGGCGTACGAGAAACTTGTCGAGATGGATGACATCAACCCCGAGTTCGAGCAGACC
>Ga0208942_1000308_pt1 | contig 21083 bp, 28 predicted proteins | sample GreLakmeSU08MSRF_FD_187704 | JGI IMG/M metagenome (GOLD analysis project Ga0208942, IMG submission 187704) | Freshwater lentic microbial communities from great Laurentian Lakes, MI, USA - Great Lakes metaG SU08MSRF (SPAdes) | ecosystem: Environmental > Aquatic > Freshwater > Lake | place: Great... | reverse complement strand
AAATTTTTTGGGGGAATGGGCGGCATATCCTTTTCAGCACAATTAATTGGCTCAGCCCTTGGGGTAACAATCGCACTTGTTGGTGGGTTTATTGTGTATGGCGTTCTGAAGCGTACGATGGGACTAAAACTAAGCCCCGAAGAAGAGCATGCTGGCGCTGATTTAAGCATTCATCAAATTACGTCCACGCCAGGCAAAGAGTCGGCTTGGTAGGTAATGCCTGTAACATTGAAATATCCATTGGCAAAAAAACTTCTCTTCATAAGCATGCGGTACTATTATTTGTATACGCAGTGTCCGGCGAAATGATCGTTGACTATGGCAGCAAAGGTAAGCGTACCTTTAAAGCTGGCGCGGCATATGTAGAAGCGATTGAATGGTGCCATATTGCTCAAGCCGTGGGTAATCAACCAGCAAAAATTATTGGGGTTTATCTTGGGCAAGAAAAACCCGATCAAATTAAACCAGAGACGTGCACTAAACCGAATTAAAGTGCTCTTAAATTGGCGATAGCAATCATCTGCCAATTGCCTTGATTTTTCTTCCAAACACTAAGACGTGCAAAAGATTTAGCTGGAAGTCTTTTGCCGTCTATAGTTTCCTCAACGGCCAGCATATTTGTAACTACTAGGGAGTCGTCTGCCTGTGTCACTTTGAAATCGCTTACCGTACACTTACCAATCTTTTCGTTTTTAATCATTTGAATCTCGGTAGCTCTATCGCGAGCTCCATCAGAATGAACTGATTGAAATCCGGGAGCAAACATCGCTTCTACGGCCGGCCAATTACACGCCGTAATTTCAGCTAAAAGCTGACGGTAGAGGCGCTCACCTTCTGCAGCAATATTCATATCCACGGGTTTATGTCTCCAAGTAAAGTGACTGCAAGTAATAGTGCTCTAAAATCGGGCCAAGCGCTAAGGCAATTAACAAAATAACTGGCTCAAAAACCATGATCAAAACCTTTGGGGTAAAAAGCATTTGCTAACAGCATGTAATTAATAAAAAGGAAAGCAAATACCCTTACTCTTTCTTCAGGTTTGCCGCCTGAACTACAGGACGCAAACTGACTAACTCTTTGGCAATAAATGCCGTCGCTTTTACTCCGGTAATTGTATTAATTGGCTGAATTGAAATGGCAGCCAATTTTTCAATCAAGGCCTCATCGGAAAGCACCTTCGAGCTTGCATTAATTAATTTATTGGTAATTTCCGAGGAAAGCCCATAAGGTGCTGAGACAATATTCCATAACGCTGCTTGAAAATCTTTTAGGCCAGTAACCTCGTTTACCGTTGGCACATCGGGCAATAAAGACGAGCGTTTAGCGGTTGCAACAGCAACAATTCTTAACTTACCTGCTCGGTGTTGATTAATCACAGAACCCAATGTATCTACTGTCATATTAATTTGGCTGCCCATTAGCGCTGGTATCGATTGTGCACTACCCCTGAACGGAATATGTTGTATTTGTAAGCCACCTAATTCATATTTCAATCTTTCGCCAACAATATGTAGGTAGGTTCCCTCGCCTGCTGAACCATATTGCAGTTTGCCCGGATTTATTTTTGCGTACTCTAGCAAGTCCTTAAAATTACCAATAGTGGTTGGACTTACGGCAAAAACAATGGGAGCGTCTCCGACCACTGCAATTTCAGTAAAATCTTTAATTGAATCATATTGGGGCTTAGGATTGATCAAGCTATAAAGCACATGCGTTGAGGCGGTGCCAAATAATAAGGTATACCCATCGGGATTACTGTTTTTTACTTCAAGTGAACCAATTGCGCCACTAGCTCCACTTTTGTTATCAACCACTACGGCAACCCCAAGCTGGGCTCCAAGCGATTGGGCATATAACCTTGCAAACTGATCAGTTGGGCCGCCAGCCGGGAATGGCACAACTAAACGAATTGGTTTGATGGGATAGGTATTTTGTGCTTTTGAGGCGCCGGATAAAAAAACCATACTCAATAAAAATACACTGAGTATTGAAATAAAGATCTTACTTAAGTTCATATTGATTATAAATTAAAGTTGACTGCTATTCCACTCAGGAGAGGGTGCGGATGGTTCAGAGAGCATTGCAGATAATTTAATCGCTTCAATCGCGCAATATTCGTCTTTGTCCGAGGTATCACCACTAACGCCGACAGCCCCTATGGCCACTCTCTGCTGATTTAAGATAAGCACGCCTCCGGGCACTGGAATAAATCGCCCATCCGATGCGCCAGCTAAAGTACTTTGAAAAACAGGGCGATCAGCTAAACGATCTCTAAGTTGGCGGGTCGACATGCCCATCCCAAGCGCTGCCCAAGCTTTACCTACTGCGATATCGAAGCGTAAGATACCGCAGCCATTTTCACGCTTAAATGCCACTAGTTGGCCACCAGAATCAAGTACTACAATCGCCTGTGGCAATATTCCGTTATCTGCACGTATTTTAATTGCTGCGTTAATAATGCTATCTGCTATAGACAAGTCAAGACTTGAATAAATTGCAATGAGTTTTTCTTCCATAATTTTTCTTTATAAAGGGTTATTAAGCTGCGTTACTAAGGCCAACGGTAATGCCACCGCAAACATAAAGTACTTGGCCGGTAATAAAACCAGCGCGGTCATCTAAAAATAATGCGACAGCGTGCGCAACATCTTCTGGCTGACCCATTCTTTGTACGGGAATATTAGCCACAATTTTTTTTGTTTTAGGGTGGTCAGGATGATTGCCGGAGGTAAATAATTCAGTGGCTATTGGCCCTGGGCCGATTGCATTCACTGTAATACCGAAGGATGCCATTTCAAGCGCCCAAGTACGTGTCATGCCAAGTAAGCCAGCCTTGCTGGCAGCATAAGCCGTGCGCTCTTCTTTGCCAAGTGCGGCCCTACTAGCAATATTAATGATGCGCCCAAATTGAGCAGCACGCATCGCAGGCATAAGACTTTGCGCTAATAGCATTGGCGCCCTTAGGTTTAAGTCCATTACGGCATTAAAATCATTAAGAGTAACATCCTTAAGAGCACTCGGACGAATTATTCCAGCGTTATTTACTAGACGCAATATACTGGTAGTCTTAAGTAGCTCTGCGATTAACTCCTGAGTTGCTTTGGCATCAGTTAAATCGACTTGATGAAATATTTCTCCAGCAAGCAATTCTTTTGGGGGCACTTGATCTAAATTAATCACGCGATAGCTCTCCGCAATTACTCTGCGTGTTATAGCCCTACCTATGCCGCCACTACCTCCCGAGATGAGAATATTTTTTGTCATGCTCATTTCATATTGAATAAGTTATTTGTGAGAACAATTTACCACCAGTAAAATCATATCTCAGAATGCGTTAATTAGATATTCCGTAGATACCACTAGAAGAGGTCGCGTCTAAACTATTCCTCATTTTCAAAAAATATCGCCTAAATTGACCCAGATTTACCAGCTGCAACCTAAAATCAATATACTTTAGTAGTTAGAGCCGTGATCCCCATCAAAACTAGTGGTATGCATTTCATTAAACAGTAATTATCGAAGGAATATAAATGATCGTTGAAGAGCGAATCTATACACTGCATCACGGCAAAGTTGCCGAGTATCTTAAACTTTATGAAGACGAAGGTCGTGCAATTCAGCTAAAAATTCTAGGGTGTAATGTTGGCTATTACACTGTAGATACTGGCCCACAAAACACAGTGATTCACTTGTGGGCATATATAGATGCCGCTGATCGGGAAAAAAGACGTGGTTTTTTAGCTGCCGACTCCCATTGGCAAGCCTATCTGCCTAAAATTAGACCACTGATGCTGGTTCAAAAAACGAGAATCTTAAAGCCCGCGCCTTTTTTTGCTAATTGGCTTCAACAACAATTAGAAAATGTAAAATGAATTACGAATTACGACTTTATCTTGACCAGCTAACTGCAAAATCAGCCCCGATTGAACTTAAAAAAACTTATGCTCGGGCTATATATATAGTTGAGGGCAGTCTAGCCATTAAAAATGGTGTCTCTACGCGGCTCACACTCTCAAAAAACAGCGCCATATCTATTCCAGAATCGTTTATCTTTAGCGGTGGAAGCGTTGATGCAACCATATTACGCTGGGAACTTGTTAAAGAATCTGAGGGTGCAAATAAAATTCTATCAGCGCGGAGCACTATGCTCTTGGCGGGTAAGCTATCTTTAGGTGATTTAAGTAATTATCTCATTCGCTGCGATAAGGTTGAATTTCCTCCTGAAGGAGAAGCCCTAACCCATAAACACCAAGGTGGGGGTATACGCTGCTTACTATTTGGCTCAATCAATATTCACACCCTAGGAAATATTCATTCACATTTCCCATTAGAGGCTTGGTTTGAGGCTGGTCCTGACCCAGTTTATGCGGCAGCTGATAAGGTATTAGCATCGGCGTTTGCAAGGGTAATGATTTTGCCAAAGGTGCTTATTGGTGGAAAATCATCGATTGAATATGTCAATGCAGAAGATCTTAATAAACCTAAAACTCAGCGTTATCAAATTTTTATTGACGAGTTAATACAAAAATAAACTATGAAAGGAAAATAATATGCGGCAAATAATCCTTGCCCTCTTCTTTACTCATCTGCTAACGGGGTGTGCAAGCAATTTTAGTAATGCTGGTGGTATGGATGATGATTTCAGAAATCAAATTCCAAATGCCGGCAGTAACTCTCTTAGCTCATATTAAAAAAATTGTCTAAAACAAGGCTTGCTTAGCGAAGTAAGCCTGCCAGGTTGGTTGTTGATGCCCCCCTTTAACCTTGCTCTCTTTGGCAGCATTTAACGCTAGCTGTAGAGCAATTCTTGCCTTTGGAGCAGATAAACTACCTGCAGCCATACAGCCTACAGGATCATTTTCAGGAATATTGGGGCGTACGCTACCTGCACCTGTTCTGGTAGCCCGAACTATAGCAACCCCAGCAGCAATTGCTTTGTCGATCGACTCTTGCCAGGCACTATTAAATCCACCTTGGCCAGTTCCAGCGATGACTAAGCCACTTACTCCTGCACCCAAGCACTGCATAACTATCTCCCCACGAGCGCCTGCATGACTTGTAAGAATCTCAACCCAAGGCCAATGTAACGCTTCTGGAATTGGTAAGTCATCGCCTAAAGCCGCTTGTTTAGCCTTCACATCTGATAACCATGAAGGATTAATTAAACCAATTGCACTAGAGGGTGAATCTTGTAAGGGTGCATTTAATGTACTACTATGGCGCTTTGCCAAATCCCGGGCCATGCAGACTTTATCTGCAAAAACGGCAAATATCCCTCCTGGACAATTATCTACAGATGTAGAGGCCCAATGAATCGCAGCTATCAAATTAGCCGGCCCATCAGCGCGTGGCGCATTTGATGGCAACATTGCCCCGGTAAGAACTACGCGTTTACCAAGTTTTTCTGCAGCCCTGCCACAAGTCGTTTGCAAAAATAAACCTGTCTCTTCGATGGTATCAGTGCCATGCGTAATAACTATACCAATTAAAGTTGAACTTTTAAGGTAATGATTTACTAATTTGCCAAGCTCAGTTAATACTGCCTCACTAAGATTACTGCTATTGATGTTTGCAACCTGCTTAGAAATTATTTTTAGGTCTTGAGGCAAAACTTTCGTGACCTGAGAGAGTAGATCTTCAACCCCAACTTGACCGGCTTGATAGAGCAAGGGGTTGGCTTCGGGGCTCGGCGCCAATCCAGCAATGGTTCCACCCATGCCTAAAACTAAGATATGGGGAAATTGCTCAACATTAAAAGGGCTTGAGTTCATATGTCCTTATATAAAGGAACTCTTGCATATAAAAAACCCCTTTAGTTAAATTCAATGTCCAACTAAGGGGGCTGGTATAGGCAGATCTTTATTGTAATTTATTGCTAGAAACCTTAAGGGGTTACAACATGCCAGATATTGTTTACTCCATCACCTGTTTTATCTCCAAGATTTTTATCTTTGGCAAAAAAGTATAGAGGCTTCCCTTTATAGGCCAGCTGTTTTTGTCCATTATTGCGATTAATCACAGAAAAATCTCCAGAAACTTTAATGCCCGGCTCAACATATACAGGTGGCCAGTTATCGGCACAAGTAGCTATGCATTCAGATTTGCCTGAATTTGCCTGATCTTTATCAAAGGTATAGATAGTTTTGCCATAACTACTGGTTAAGATTCCATTATTAATTTTAATGAAATCTGCAGATGGTGTTTTTACATCTGGCATTCCTGAGCAAGCCACTAAAAGAAAACAAGCAGCTACAGCAGCCAATATTTTAAATTGAAAATTCATTTTTAATCCTTTAGTGAAAAACTGGGGCTTAGGTGCCTGGGCCAATTAAAGTAACCTCGATACGGCGATTTTGAGCTCTGCCATCAGCAGTGTCATTCGATGCAACGGGGTCGGATTCACCCATACCCTGTGCAGAAATTAAGCTAGGACTCACGCCTTTTTTGATGAGGAAATCAACCACATTATCAGCACGTCTTGAAGAAAGATCGAGATTAGTTGCTATACCCTCCTTTTTAAGGCCGGCTCCAATTGGCACATTATCGCTATAGCCCCTCACAACAACTTTAGTGTTTTTAAAGCCAGACAAAGTTGGCGCCATTTTAGCGAGCACTGCGTCAGCTTTGCTATTTAACCGGAATCCACCCTCAGGGAAAAGAATTTTATCCTTAATGGTAACTCGCAATTCTCCTTGTAATTTGCGAATTTCAACTTCATCGCCCTGATATGCTTGCTGCAATTGAGAATATGCCCCATCAAGTTGGTTGTAGCTTTGTTGAGTTACGCAGCCAGCCACCAATCCAAGGACAGCTATACAGATTAAAAGCAAATACTTTTGCAGTAAATTCATACCATTCTTTCTTTGTTGATGACTTAAATTAAAATTTAATTGGCTCTTTATAAATGTTCTTGTGAGTATAGCAAATGCATTTGTCAAATTAATGCATCATACCTATAATCTTCAAGTCTAGCTATTTACATTTTGCAATATCGACAGTTTTATGTTGAGTTGCATGTTTAGCCATAACTTCAATACGACTTCGAATATTATTTTTTATAAAATAAGAAATTACAAAAGCTGGTACTAGTGAATCAAACTCAACTAAACTATCGTACTTGAAGGCTGTTTTATTTTTCTCTGATACCAATCTCCACGTGCCTTTATAGAATTTAGCATCTCCGCTAATTTGCTCGAAGCTAATTAATTGATATGGTGTTTCGGTGTATTCAATCATCGATTTAAGCTCAACATGAAAAAATAGAATCTCCTCCTCTATCACTCTATTTATCCGAACTTTATTTCCTATTCGTGAAATTATTTTAGCCTCAATTATTCCTGGAATATTTTTTGAGGCCTCATAGTCAGTAAGGAAGGTATAAGCGCTACAAATATTTATTGGTACAGTGTAACTAGCACTGATTTGCAAGCGCCCGCCTAAATGGTTAACTGTAACTTGCACATCATATGAATTAGCATTTTCTTGGGCATGACTCGACGTAAAAAAAATAGTCGCTGCGAAGAAGATTAATAAATTCAAGCCAAACAACTTTAAGTTAAGTATCTTTTACCTCAACACCCTTCCAAAAAGCAATATATCCAGCGATATTATTAGCCGCCGACTTTGGTTCGGCATAGTACCAAGCAGCATCTTTGTTTATTTGGCCATCTACCTTAATATCGTAATAACTAGCGGTGCCCTTCCAAGAGCAGACTGTTTTTTTATCAGATGCCTTAAAAAATTGCATATTTAATGTAGGAGCTGGAAAGTAATGGTTGCCTTCAACCACAATCGTCTGCTTTGAGTCTGCCAAGACCATATCATTCCAAATTGCTTTCATCGACCACTCCTCTTTTTTTTAGAATAAATCAAATTACTATTTCTTGTTGAGCGTTATCGATTGATGCCTCCTTAAACCTACTAAAAATTGCCTGATTTCTATCTGCTGTGGAGCAAATAGCAGACTTAAACGTAAACCTCAGACTGCTGAATCTTTTTAATTCTGCTGCATTTTAATGGCTAACTCAAGCATAATTATCTTGTCAATTAATTGGCTTTAAAGGCAACCGCTGCGCCTGGTGCAAGGATAATATAGGCACGTTTCCATGGTGCAGTGCCGATTAATTTCCAAGAATGCCCAGTGCCGGCTGAATCTTCGGCCAATAAAATATCACCTGGATTAATAGTGAAGTGCTCATTGCTGCGAGTAACAAAATCAAGGGTGCCTGTTAATGTAATTACAATCTGTCTTACAGGGTCATTATGCCAATCAAATTTACCCCCCTCGCTTGTTTCTTGAAATGAAATCGTCTGAGCTGTAAATGCTGATGAAAGTACATCACCGCGATTATTTTTTAAATTTAAATCAATGACGCCCTCTTCAAAATAAGAGTTATTGTCTTCACCTGTCCATAAACGGATACATCGAATCACGTTAACTCCTCAAAAAAAGAATTTTCAAACGATACCTTCATCTATACTTTCAGCAACAAAGAAGCCGAAAAATAAAGTCCCAGTATTGCTGCAATTAGTACAGGGATTATTTAATTAAACTCGTAGGAATATTTGCAACATAGCCATTCAATGCAATCGGGCCTGGTAAATAAGTTCCTAAAAGATTGTTTTGGTAAACAGTATTGGCATATTGGGTTGTAGCTCCAGGAAAGACTGCTTGCACCCATGTTGGCGTAGTTGTAAATCCAGCGGTCTTTAAGGGCCCTATGATGGTTCTAGTCATGTTGACCAAAGCACAGGAAACAGGGCCCCCTGAGGTTACTTGACCAAAACCAGCCAAATAATATCCACCGTTGCCATTAGTCGTAATACCTTCAAAATGGGTTAAGGCAGAAGCTTGGTTATTGTAGGTATAAGAGGTCGTATTCGTGATATCCCCTGAGCTTGAATCGTAATCGAGGATATAGGCCTGCTCTTTGGTAGATATATCGGTATAGCCACCCACAATGGTGTAACTGGTACCGCCATTGTGCCAAACCCCATAAGCCGTCACAGCATTGTTGGCATCAGTCACCACTTTAAGATCTGTAAATTGGCCGGTACTAATTTGGTAAATAAAAGCCCGCAATTTACCCAGTGGCGTTTCATAACCGCCAACCACCAAATCATTCATAACGCTATGTGGAATGGTTTGACGCGCGCCCGGGTAACTCAGCGTCACAAATCCAGAAGTAGGATTGTTCGTAACTGGTCCAGTATAAATATAGCCCTGTTGATTAGCATTTTGAGCAGTGGTATAGCTACCAACTAAGTTCACTGCACCATTTGCAAGATTAGCAGCGCTATAAGAATTAGTGCTGGTAATAGTAGCTCCAGCAGAAGATGGGACGGGCATCGTATAGTATGTGCCGCCTCCAGTAAGCGGGCCTTTATAGAGCTGAGCTATATATGCTCCTCCTACTATGGTTGCTCCGGTGATGTAAACCTCAGTTGAATTATCAACGCCACGAATACCGGTCAGGCTCATATAATTTGCTGAAGTGGCTATAGGGTTATTCAGGGTTGTATAAGTAATAGTTGTTGAAGAGCTGCTAGTGCTGTCGCCACCACAGGCTACCAATACACTAGCAATCACAATGCCAATTAAAAAATATATGCGTTGAATTACTGATTTCACAGAAAACTCCATTTCGTATGTTAGCGACATGCTATTTATAAGTAATCTTCATCATATTTCATTTGTGAGGCATCAGCAAATATTTTAGAAGTAGGCTTACGCGTGGATGGAAATCCAGGATAAAAGGTGTAAAGTTACCGTTTAAATCAAAATGCTTAGCTCAAGTGACTAAATATTTACTTTCTTTACAGATTCTAGTTTCCACGCTTTACTACTTAAGCGCACCTTTTAATTTGACTTTTTTTATTTATCTTTTTTGGGCCATTAATCTTAGTTCAGTTGTCTATCTATTGATTAATGCAAATAAGCTCTATGCGCCCCTATTACCTCCACTTAAAAGAGCACGATTAGTCTTTACAGTTACCCTTGCATTATTAGAAATAACCATCAATTTAAATTCAAATTCTTATGCGGCAGATAATTTTCACGGGCTGGTAAATGATGCAGAAGTCCTGATAACAGGAATGCTCTTAGGGGTGCTTTGGTTTCATAAAATTACCGCACCTAATATTAAAAAAAATATTACTTAATGCACATCCCTCGCCAATAGCAGTGAAACATTTGATCCACCAAATGCAAATGAATTGCTCATTGCATAAGGAATGGGTATTTCAACTGATCTTAATGGTAAGAAATTGAGATCGCATTCAGGATCGGGGACTTCCAAGAATGCAGTACCGGGGGCAATTCCTTTTTGCATTGCCTGTACAGTAATTAGTAACTCTAATGCACCTGCCGCCCCAAGTGTATGCCCATGAATGGCCTTAGTTGAGCTAACCGACAGTTGTTTGGCGCCCTCACCCCGAAAAGTGTTTTTAATAGAAATAGTCTCGGCAATATCTCCAACTTGAGTTGCGGTGCCATGAGCATTTATATAAACCACCTCGGCGGAGTTCAGGCGAGCCTCTTTTAAGCTTTGTTGCATTGCTTTCGCTTGACCAACAGGATCGGGTTTTGTCATATGTAGCGAGTCTGAAGTTGCCCCATAGCCAATAATTTCCCCAAGGATAATGGCACCACGTTCCATTGCGCTAGCCAATGATTCCAGCATAATTGCAGCAGCACCCTCGCCCAATACAAAGCCACTGCGATTTTTTGAAAATGGTTTACAAGAACTAGCAATATTTCTAGGATCTGGATTAGCAAGGGTCTTTAACGCTTCCCAAGCCTTAATAGAGCCAGCCGTAAAAAGACTTTCTGCCCCACCCGCGATGGCTCGATCGCAATATCCATGCTTGATACTTCGGTACGCTTCGCCTATGGCATGAGCGGATGAAGCGCATGCGGTTGAGTAATTAATTGAGGGGCCTTTAAAACCTGTCTTCAATGAAATTAATGCCGCAGAGCCATTCGCCATCACGCCAATAACCGTAAAAGGTCTAACCCGATCTTTGTGGTCTAAAAAAATATTACCATAAGAGGATTCAAGCGTAGTGGCTCCGCCAAAACCTGTTCCCCAAAATATGCCGCAACGATCTAATAATTTTTCGGATAAATCTGTTAAGCCAGAGTGCCTCAGTGCCTCTTCCGCAGCAATCCAAGATAACTGCGCCACACGATCGAACATGCCTTGTGAAGAAGCATCCAATTGGATTGGTAATGGATCTGCCACCAAACCTGCGCAAGTCAAATCAACCGGGACAGCTAGTGCCTTAGTGAGGCCGCTTATTCCAGATGTACAAGTAGCGGCTTTTTGAAATTGAATAGCGGCGCCAACGCCCAAACAAGAAACTGCACCTAAACCAGTGATAACTACTCGATTCAGTTGAGCATCGGATTCCACCTTATTTTACAGAATCAATTAAATCTGCAACATCTTGAAGTGTGATGAGCTTATAAGCTTCATTCGGAATGCGAACTTTAAAATGGTCTTCTAAATCAAATAATAATTCAATTTTTCCAAGAGAATCAACTTCCAGTGACTCTAAGGTCGTTTCTGCACTAATATCATCAATATTTTTATCAAAGCGTTCAGCCACTTGCTGAATAAGGATATTTATCGTGTCAGACATGATTGTCTTTTTTCAGTAATTTCATCAAATCATTATCACGGTGTAACAAAATTAAATAACGCGATTCAGCCACCAACAAAAGCAATTTATTTTTATATCGTTCACGCTGCAAATATTCAATCAAAGAAATACATACAAAGCCTAAGCAAAAATTCAAAATCCATACTTGTAAATCATGATAACTAAAGATAAATTCACCAAAAGGGGGCATAAACCAAAAATTAGCAAACAGAGTTCCAACCAAAATGAAGAAAAAAGCCGGCCAAAAACCGAAGAAATACGCCAAGAAAATTCCCGCTATATAGAAAAATTTGAAAGGGTTTTCGGAGTAAAAGCTATCACCCAAGGCTAATAATGCCAGTACTATCAAAAGGAATACACTGAAACAAATGGGGTAGACTATCCATTTGGAAGTGTTGCACCAATATTTAGTATTCTTTATCTGCATTGCCCATTTTTTCACTTAAAGTCTAAAATGCACCCATGCCTACCATTCAAGTCAACGAATCCGTCACCCCGCTCATTATACTATTTCATGGGCTTTCCTCTTCACCGCTCGAGCTGAACTATATTTCTAATGTACTCAAGAAAAATGGCTTTAGAGTAGAAACCCCCACCCTTAAGGGATATGGCTTTGGTGATTATGCAGCCACATGGGAAGAATGGCTAAATGAGGCTACTAATTTAGTAAGTACTTTACAAAAAAAAGAAGCAACCCAGCTGTCAGTTGGCGGAATTTCTCTTGGTGCAACTTTAGCGCTTGGTGTCGCCGAAAAATTAGACGCTATTAATGCTGTTATATGTCTCTCTACAACCTTAATTTACAACGGCTGGGCTAGCCCTTGGTATCGAATATTAACTAGGCTTGGAATTTGGCTTGGCTTGGGTGAGAAATTTAAATATAAGGAACGCGATCCATTTGGCATTAAAAATATTCAAATTCGTGCTCACATTAAAAAAGTGATGGCACAGCAAAATATTTCTGAGGTGGGCGGCTCTTACATGACTTTAAATCATATTGCGCAGGCAGATAACTTATGCGCATATGTGAGAAAGAATTTAACTAATGTCACAGCTTCGGTATTAGCTATACATGCAGTTGATGATGAAGTTGCTCACCCCAATAACGTTGATCTACTCTTTAAACATATTAGTTCACCCATCAAAAGAGCGATTTACCTTGGCAATAGTTATCACATGATTACGATCGATAATGAACGCGAAACAGTCGCCTATGAATCGGTTGCCTTCCTCAGAGAAATATATAATCAATCTACCAATGCAAAAATAAGGGAAAAAATTATTTCGCCTGAACTACAGCGTTTTTTAAGGTTAGAAAAGTCGAATCAATAACTCAATAAATTAACATAAGGCAATTAGACTTGTGCTAACGTCTGAGGCTTCATTCATCTTCGTTGTTCTTATTGCTGGCAGTTTTATTTGCCTAGAAAAAATTCGCCCATTACATCGCTATAGCAAAGATAAGGCTTGGCTTATTAGGCTGTTTATTTTCGGTAGTCTTGGGGTACTTCTGACTACAATAATTGGTATTTTTTTGGTACCTCATTTGGATGCCATCGTACTATTTCCAAATTTTTCAACTCAATTTTTAAAAACTCCTGCGTGGCTTAATGGTCTCTTTGCCTATGTTTGCATTAGTTTCTTTGTTTATTGGTGGCACCGTATTCGACATCATAATAATTTAATCTGGAGAATATTTCATCAAATTCACCACAGCACCCACCGCATAGAAGCTTTAACTGCAATCTATGCACACCCAAGCGATTTTTTTGCGAACGCCCTCATCATTAATATTGTTGCCTATTCAATTCTAGGGCTGAATGTCGAATCGGCAGCTTGGGCATCCCTTTGGGTCAGTATTTTCGAACTCTGGGAACATACCAACACCCCTACCCCACGCTGGTTAGGATATTTAATTGTTAGGCCAGAAATGCACCGCATTCATCATGAACGCGATCGCCATACGAATAATTATGGCTTACCTATTTGGGATATTCTTTTTGGCACCTATGAAAACTCGTCTCGCTCTGTAGAATGCGGCTTTGAAATTGATTCAGAACGCAAGGTCATGCATATGCTCTCTTGCCGCGATATTAAATAAAGTAATTATTTCTTAATGCGTTGTATTCTCTTTCTTCTTTTTTTTACATTTTCTTTTTTTGCTTAGCCCAAGTTAAACCCTATGATGATGACCTGCCTGATCACTTAGTTGGTGATATTGGTTTGGCAACTTATACCTCTAACTTGTACCTTGGTACTTATGGTACGCAGACATTTTTCGCGCCTTATGTTTTTGCCAACTATCAAATGGCTTTTGCAAGAATTAATATGTTCGGCATTAAAACAACCAAAATTGGTTACGGGTATCTTGAAATAACTGGCAAAGTGATTCTTGATAACTTTGTAGTTAAGTCACCCTTCACGACCACTACTATTATTAAGCGCTATCCTATCCCCATTGGTATTGGTGGCTTTCAAGAAACGCCCATTGGGGGATTTCTTATCAATGCGTATCATGACTTTAGTCAATCCAAGGAAGCTTTATACGATTTTTCCTATTTTGGTGAAGTAGAAATGATTCGCAAAATAACTGTCTATCCTCAACTTGGTATTGAACGACAGTCAAGTCAATTTGCGAACTACTACTATGGTTTAAACAACCAGCAAGCGAATTCAGTCGGCTACCAAAGTTATACCGCTCCAGCTACTACTAATTTAATGTTAGGTTTCTTATTAGAGGTGCCAATTATTGATGACTGGTATATTAATATTTATGGCAAACGTAAGTGGATGGGTAGCGGAATTAGCAATAGCCCAGTCATGAACCGATCATTTCAAGATAACCTATTTATGGCCTTAGCTTACCGGTTTAAGTAAAATTGATAGCAAAAAATAAGCTGGGTAAGGATTGAGTCAAACGAGATTCTGTTTTGGTCTCATAAAAAACCCCGCATAATACAAGCTAATACCAATCAATATTAAGCAAATGATTTTATCGAAATACGTGTGCTGATCTACCGTGATAAAAAAATAAATAGAAAAGAGTATTGCTACAGCAAAAATAATTACTGCAAACCATTTTTGTAGCGCCGTCAAGGGCGGGTTATAAATTTGAAAATCCTTACTAACGACTTCAAAATTGTCTCGATCTTGGTCATTAGGGTTCCAAGCAGGATTCTTAAAGAAGATTTTGAGTTTTGTTGCCAACTTAGAATAGTTACGACTTTTCTGACAAAGCTTGATGAATACTGAACCAAGCGCCCAGAAGGGATTCCAAGAATTTAATGGGGTTTGGGTGCCATATATACAGGCAGTTTTTTCTTCCTGATAGGTTCCAAAAATTCGGTCCCAAATAATTAAAACTGCGCCAAAATTTTTATCAATATATTCACTGTTAATTGCATGGTGCACACGATGATTCGAGGGTGATGAAAAGAGGCTATCAAACCATCCCAATTTACCGATATGCTCAGTATGTATCCAGAATTGATAAATCAGTACAAATAGGCCAATTAAAACAAATTGATAAGGTGGAATACCGAGTAGCGCCATTATTGCAAAAAAGAAGCAGGCAATAATTGGGAAAAAGCTTTCTTGTCTTAAGGCAGTAGAAAAGTTGAATAATTGACTTTGGTGATGAACAACATGGGAGCCCCACAGTAAAGCAGATTGGTGACTGACCCGGTGAAGCCAATAGTCTAAAAAATCATAAATTAACAATGCCCCTATCCAGCCATACCAGCTTTCCCAAAAGGACGTAAACGAAGTTGCTCCAATAGATAAGTAGAGTAGCTCATAGGCACCAATTTGAAAAAAAACTAGGCAAAATAAAATAGCCTGACTGAGTAGGCCTTGGCTTAGGCTACTTATAGCATCGTTCAGCCGATAAGTATTTTTACCAATTGCTAAACCATAAAAAAATTCACCCAACATGAAAATGCTGAAAATGGGGATGGCTAAAAGAATAACCTGATTTAGTAATTGTTCACTCATACAGCAATTTTAATAGAAAGTTAATTGACCTGATTCACTATTTACTTAGTTTTCCAGAATAATATATAGGGTGGATTAAAGTTCTTAAGGGCAATTTAAGCCTTGGAGAACAAAGAGAAATAGGTTTTCCTTGGAGCGAAAAAATGGAATACAAAGAAGAGATGAAATAGTCTTTCAATATGCAAAGGAAGGTCAAATACCTTTAGCCCTATCAATGGCAGGAGGGAATGGTAAGAATATTGAGACTACAGTTGATATTCATTTTCAAACAATTCAATCTGCCTTGAAATTTTAGCAACAATACTAGGCGATTTAGCGCCCCCTGTCTCAAGCTCAATAAGTCTAATCAACGCTTATCAGGAGCCCCCATCTTCAGGCTATTTGTCGTAATCATTAGCAAAGTGGTGGTTTGTGTCACGATGATGAGCTTCATCATTGCGTACAGCAATTACCACATCCCGTAGGGTTGCACTGGAACCAAGCTTCCAATAATCTATGGCTATCTTTGGCGCTGGCACATTGGGTGTTCGTCCTTCATCAATTTCTTTGAGATATTCAGTATAGGAATAGACTGCCTCTTCCTCAAAATAGCCAACTATACGATGGGCTGTTCTCGGAAAAAAGACATAAATAATGAAAAAGAAATTCCAGAAAATAGCCTGTGTAATCAAGACAAGGTAGCGCTCAAACATGTTGGGCTTTGCAATCTCAATGAAAGTCATTAGATGCATTCTTTCATTCTCGGCCTCCTCCAAAAGCGTTCGAATCTTTGGTCCATAGCCAGGCTTCATACTACGTAGACTTCTTAAATGTGTCCACATTCCAGCAACCATTCCTGGCACTCCTGCAACAGTTTCCAAAATAACTGCTCGGTGCCCATAGCGTTTCTTAAAAAAGGTATCTGCAAAAAAGCGCATACCTTTAGTAAAAGCTAGTGCAACTCGATCAGAAAATTGAAGGGGGGTGTAGTGGACGATCTGTTTCATAGAAAATACTTTAAATCATTTTTAGATTTTATGCCCCATCGATAATTAGACGTCCTTTGCCACTCTTTAAGTAAGGTGCTCAACCCTAATTGGGGTAAAGTAATTTCTATTATGTACACTTTCTAAACCCTTTTGCTTGACTTGGAAGGCGCATTAACGCTTGCTAAGATCGTTTTTTCATCTTTGGCCTGAACTGACACTGCTTCCAAACTCGGGGGTGCCATCTTGCTACCATTCCACACCTGCCCACACCAGCATTCTCCTGCATCATTAATGATGCATACACCGGAGCCACAACACCGATCATCTGACTTACTCATTTTTTGCTCCCAATTATTTAATTACTTTCATTTAATATTTGCTATCTGATGGTTTTTTTTCAAAATATAGGACTTATTGCAGCCTATCTTAAGTCCTTTTGAAAAATTTTGCTTACTGGTTTATAGCAAAGAATTTAATGCCCATACTGGCTAATCTCGTCCCTGCCATCTTAGAAATTAAGCAAGTAGATTGGGCTATTTATTGGGTACTTTTTTTCGACAGGCAGCGGAGCAATACTTAATTGACTCCCAATTTTTTTCCCAAGATTTTCTCCAGGTCATTTCTTTTTTACAGACTACGCAAAACTTGCTCGGTAGATAGCTCTTATTACCCTTAAAAGAATTATTCATTTAAGCTCTAAAGATCATTTAAGTGATTCAGTACATATTCTGCATGCGAAACAATGGATGCCTGGTCATCATCGCTAATTCGTCTTAAATTTGCAGTCATTAAACGAGTACGGGGATTTGATTCAAATTGGGTACGATGCTTGATTAAGAAGTTCCAATACAAGGTAGTGACGGGGCATGCCATTTCGCCAAAACGAATGTCTGGCTTGTATTTACAGGATTCACAGTAATTACTCATCCGTTTAATATAAGCACCACTAGCTATATAGGGCTTACTTGTAAAACGACCGCCATTAGCAAAAAGTGCCATTCCCGCCGTGTTAGGAAGCTCTACCCACTCAATTGCATCAACATAGATAGCCAAATACCAGTCACATACATCAGCGGGTAATATTTCAGCCAATAGCGCAAAGTTTCCCGTGACCATCAGACGTTGAATATGATGAGCGTATCCATATCTAAGCGTTTGACCTATGGCATCTTTCATGCAGGACATATGGGTTTGAGCAGTCCAATACCAATTCGGTAAAGCACGATGGTGTTCATAAAAGTTATCTTGAGCTAGCTTAGGCATATCCAGGTAATACATGCCCCTAACAAACTCTCTCCAACCCAATATTTGACGAATAAATCCCTCAACGCTAGAAATTTCTAAAGCATATTTTTGTGAAGCCTGTAAAACAGCAGCAATCACTTCTCGTGGATTCAGTAGCTTCAAATTCAGAGAGCTAGAGAGAATGGAGTGCCAACCGAAAGGAGTATCTGTCCACATGGCATCCTGAAAAACCCCAAAATGTCTTAACCGGTATTCTATAAAGTAGTGCAAGGCCTCAAGAGCTTGTGCACGAGTTACTGGCCACCGAAAGTCATCTAAAGCCCCGGGATGCTTTTCGTAATTATGTTTTACAAATTCAATTACTTCCTGCGTTATTGCATCTGGTTCAAATAAAGCAGGAGTTTCAATAATTCCAGGGCCTTTTTTTGGATAAGGCTTACGGTTATCTTGATCAAAATTCCATTGACCACCCTCTGGATTACCGTCAGCATCGACTAAAATATGATGGGTCTTCCGCATTAGGCGATAAAAGTATTCCAGCCGAAATTCTTTTTTTCCGGCAGCCCAAACATTAAATTCTTGATGCGAGCAAAAGAAATGCTCATCTTCACGAATTTCTAGGCTGATAGATAAGTCTTTTGCCAGCCCCTCTAACTCCAGCTTTAAGCGAAATTCACCGGGCTCAATACAGATCAAATGGGTAATCTGCTCGCGAACTATTTTTTTCTTTAGAGTCTCGACTATCGATAAGGGTGAGTTTTGAATGTAGCAGAGGGGATATTTAAGTTCTTTTAGCCTGCCTGCAAAGTGCCGCATGGCCGATAAAAATAGCGTGATCTTCGCTTTATGTGACCAAACATATTGCGCCTCTGGAATTGACTCAATCATCACCACCTCATCGAATTTGAAATCAAAATCTCTAAGGGCGGCTCCATTTTCATCTAACTGATCACCGAGAATCAGAACTAGTTTTTTAAGTGGCTTCATTTATTTTTTACTGGGTTGGACAATACGCTCGATCTACTGACTTACTTCGCAGGGCGATATGTTTGGTTGCTCTCCCAGTTACGCGCTTACGCCACAGCTCAAAAGAGCTTCGCTTGAGCTCATGACGCATTAATTGAATTACTTGAGCCTCAGATAAGCCAAATGATTTCTCAATTGCATCAAATGGGGTACGGTCCTCCCAGGCCATTTCAATTAGGCGGGACTTATCAGACTCAGAAAGTGATTTTGATGAGAATTTTGTCACCAAGCAAGTTTATGACTTATTTACTAAACTTGTACTACACATTAATTTTTAAAAAAAATGATTGGGAAAATTCGCCAGAAACTCATTTCGCTTGCTCCAAGTCCATACCTAAAAATGGTAGATTTGGTATGCCCTATCTGTGACCGCCCCATCCCCGAAGCCCAAAAAGATGCTCATCACTTAGTACCTAAATCTAAGGGCGGAAAAAATACTGCGTATCTCCACCGCATTTGCCATCGCCAAATACATGCCCTCTTTACAGAAACTGAACTAGCCACACAATTCAATAATGCTGCAGCCCTTCAAGAGCACCCTGAAATGCAACGATTTATTCATTGGATTAAGTCGAAGCCAAATTACTTTTATGAAAAATCACGCAAAAGTGCGCGCTTGAGAGAAACTTAATATTCACTTTAAGTAAAGCTAAAAAAATATCACATCTTGTTAGACTTGAGCCTGGGACCAAAGGATTTAGGTTTGTATTAGTTTCCTAACTCCCTGGACTATGCCTTCACCATATCTTTCGACTGCTACCACTACCCCCATAAGCGTTACTTTAGGTAACGCTCCAATAAATACCCACCTAAGAGTTGGTAATTAGATTGCTGGTAGGCTCACCAGGGCTTGAACCCGGAATCTAAGGATTGTGAGAGGAGTAACTAGCATTGATACTGATTGAAGTGGGAGAAATTATTTGCTATACTTGTATAGCAAATAAAGGAGAGCCCATGTTAGCCATTAGACTACCTGACGACATTGAATTAAGACTTGGTAATTTAGCTAAAAAAACTGGTCGCACTAAAACATTTTATGCCCGTGAAGCCATCTTAGAATACCTAGATGATCTTGAAGATCTTTATTTGGCCGAAAAGAGATTTAGCAATATTACCAATGGTAAATCTAAAACGATCAAACTAAATCAATTGGAGCGTGAACTTGGTTTGGCAGATTGAATTTGACCTTGCAGCAAAGAGAGAATTAGGAAAATTAGATCCACAAATAGCTAAGAGAATACTAAAATTTTTAAAAACTAGGGTAGCTACTCAAGCCGACCCTAGAAAAATTGGGGATGCACTTAAAGGCTCAACACTTGGTGAGTTTTGGAAATACCGAGTTGGTGACTTTCGCATTATTGCAAGTATTCAAGATAAAACTATTTGTATTCTTGTCTTGCGAATTGGTAATCGCAAAGAAATTTACAAATAGAATATGTAAATTTGCATCCAATCCTGATCCACCATTTGTATCTAACTTTAATCCAGCAAAGTGATCAGGCTATCTTTGACTAGCAGACTATATTAAACAGATAGTGGACTAAGATTCGATGCAAATTAGCGTGCTAATTAGATCAGTTTTGCGCGCACTTCAATAGTACGGCGTATCGTTAGCTAATATTTCTCCGAAAAAATACCATTGTTTTTTCCCAGGCTTGATCTGCTGCTTGAGGGTCATATTTCAGATAAGGGAGTTTTTTCGAATCTGCCTCTTCATTGGCAAAGGCATGCTTGGCCTCATATCGATCAAAGGCATAAACTACTCCAGCCGCAGAGAGCTTGGCCTCAAGTGCATCAACGCCACTAATTGGAAAGACATCGTCATATATTGCAAAACTACCCATTAGGGGTGCTTTAATTTTGCTAGCATCCACAAACTCCAATGGAGGGTAACCATACCAGATTGCAACTGCATCAATTTCAGGGGCAAAAACCGCAGATAGCAAAGTAAGCGCTCCACCCATACAAAATCCGGTTACCCCAACCTTAGGTGCGCCTGCAGCTTTGAGATATTGAATAGCCCCACGAATATCTTGGCTGGCAGCATCTCCAAAATCTAAGCCTGTCATTAAATGATTGGCCTCATTTTCCTCGAGGGCAATTTTTCCCTGATATAGATCAGGTACTATGGCCTGATATCCCTGGTCGACTAAGCGATGGGCAACATCTTTTATTTGCTCATTTAAT
>Ga0208942_1000305_pt1 | contig 21258 bp, 28 predicted proteins | sample GreLakmeSU08MSRF_FD_187704 | JGI IMG/M metagenome (GOLD analysis project Ga0208942, IMG submission 187704) | Freshwater lentic microbial communities from great Laurentian Lakes, MI, USA - Great Lakes metaG SU08MSRF (SPAdes) | ecosystem: Environmental > Aquatic > Freshwater > Lake | place: Great... | reverse complement strand
TCTTGAACCTGCTCGCTGTAATAAAGGATGGAATAGCTCATCCGTGTATGTTAACAAATTTGTTAACATTGAGCAAGAGTAAATTGTCTTTTAAAGCAACAGTCTAGAGACGGAATTAAACATCCTAGGTCCTGGTCGATTCCGCCCCGGGCCACCAAACTCAAATAATGCCCTGCTTGGTGCGGGGTATTTTCTTTTGCCCATCTACCGTGGTAAAATACAATGTATACAAAGTATTATAAGGGGGCAAAATGGAAACTTCGGTTTTAACTTTACGAGTTAGCAATAAAACAAAGTCAATGCTAGATAAGTTGGCAGAAGCCACTCAACGCACAAAATCTTTTTTAGCTTCAGAGGCTATAGAGCGCTATTTGGAAGTTGAAGCTTGGCAAGTTAAAGAAATTAAATCCGCATTAAAAGAGGCTGATAAACAAGACTTTATTTCAGACAAAGAGTTTACTAAGTTAGTGAAAAAACATGCAGGTTAAGTGGTTGCGTAATGCAGCTAAAAATCTAAATGATGCGACAGAATACCTTGTAGATGAAAACCCAAAAGTAGCTAGAGAGTTCTTTGTTCACATCATTGAAAGTGTAAATAAATTAGCTCAATTTCCACAGCTTGGAAGATCTGGTAGGGTGGCCGGTACACGGGAGCTGGTTATTGTTGGATATCCCTATATCGTTCCATACCGAATTAAAGACGGTAATGTAGAAATATTGCGCGTATTCCATACATCTAGAATATGGCCAATAAGATTTTAATTTGGATTTAGTTCTGATTAGTAGTCAAAAGATTATTAAAGGTGATGAAGATGCGTAAAGAATATGATTTCTCAAAAGCTCGTAAAAATCCATATGCTTCCATGCTTAAGAAGCCCATTACTATTAGATTGGATGAGGATTCAGTAAGCTACTTCAAATCTGTATCAGAAGAGGTGGGCATTCCTTATCAAAGCCTCATTAATCTCTATTTGAGAGATTGCGCCGCTTCGCATAAGAAATTGAACCTTAGCTGGAAGTAGTCTGGGGGCAGGATAAGACATCCTCGGCCCCGGTTCGATTCCGCTCCGGGCCACCAAACTCAAACTATGCCCTGCTTAGTGCGGGGTATTTTCTTTTGATCGGGCGGATGAGACTACGTTACTTAGGATGGCGTTGCTCTGAAAAACCCATTAAGCAATGTGGTTTAAAACGACATTCATCAATTTCCCTTAAGATAAAAATATGAACTTTCCACTTAGTCACATCTCATCTCTTTGTAAATATACGGGCATTAGCTTTACCGCTGGCGCTATTACTCATGGATTTTTCAGTGGCGAGAGAGCCATCTGGACTGCTGCATTTGGTATCGCAATATATCTCGTTGGCGGCATACTAGAAAAGATTGCTAACCCCGATAAAGACCATAGTTGGACCGATGTTCTGGTTATTGGCATTGTTGCCTCAATTGGTTTGGGTTTCTTTACTGGTGGACTTCAACATTTTCCAGACTCTCCTGCTAGAAGCTCATGGGTAGTTCCTGTTGGATTTGCCATGTCTCTATTAGCAATGTATTTAATGGAGGGTAAGGGCAAGGTAAAACTGAAGTCTGTTCTCATTTACGGTGGGGTCAGTCTAGCCCTTGTTATTGCCGCTTCTTTGTATGCTCTTTCCTACTTTAATGAGCATGGTGGTGATGGCCATAGTCATGACCACGCAGCTCCAGCACAAGTTGTTGCCCCATCAATGAAAGAGATTCGCGTAGAGGTGGATGACACTATGCGGTTTGCTCCAGCAACATGGGAAGCGCAAGCGGGTGAACCTATTCGAATTATTTTGGTTAATAAGGGCAAGGTAGATCATGAGCTGGTAATTGGTACAGAAAAAGAGATCATCGCTCACGCTAAGGAAATGGCAAGTCCTGGAGCTAAAGGACATCATCATACGAATGAAATCTCAGCAAAACCAGGACAACAAGCAGAATTGGTTTGGACTTTTAAAAAGCCGGGACAATATGCCATGGCATGCTTTGAGCCTGGCCATTATGAAGCTGGAATGAAGGGTGCCATTAATGTAGTGGCTAACTAGCACAAGGCGGATAAAACATCCTCTGCCCTGCTTGGTGCAGGGTATTTTCTTTTATGGGCTGAGCTTGGCTATCCCATCTTTAGCAAAATAACTCCAAGTAAGATGAATGCAACACCAAACCAGCGTATCGGAATATTAGGGTCTCCAAAAACTAGAACACCAATAGTGAAAGTGCCAACAGCGCCAATAGAAGTCCATATGGCATAGGCTGTTCCAATAGGAATTTCCTTAAGTGAAAACAAGAGAAGTATGCCGCTTAGCGTCGTACTAATAAGGGCCAAAACGATGCCCCATATTTTCATATTAGGGAGGCCATAGAGCTTTAAGCCAAGCGGCAAGCCAATCTCCACAAAACCTGCCAAAAAGAGTGATAGCCAGTAAATATTCAAGGCAAAATAAGTTGAAATAGAAAGGTACAGAATACCAAAAATTTAATAGTAGAGGTGTTAATTTGCATCCAATCCTGATCCACCACTTGTATCTAACTTTAATCCACCCAAGTGATCAGGCTATCTTTCACTAGCGGAGTATATTAAACAGATTATGGGCTGAAATTCGATGCAAATTAGGGCGCTAATTGGATCAGTTTACCGTGCAAGGCAACATCAAATAGTCCGTAAAGTCTTTGACCCTTATAATTTAGCTAGGCATTCTGCTTGAAGCAGACCCCCTTCGGATTAATGGCCATTAAGTAAAATGAACAGTATTTAACTTGCCCCTATTTGTAAAATTTAAAACATAATTAACTTGGAGTTTCAAAATGAAATTTAGCAAGATAGCAATAACCTTACTGTGTTTATTACCAATAACAGTTTTTTCACAAGCAATTACCCCATCACCGCAAGTTGCAAATCCAACGGTAGTTAAAAAATATAGTTTTAAAAAAATTGACTTTAGCGGGGATCAGAAAATCTCAAGAGAAGAGGCGAAGAAGGCGGGCATTTCTGAAGCTGAATTTAAACTTATTGATAAAGATAATAGCGGTTTCATAACATGGAGCGAGGCAGTTAATAGCCCAGCGAAAAATTGGACTGATTAAAATTAATAAATTTGGATCGGCGAACCTATTAAGCCCGCTCCATTAGGCGGGTTGTTACGACCTAATGGAGGTTGCTTATGAGAGCAGACATAGGCTAGACTCTTTAGATTGAGGCCTAAATTGGAGTCAAGGATGAAGTATTTAATTTCAATGTTATTGGTTTGTCTCTCGATATCTACATTTGCTCAATCAAAAGATGGCGATGCGAGCACAAATCAAAATCTAGGCGAAATAAAGGTTATACAAATACTTAAAGCTACTAAACAGTGGGATGGAAGCCAGCTGCCTCCCTATCCTTCAAAAAACCCGGAAATTACTATTCTTAGCTATGAAATACCACCAGGCATAAGATTGCCAATGCATAAACACCCAGTCATCAATGCTGGAGTTGTGTTGCAGGGAAAGCTAACAGTCATTACCAAAGATGGAAAACAACTAACTCTTAATTCTGGAGACGCAATTGTTGAGTTGGTTAATAAATGGCATTATGGTATTAATCAAGATACTGTCCCTGTAAAACTCATTATGTTTTATGTAGGAGAAGTTGGGACTCCCTTGGTGATTAAAGAAAATGATTAAGTATTCTTTGTCCTGGTCGATTTCGCCTCGGGCCACCAAACTCAAATAATGCCCCGCTTCGTGCGGGGTATTTTTTTTTGATCGGGCGGATGAGATGTTCACTTGACAAGACGTACGCTTTTACGTACTATATTGAAAAGGAGTGAAATCATGACCACATTAACCGCAAGTGCAGCTCGAGCAGGTCTCTACCGTTTGATTGATCAGACAGCTGAGACACATAAGCCAGTAGTCATTTCTGGTAAGCGGGCAAATGCTGTTTTAGTTTCTGAAGAAGACTGGAGTGCCATTCAGGAGACGCTTTATCTATTGGCAATTCCAGGGATGCGTGAGTCGATTAAAGACGCTATGGCTGAGCCTATTACTAAAAGTAAAAAGGCTTTGAAATGGTGACTTGGAATTTAGTCTATTCCAAATATGCCATTAAGGATGCTAAAAAATTGTCTGCCGCAGGTCTAAAAGATAAAGCACAGACTTTATTGGATATCTTAGAAATAGACCCCTTACAAAATCCCCCGCCTTATGAAAAGCTGGTTGGCGACTTAAAAGGGGCTTGCTCCCGCAGGATTAATATTCAGCATCGATTAGTTTATGAAATCTTTCGTAAAGAAAAGACGGCCCGTATTTTAAGAATGTGGACTCACTATGAATAAAGTGAGCCTTAGCCCAAGAGCGGATATAGACATGTTCTAGCCCTGGTCGATACCGCCCCAGGCCACCAAGAATCACGATAGCCCACTTGTTGGGGCATTTTTTTTGCTATGGGGGGCGTTCTGTTTCAACAAAGGTATTATTTGTAGGCGTTGTTTACAGACTACGAGTGATTGGCATCAGATACGTAATTGGAATTTTTTAAGGATACGAGCCATATGCCTTTTGAGCCTTTTACTGGGCAATTAGCGCCCCTGTTTATCACGTTTTTATGGAGCCTTGGAATGGGGCTGCTCTCTTACTATCTAGTCTATAAGACTCCATTATTCAATCACCTCATTGAAGTCCCGCTTATACCGCCATTTTTATCTTTGCCAGCAGTCATGTTTGCATTTCTAATGGGCTTTATGTCTTCAGATGCATGGCAGAATTATTCTTATGCAAGAACAGCGCTTATCAATGAGTCTGTAGCAATCACCCGTATTTTAAATATTCCTGTTGGCACTCCAGAGCTACAAAACAATATCAAGCTAACCGTGCAAACATACTTAGATGGTGTTCTCAACGAGGAGTGGGCTGATTCAAAAAATAAATCCCCCAGCCCAAAGGCGCAAGCATCGATCGATGCCATGGAGCTCAGTATCTGGCAGGGTGTCGCTGCCTGCGGTCAAGTATCAGGTAAGGGCCTTCCTTGTATAGATTCAACAATGAGTAGCGCATTTATTGGTGCGCTAAATGATTTACGGACTGCCCGCAGGCAAAGACTGTCCTTGGGTTATGTGGGTAGCGCCGATGGAAAATGGATCTTGGCCATTTTCTTGGGCCTGATATCCGTTATAAGCGTGGCTGCAGTCCATCGGCATAATATAAAGACGGGAATTACCGCCCTAATCCTTTATTGCTTGAGTATCTGGATCGCCTTGGGTATTGCCCTCCTGTTTAGTAATCCATATGAAGGGTCAGAAAGGCTTAAGCCTATTCCGTTCATGACTACCTTAGAAAGTTTGAAGAATATATCCAAATAAGATATTGATGTCGCTTCAAAGTCATCGCCAATAAACGGTAATCCCCCTATTTTTAGCTTATGTTAAAAATGGGGGGATTACCGTAGCGAACCGTTTTGCATGTGGCAGTCAAAGCAGTGGAATGGCGTCGATTCCGTGTTTCGATTCGTTGTAATAATAATGTTGACTATAATATTTATTGCATTACCTGAGCCGGATAGGGCCAAAGAATAGTGTGCAGGCGAACTAAACACCTTATCATTACTATTTGCTGAAACTAAAGGCCTCATGAAATGACAAGCAATTACAATCAACTGCCAACAGGCTTACCTATTCCGGTAGATGATGGAGCTACAAATCATTTAAAAGGAATGAAGCTTCCTAATGTTTCATTAAATGCCACTAATGGTAAGACGATCAACCTTGGAGAGATGAAAAAAAAGTTAGTCATTTATTGCTACCCAATGACAGGTCAGCCCAATGTTGCTTTGCCCGAAGGGTGGGATCAAATTCCTGGCGCACGAGGCTGTACGCCACAAAGTTGTTCATTTAGAGATCACTACCAAGAACTACAGTCGCTTGGTGCCGAGGTGCTTGGCTTGAGCGTTCAAACTATAGAATATCAAAAAGAGATGGCTGATCGCCTTCACCTCCCATTTCCCGTGGTCAGTGATATGAACTTTGAATTTCAAAGGGCCCTTAATTTGCCAACCTTTTATGTGGAAGGAATGACTTTATTAAAGCGAGTCACTTTAATTGTTAACCATGGCTTAATTGAGGCTGTTCACTATCCAATCTTTCCAAGTGATAGCGATGTAACTTGGGTAATAGATTATTTGAAGAAACACTAGATCTAAACATTCTTGGAATGGACCCAGAGATGAATATAATATTGAAGAAATAGTTTAATCATGAAAGAATTTTAAATGGCAAACCAGTTCACTCTGCTTTCGGCCGGCCTAACGATTCCACGAAATGATAATGTTTCTAATTATTTAAAAATAAGACTTCGACAATTGTATTTTTACATTATTAGCCTAGCTTGTTGTCTAGCATTGAGCCAACCCGCACATGCTGAAAGCGCTATTGAGTTAAATAAAAGCTCTAAAAGTGCGCTAAGCAGTCTTCTCAAAAATAATTCTGATGCCCGAAAATTAAACGAGACTGCAGTTGCAGTCCTCGTCTTTCCGGCCATAGCCAAAGCAGGATTTATGATTGGCGGACAATATGGGGAAGGCGTGTTATGGAAAAAAGAGAAGCCGATCGCCTATTTTAATACTGGCGGAGGTTCATTTGGCTTGCAGGTTGGGGCTCAAGCCTATGGTTATGCATTATTCTTTATGAAAGAAAGCGCACTCGACGCCCTATATTCAACCCAAGGTTTTGAAATTGGCGCAGGTCCTAGCGTTGTAGTGCTCGATCAAGGGGCCGCTACATCGACAACCTCTATTAACATGCAAGGTGACATCTATGCCTTTATTTTTAATCAAAAAGGTTTAATGGCTGGCCTAGGCATTCAGGGCAATAAAATTACCAAGCTAGATAAGTAATTTGCTTTTATTATTTTTCCTTCAAAATATCGCAGCGGAGCAAACTTTACGCTAACTACCCTAGGAATCTAGTATTTATTATTAGGCGTAAAAAAACAGATAGATGTATGCTATAAAAGGCCTTTTAAACAGCCAAGTAAGGCGGCTGCGTACTAATCATTAACTTTGCAGTAAACCCTTTTACATTATCAATTTATAGAAAGTATATATATGTCACATGTTGGACACCTCTCACTAAAATCAAAGCCCGGCTCTTTTAAAAAGGTATGCGATCGCTATCACCAGTTTGCCGTAGAGGTAATGGCGCATCATCCAGATCTTCATGATGTCATTATTGTGGGCAATCAAGCTCTAAATAATATTGAGGGCTTTGGCATTTGGGAAAATGCTGCTGATGCAGCCTCACTTGAAGACACCCAAGACTTTGCAGTGTTTTTAAAAGATATTCAGGATGACATCGCAGAGCCAGTACAAAGAAATGACTTGTTAGTTTTTTATCGCATGAATCCAAAGTCATAATTCTAGTTTTAATAATGTACGAACAAAGCTCAAATTAATTACGCATTATTAAAGAGGTTTATTCAGAATGCAACTCGATGAGTTAGCAACCCCAGCTGCATTAATAGATACAGTGCGTTTGGAGCGTAACATTCAAGATATGCAACAGCGCATGAATAAGTTAGGGGTTGCATTCAGACCGCATGTAAAGACCACCAAATGTATTGCAATAGCGCAGGCCCAAATTGCAGCCGGAGCACAGGGAATTACGGTCTCCACCTTAAAAGAAGCTGAACAATTTTTTGCTGCCGGCATAAGTGATATTTTATATGCAGTGGGAATGGTTGCACCAAAATTAAAGCTAGCGGCCACATTAATTCAACGAGGGTGTGCCTTAAAGATTATTGCCGATAGTGTTGAATCTGCATCTGCCATCATAGCTTACTCAGAGGTGCATAAGCTGCCATTTGAAGTTTGGATTGAAATTGACACTGATGGTCATCGCTCTGGCGTGAATCCCAATAGTGAAGAATTACTCGCTATCGGCCACATTTTGAATCAGCATAAAAAAACCTTAGGTGGGGTAATGACACATGCTGGTTCAAGTTATGACCTCAATACCCCAGCCGCATTACAAATGCTTGCCGAGCAAGAGCGTAGCCTTTGTGTTCGGGCGGCCATGCGACTGCGCGCAGCTGGCCTTCCGTGCCCCAATGTCAGCATTGGCTCAACTCCTACTGCACTATCAGCACAGCAGCTCGAAGGTGTAACTGAGGTAAGAGCGGGCGTATATGTTTTCTTTGACTTAGTAATGTCAAATGTAGGAGTTTGTTCTACAAACGATATTGCACTCAGCGTTTTAACTACTGTTATTGGACATCAAGTAGATAAAGGCTGGGCAATTGTAGATGCAGGATGGATGGCAATGAGCCGTGATCGTGGCACTCAAAAGCAATCTAAAGATTACGGATATGGGCAAATTTGTGATGTAAGTGGCAAGGTCATTGATGGTTTCCAACTCATAGGGGCAAATCAGGAGCATGGCATTCTAAGTCAAGTTAATCCTTGTGATGAGCAAAATATCACCAGTCGTTTTCCGGTAGGCACTCAATTGCGAATATTACCAAATCATGCGTGTGCAACTGGTGCACAATTTCCTGCTTACTACATGGTGAAGGACCAGCAAGTAATTGGCCCTGCTGTGAGCCGTTTTTATGGATGGTAAAAATAAATATGCAAAAAATCGAGTATCTCAATCCGAAGGAGATGGCCCCTCCAGGCGGACACTATAGCCACGCGGTAATTGCGCATGGCATGGTCTTTATATCTGGCCAATTACCCATTACCTCGGCAGGTGAGCTATTGAATAACGCTAGCTTTGAAGCGCAAACTAATCAAGTGCTAGCTAACCTGAAGGCCGCATTAGAGGGTGCTGGCAGCAACATCTTGAATTTAGTACAGGTTCGCGTCTACATCACCAGTATTGGTAATTGGCCAAGTTTTAATGTAATTTATAGGCAATGGGCAGGAGAGGCATTCCCAGCCCGCGCTGTAGTACCAGTGCCTGAATTACACTACGGCTTTTCAATTGAAATTGAAGCGCTAGCACTTACATAAAAATAGGCATAGGCTAAATAAAAGTAAGGTTGTAGTATTGGCAGATTAAATTGATGTGAAAAGATAATTGAATTCTCAAGCCCACCCACTATTAATTCAGGCCATGATGGCGCTAGACAATGGAAATCTGATTGGCGCTGAGTCTTTATTAAAGCAAATTTTGCATACCCAGCCAAAAAATTGTGCAGCATTGCATTTAATGGGTGTAGTGTGTGGATTATCAAAAAAAAATATCGAAGCAATTCAATACTTTAAAAAAGGTATAAAAATTGCACCAAATGATAGCGACTTGCAATACAACCTAGCTAAAGCACTATCAGCAGCACAAAATGAACGTGAAGCGTTGCAGCACCACCTTAAAGCAACACAGTTAGCGCCTGATAATGCCAATGCCTGGGTAAATTATGGCAAATGTTTAGATAGCCTAGGAAAGGTGAGCGATGCGTTAGTTTGCTATGAAAAGGCAATTGAGCTTCAGCCCAATTTTATTCAGCCTTGGTTTAATAAGGGTAAAACTTTAAGTGAATTAGGGCGCTATCAAGAAGCTTTATCGGCCTATACCGAAGCATACCGAATTAAACCGGAAGAAAATTTTCTACTCGGAATTTTGCTCCATCACAAAATGCTTATTTGTGAGTGGACTGGATTAGAGGAGCTATATCAAGCGATCCACGAGGGCCTAGCGCAGGGCAATAAAGTTGCCGAACCCTTTGGACTCATGGCTTTTTCAGAATCAGAACAAGACCTTCAGTTATGTGCGGAAATATTCGCCGCGGATTTTTACCCGCCTAAAATATTGCCGCCTCAAAGCCCAAACAAAAAAAAGAAGCAGAAAATACGGCTTGGCTATTTGTGCGGTGAATTTAGAGAGCAGGCTACTTCAATCTTAATGATCGGCTTATACGAAAATCATCATAAAGAAAGGTTTGAAATCTTTGCATTTGATAACGGCATGAGCGATGAAAGTAAAATTAGGGTACGAATTGAAAACGCGTTTGATCAGATGATTGATATTAGGCAGTTAAGTGATTTAGAGGCAGCGCGTACTATCCAGGCAATGGATGTCGATATTTTGATAAATTTAAATGGTTATTTTGGCAAAAGTCGTCAGGGCATCTTTGCTTATCAGCCGAGCCCAATACAGGTTAATTTTTTGGGTTTTCCTGGCACTCTTGGAACAAGTTATATAGACTACTTGATTGCCGACTCAATTGTTATTCCTGAAATTAGTAAGCAATATTATGATGAAAAAATTGCTTATCTTCCAAACTCATATCAAGCAAATGATGTCTTGCGAGAAATAGCCGAACAGCCCTTAAGCCGAGCAGAGCTCGGGCTACCCGAAACTGGGTTTGTATTTTGCTGCTTTAATAACAATTATAAAATTACCCCGCAAGTTTTTAATGCCTGGATGACTATCTTGAGCGAAGTTAAAGATAGTATTTTATGGCTGTTAGCAGACAATGAAGCGGCAGAAATAAATTTAAAAAATCAAGCAAAAACGCATGGAATATTGCCTGATCGCTTGATTTTTGCTAACCGCATGCCCCTTACCAAGCATCTAGCTCGGCATAAACAGGCTGATTTGTTTTTAGATACATTCCCCTGCAATGCTCATACCACAGCAAGTGATGCCTTATGGGCTGGGCTGCCGTTACTAACCCAGCAGGGCCAAACATTTCCAGGTCGCGTAGCAGCAAGTCTGCTGCAGGCGATTGGATTGCCAGAATTAATAGCTAAAAATCGGGATGAGTACGTAGCTTTAGCAATTGAATATGGCAAAAATGCAGAAAAACTTGCTCAAATAAAACAAAAATTAGCTAGCAATCGATTAACTACACCTTTATTTAATACAGCTGAATTTACCAAGCACCTAGAGAATATTTTTAGTCAAATGGTTACCCGGCAGCATGCTAAGCTTGCACCAACTGATATTCATATAAGTTAACTAAATGAAAATTTTAGCTCTAACGCATAGCTATGGTGCCGACGGTGCCGCAATTATGTTGAATAAAACCATTCATTATTGGGTTCATGAATTAGGTTGGGCGGTAGACGCAGCGGTTAACGACGCTATGGCAGTTTTATATCAAGAAGAGTTTAAAAAAAATGGTATTAAGCCAGTTAAAAATGTAGACCTTAAAATGTATGATGTCGTCATAATTAATACTTTATTAGATGCACCACAAATCGACAAGCTGAATGCTAGTATTCCCGTTGCCCTTTGGATTCACGAGGGAGAAACTATGCTTGATAATTTAACGATGCCTGCGGGTGACTTAACCCGGCTTTTTGCAAAATTCAGCTTAATTATTTTTCAAACAGATTGGCAAAAGCTCGATGTATTTCACAGTTTTATTTATCGCTTAGAGAAAAATAGGATTGCAGTGATACCGAATGGCATTTCTCTGCCTAATTGGCCTTCAAAAGAAATGCATATCGAAACCAATAACGCTACTTTTCGAGTTATCAATGTAGGTTCAGTATATGCGAGAAAAAGACAAGCTGATTTAGCCATAGTCATCGAAAAAATTGCTCAAGATACTGCAATTTCCTGTAAGTTCATAGGTGATTTGCAACATGCTAATACATTTGGTCCAGAATTTATTCATTACATCAACAAAAAACTTCCTTGCCATGAGTGGGCTGGTATCGTGCCCCATGAGCAAATTAATGCTGAACTAGCTAATGCCAATTTATTCTGTTTTCCATCAGGCGATGAAAGTTTTCCATTAGCACCACTTGAGGCAGCTGGCATAAAAATACCTGTAATTTTGGCGGACCTAGCCCCTTATCGTTATATTGGCTGGAAACATGAAATCAATTGCTTGCTATATCCAGCTGGCAACTTGGTGGAACTAGAACAAGCCATACGACGTCTAATCAAAGACCCCAAACTAGCGGCAAAGCTTGCACAAGCTGGCTATGAATTGGCCCAATCAATGTCTTTTACACACTATCTAGACCGCATCACCCAGGCAATGATTGGACTAAAAGAAATAGTTAAAGAATAATTCCAATATTTTTTATTAAAATCAATGGCTTATAGATCAGCCAACAGCTTAAATTAAGAAAAATAGCACCTGCCATTAATCTAGCACCTGGTTACAAATTCGAGCATTTTTTTGACTTAGATCAAATAATCAATTGATAAATAGAGTTAAATTGTTACATCGTAAGTAATTACTTGAGTTTATATAGAGATATTCACGATGCATAACAATCAGACTAGCTTTAGTTGGATAAAAAAAGATTTAAATCTATCGGCCAAAGAGTGGGATCGAGGACAAGCTTAAATATCCCAGCCGAAACGAGTTCAAGCAAATCAAGATTAGTAATGCGGGAGTGCTGTGCTAATCCAAAAAGCTGCTCAACAGATTGCAATGAATAATGCAAAAAATAAATTTATAAAAAAATTAAGAAAGTTTTATTAAAGGCCATAATTAAAGCCAATTAGTAATATAGAATCAGATCAAGATGATCAATACTGAGTTAGTCGGCCACATTGCAGCGTTTTTAACTACCAGCGCATTTTTAGTGCAGGCAATTAAATCATTTCGTACTAAAGATCTTTCGGGAATTTCATTGGGCATGTATTTTATTTTTGCCCTTGGGGTTGCCTTATGGCTAAGCTATGGCATTGCCCTTAACAATTGGCCGTTGATTTTAGCGAATAGTTTCACTCTGACATTTGCGCTTTGTATATTAATCATGAAAATTAAGCAAAACTCTATAGCAAAAAAATTAGATTATGTCAGAAACAATATTAATCGTGAGGGCTAAAATAGTAGTATTGAAAAAAAACGCAAGAACACAGTGAACTAAACCAATGCGACGTAAGTGGCTACTTAAAAAGCAAACGTCAGCTGTTTGCGCTGAAGTGCCAATTACGCAAGAAAAATATAAAAAATCACCATAATCAGGTAAGGGAGTCCCAGGAAAAATAAGCCCTTCTTGAATCTGACCATCGCCAGTAGATAAATAAAAATAATGAGCGTAGTAAAGGGCAAAAATAAATTGAATAAAGACCCAAGTCGCAATAATGGTAGAAACCGTTAAAGCAATATGCCAGAGACGAGAAATGCCATGAATTTCAGTAATAGAAGCGAGCTCAAAAATAACAGCAACAATTGTAGTAATTGTGGCAATTATTGTTAATACTAAAACTAGATATTGGCCCTCATCCTCTACTAAAGCTTGGGCACGAATCGTAGCATGATTAGAGCTAAACATTAAATGAATAATGAATAAAACGAAAAGCCAAGCGGAAATATTCCAGCCAATAATAAATCGAGAAATTAGGTCTAACCCCAAAGCAGTTGGCAAAAAAAAGGCAACGGTAAGACCAACAACAAAAGCTACAACAAGCCGTATTCTGGCCTGAATGAATTGTTTAAAAGAATTTACTATGGTTAGCATGAAATTAAAATTTTGCTTAGGCTATAAATGAGAATCACTATACTTAAGAAATGATTAAACCACAAAGCACGGCAACCATTGCTTTTAGTTTTTTGCTATTAATTAGCACTCTTGTTTCTGGCCAAACTACAACCATAGCAGTTGCAGCTAATCTTAAGGATGCATTTAAAAGCATTGTTGAGGCTAATCCAACATTTAAAAAAGAAGAAATAAAAATTATTTATGGCTCATCAGGAAATTTCACTACCCAAATCATTAATGGCGCACCATTTAATTTATTTATTTCTGCTGATGAACAATATCCTCTCGAATTATTTAATCATGGCAAAACAGTTGACCAAGGTAAAATTTATGCCTATGGAAAAATTGTATTAGTATCAAAAAATTCTTCGGGATTAAAGCCGGCTAACAATAGGCAAGAGTTAATCAAGTTAATTAATCAAGCTAATAAAATTGCTATCGCTAAACCTGAACTTGCACCTTACGGCAGAGCAGCCGTAGAATATTTAAAGGCAATGGGGGTTTGGGATCAAGCAAAAGAAAAATTGGTATTTGCTGATAACGTCGCCTTAGCAGCAATGTATGTAATGACAGGGGCGGCCGACATAGGCATAACAGCCCTTTCATTAGCGCTGTCACCCGCAATGAAAACGGAAACTCAATTTATTGTTATACCCGAACAACTATATGCGCCAATTAGGCAGCGTATGGTATTAATTAAAAATCCAACGCCGTCGGCTAAAGAGCTATATCACTATTTACAAAGCACAAAAGCCCAAGGCTTTTTTATACAGTTTGGATATACAGTGCCCTAAGCACAATGCATCCGTAGAGCACAGCAAGCAAGAGAAGTCGGGCTTAATGGTTACCTTCAGCATGCCCTGCAATTTTTTCTGACAGGGCAAATAACACACCAGTAAATAGAAACACGACATGCAAGCCAATTTGCCAAGCTAGATCAACCTTATCAGCAGTTTCAATCTCTAAAAATGCAGCCAAGAGATTAATACCTGATAGCGCAACAATAGAGCCAATTAATTTCAGTTTTAAGCTCGCAAAATCGACGCCGCCCATCCATTTGGGCCGATCGGAACTACGTCTAGCAACACCAATAACAGAGACAAAATTTTCATAGCCAGAAAAAATGACTAAGAGCAGTAAATTAGCCAACAGGGTTTTATCAACCAAGGAAAGTACGCCCGTTAAAAATTTAGCTTCAGAGTCTGCCCAAAAATTTAATGCAAAATGTTGAAATTCATGTAAAAACTTGATGGCCACTAAAATCAAAGTAAGTACCAAAAAAAGGTAAAAAATTGATAATATCCAACGGCTATTAAAAATAAATTTTTCGATTATATTTTCAAGTGAAAATACTGTATCATTTTCATCAGCATTATTATTTTCAAGATTGTGGTTAGACATTTTTTCCCCTTTGTCGAATTTACCCCTGTTAAACCATTAAATAGGTATATCGGTTTATTCTAACCCTTTTATCAAATAAAAATTGTGGGACTTGTACCAAGCTATATGACAAGCTATAAAATAAGCAGATTCAGCACTAGTACCCCATACACATTAGTTTTTATATCTAAAGAAGATTATTTTGGCAAGTGTTAAAAGTTGTTTAGAGCAAAAATCAGGAGCCATTATTTCAGCTCAACCCAATGCATCTGTTAATGAGGCTTTGTTATTAAAGCGCGATAACCGAGTTCGTGCAGGGCTCGTAATTGAGGGCAAGAGTTTATTGGGCTTTATCTCCCAAGGAGATTGTGCAATTAAAGTTTTATTATCTGAATTAAATCCAAAAACAACGATGATTCAAGAAATCATGAGCAAAAATCTAATTACCGTTAGTTTGAGCGATAGCCCTAACGCATTTAATAAATGGGTATGCTAATTATCATTTCGAGGCCAATACACAGTTTGGGATAAGTAAAACAGCATTTTTAATATCCCCTTTAACTATTTCATTAATATGCGGAGTAGAACAATCATAAGTTTTATTAGCGTATTTTGGAAGGCTCTCGGCAGCAAATTTTACGATACTAATGGCGTGTGCTACGCCCACAGGAATGACATCTTTTTTAAGATCTTCGACATAGTCTTTAAATATCCCAGGCGATAATTTGTTTAATTGATTTTTATGAATTTTATAAAGTTGGGAGTTAGGGCCCGCTGGCATAGTAATTGCAATTGCGCCCGGCTTTGCGTCTTTAGCGGTATATGGGCTAACTGTGCCACACATATTTTCCCCGGCAATAATAAGGGGTTGTTGGGAGCCTGGACATGAAGCTAATGCACCTAGAGATAAGGTCAGCATAAAAATACATAAAAAATAATTTTTCAAAGCTAGCTCCGATAAAAATTGTAAAAGGGGTGCGGAAGGCAAAGACATTGATACTAGACTAATTTAATTTTAATCAGACCTTACTATAGCGCCAAAATTGGGATTTAAGCAAGATACTAAAAATTTCCATAAAATATAAAAAATACCTTACAAAATAGCTCAATTTACGCATAGCCCAAAAAATGAAAATTGCCACAAGACCTTTGCTAGCCCTAATATGGTTTATCTGCCTACCAGCAACATCTTTCGCACAAAATTTTGATCATCAGGTGAAAGTAAATGTGAGTAATACTGGCGATATCTTTGAAATTAATGCTAGCTTTAAGACACCTCTGAATAACTGTGATGCATTTCGCTATTTAACTGATTATGAGGCCGCAAAAAAAATCCCTGGCGTATTAGATTCGGTAGTAACGCGTAAATCAGACACACTTGCGGTTGTCAATCGCACAATTAAAGAATCTATTTTATTTTTTTCAGTTACCATTAAAACTACGATCGAGTATAACGAGCTACCGTTTATAGGTTCAGACTTTAAGCAAATTGCTGGTGATGCCAAAATGTTTAAAGGGTCTTGGCGTTTAAAGCAAGATGAAACCGGCACGAGTTTTATCTATCGTAGCTTTATCGAGCCCAATACCATCGTGCCTAATTTTATTATTAGTAGTTATATTAAAAATGAGTTACAACAGCAATTTGTAGAAATTGCTAAACAGGCCGTGACAAATAATTCTAAAAATTATTTGGCTTGTAATTAGGCTGTTAAAAACTCAAGTGACTACCCTGAGGTTGAGTTTTGTGGTAATTCAGCAGCCGGCGTAGCCTCAGGAGCTTCAGCAGCCGGCGTAGCCTCAGCAACAGCCGCAGCTTCAACCATAGGCACTGCAGCAGCACTGGCAACATTTGTAGCCGCAGTCACCGCGGCTGCAGCTGCAGCTAGCGTAGCAGCCGACGGCTTTTGCTTAGCAAGCGCACGAACGAGCTTATTTTTGTCTTTAGGTTTAGTTGACGATTCAATCAACTTTGTTAATTGCGCATGATTTAGTGGTCCTAAGCGTGGTTTCCCAGTTTTAGTGAGCATAGAATCATTTTTTCTTGTTCTTTGATTTTGTCCAACAGCCATAAAAAAAGCCCTCAATAATATTAGCGATGGCTTAAGAAAGGCTAGCTTGGAAAGTTAGGCTTGATTAATCCCCCCATGGGGGCACAGGATGGTGATCTCAGGCGAGAATAATAGCATTTAGTGGGCTACTTCAAGGAAAATAGACTAATGTATAAATTAATTGCCTTTGACGCATATGGCACCCTATTCGATGTTTATTCGGTTGGTCAGCTAGCTGAGGCAATTTATCCCGCAAAAGGTAAGCAGCTTACAGAGCTATGGCGCGAGCGGCAAATTGAATATACCCGCTTAGTCACCATTAGCGATCCCAACCCAACTGGCAGCCAATATTACTTATCGTTTTGGGAAATTACTGCACGGGCCTTACGCTATAGTTGCAAACACTTTGGCCTGCTGCTATCGCCCGAAAATGAAAAGAAGTTAATGAGCCAGTATGCAAAATTAGCAGCATTTACCGAAAGTGAAGGGGTGCTAAAGGGCATTCAAGCCGCAGGCATCAAAAGTGCAATACTTTCTAATGGCAACCAACAGATGCTGACAACTGTGGTAGCGGCAAATCAGTTAACCCCTTATTTAGATAAAATTGTTTCAGTTGAAGATGTCAGGCAATTTAAAACAGCGCCCCAAACTTACGGGCTTTTACTAGATCAATTTCAAGTGGCAAAGCAGGAGGTCTTATTTGTATCTAGTAATGCATGGGACGTGGTGGGCGCTGGGTGGTTTGGGTTTGACACCTTTTGGGTGAATCGCCAAGCGCTACCCTTTGAAGAAATTGGCCTCCAACCTACTTATGAAGCTAGCGCATTAATAGACCTATTACAAAAAATAGCCTGAACAATATATTTTATATACTGCACCAATCCTAATTGCGGGCCTATTCCATGTTTGAAGCTATTCAACCGATAATCTTAGTGGCCCTTGGCGGTGCCGTTGGTTCGGTTTGTCGTTATAAATTATCTAGCTTTGTGCTTCATCAAACAATTAATTGGCGCTTTCCCTTGGGCACTTTTTTAGTCAATGTAATCGGCTGTTTAATTATTGGGGTTTTAGCCGGGCTTATTCTAAAATTTGAAATGTTTTCATCTCAATCGCGTTTATTATTAATTACTGGAGTCATGGGCGGTTTTACAACATTTTCTGCTTTTGGACTTGAAACATTTTATTTAATTCGCGAGAAAGAATTTTTAGTTGCAGGTAGTTATGTATTTGGGAGCGTAGTGATTGGCCTTGTGGCTTTATGGATTGGATTCGCGCTAGTTTCCAGCCGGAGTTAGTCAAGTTTACCCATTTGATTGGCAATGATTAGTAATGCAATTGAAACACAGCCCAATAAAAAGAAAGCCAACTGGTGCAAAATTGCTGTACCGATCACCGTCATTAAAATAGTCCAGCCAATGGAGAGCTTCGCCTTATTGCTCAATTTTTTCATCTGATGCCTTTATTAATTAAATTAGAGTAAGCTTGCGCCCATTAGCACAATAATACTATTCATCATGATGGTATAGAAAAGGATATAAATGAAGCAATTAATCGTTGTAATTTGTGCGTGTGGCATATGCGCTCTGGGGCTTGGGGCTTGTGCCAATATTGTTACCAATGCATCTAACCCCAACCAAGTAACCCTCATTAGTAGCGGCACCGAATCGATGGAGAGATTAACTCAACAAGCTAATGCGTATTGTCAACAATATGGTAAAAAAGCTTCATTTAAAGAAAATGATAGCCAGTTTATTAATATTTTTAATTGCAATTAATTTAAGTAGATTACCTTTAGGCTTGAATACTAAAAATTATTTACTAAGTAAATTAAATTAATTACGTGATACATAAAACATACGATTACATTATTGTCGGCGCTGGAAGTGCTGGTTGCTTGTTGGCAAAACGCTTAAGTGAAAATGCTGCAAAAACAGTTTTATTATTAGAGGCGGGAAAAAAAGACGATTACCTCTGGATACATATACCAGTAGGTTATTTATATTGCATTGATAACCCCCGCACCGATTGGCGTTTTCGTACTTCGCCAGACTCAGGCTTAAATGGCCGCAGCTTAATTTATCCCCGCGGAAAAGTATTTGGCGGCTCATCTTCGATTAACGGCATGATTTATATGCGTGGTCAGTCTGAAGATTATGACTCATGGGCACAAGAAACTGGCGATACTGCATGGGGTTGGGAGGCTGCCCTAAAAAGATACAAAGTATTTGAAGATTACTTTGCTGGTCAAAATAACTGGCATGGGGTTGGTGGCGAATGGCGAGTAGAGCAGCAACGTTTGCACTGGCCAATCTTAGAGGTATTTAAAAAAGCAGCTCAAGAGCAAGGCATTCCGGCAAGTGAAGACTTTAATCGTGGCGATAATTTTGGGGTTGGCTATTTTGATGTCAATCAAAAAGCAGGTTGGCGCTTAAATACGGCCCGAGCATTTTTAAAAGGCGCAGCCAAAAGAAAAAATCTGCATATTATTTCTCAAGCTTTAGTACAAAAAATTATTATTAATCCAAATACTAAACATTGTGAGGGCGTGCAATTTATACATAATCATATTTTACAAACCGTAGCTTGTACACAGGAAACCATCTTATGCGCTGGCGCAATTGGTAGTGTGCAAATTTTAGAGCGCTCTGGCATTGGTGCCGCTCACCATCTACAACAATTAGGAATTCCAGTTCAAGTAGATTTGCCGGGGGTTGGTGAAAATTTACAAGATCATTTGCAGTTACGGATGATTTATAAAATTAAAGGTCTTAGAACCCTCAATACCAAAGCTAAATCGATTTGGGGTAAGGCGTTGATTGGGCTAGAGTATCTCTTCAAGCGCACTGGCCCAATGGCCATGGCACCATCGCAACTCGGCGCCTTTGCCTATAGCTCTCCCGAGCAAAAGCGGGCTAATTTGGAATATCATGTACAGCCTTTATCACTCGAAAAATTTGGCGAAAATTTACATGACTTTAATGCGTTTACAGCAAGCGTATGTAATTTAAGGCCCAGCTCTAGAGGAAGCGTTCACATCAGTTCAACTAATTGCAATGCAGCGCCAGTAATTACTACCAATTACTTATCAACCCCAGAAGACTGCAAGGTTGCAGCAGAATCTTTAGTATTAACTAGAAAAATTGTAGCTAGTAAGGCTTTTCAAGCATTTCATCCCGAAGAATATAAGCCTGGCACACAATTCCAAAGTAATGCTGAGTTAATTAGCGCAGCGCGCGATATTGGCACAACTATTTTTCATCCCGTGGGTACTTGCAAAATGGGGATAAAAGAGGACCCACAAGCCGTTTTAGATGCCGAGCTAAGGGTTCATGGCATTTTCAACTTGCGCATTGCCGATGCCTCGGCAATGCCCTTTATCACCTCTGGCAATACAGCGGCGCCTACAATGATGATTGCCGAACGTCTAGCCGAGTTGCTTCAAAAAAAATCATCCAATGGGTAATGAAAAATTACCGCTGAGCCATTTTCTTTTAGCATTAGCAGTGGTGGCGGTTTGGGGAAGTAATTTTGTGGTGATTAAGCTTGCCCTCTTTAATTTACCGCCTTTGTTATTTGCTGCCCTACGGTTTACCTTTGCCTTATTACCAGCAATCCTTTTTTTACCCAAGCCAAAGGTCTCCTGGCTTAACTTGGCTGCATATGGATTTTTTATTGGTGTAGGTCAATTTGGTCTTTTATATATTGCAGTACAAAGCCATATTTCGGCTGGATTATCTTCTGTAGTAGTGCAAAGCCAAGCATTTTTTACAATTGGCTTGGCTATGTATTTTGCGCGAGAGCGAATTGCCCAATTTCAACTCATTGCTTTGTTAGTTTGTTTAATAGGCTTGGGCATTATTGCTGGGCATACTGATCAAAATACCGATTTTTTAGGCCTAGCCTTAGTCTTAATTGGCGCATTATCTTGGGGGCTTGGAAATACGGTGAGTCGCAATGCAGGTAAAGTCAATATGCTTTCTTATGTCGTTTGGTCGAGCATCTTCAGCGTTATCCCGTTAATTATTTTATCGATGGTATTTGAGGGGTGGGATTTAATTGAGGCCAGTTTAGCCGGACTTAACGGCCCCTTATGGGCAGCTATCCTATGGCAGTCTTGGGGCAATACTTTATTTGGGTTTGCAGCTTGGGCTTGGCTTCTAGCCCGCCACCCAGCAGCAGTGGTTGCGCCTATCTCATTGTTAGTACCAATTTTAGGAGTCGGTTCAGCTGCAATTTTCTTGAGTGAGCCTTTACCGTTATGGAAAATAACGGCAGCTACCTTAGTTATTGCTGGGTTAGGAATAAATATGTATTGGCCCATCTTCAAGGCCAGACTTCAGGGGCGCATGTAATTAATGCGATGCTTATTGGGGTGACTTTATCTG
>Ga0208942_1000304_pt1 | contig 21321 bp, 18 predicted proteins | sample GreLakmeSU08MSRF_FD_187704 | JGI IMG/M metagenome (GOLD analysis project Ga0208942, IMG submission 187704) | Freshwater lentic microbial communities from great Laurentian Lakes, MI, USA - Great Lakes metaG SU08MSRF (SPAdes) | ecosystem: Environmental > Aquatic > Freshwater > Lake | place: Great... | reverse complement strand
AGTATAAAGCAAAAGCATATTCTCTTTGAGAGATGATAAAAAATGCTCACTACGACTTAGCTAAGTTTTAAAACAGCAATTAATTTATAACAATGACCAACGAAGAAATAAAAGAATACATCCCTACCCTTGCACCTGCTGCCACATTTGATGAAACAGGTGAATGGTTAAATGTAATCGTATCCGCTGAAGAATTAAAACCTTTGATGTCTGCATTGCGCAATGGCAAAATGCAAATGAACTATTTGTTTTGTTTGACCTGTGTTGATTTTAAAACACATTTAAACATGGTGTATCATTTATCGGCTACAACACACCGTCAAAGCATCGTGATCAAAGCAAATTTGAATCGCGAACAACCAGTGATTGAAACCGTTTGTGATATTTGGAGTACCGCTGAATTTTTAGAACGCGAAGTATTTGAAATGTTTGGCGTGCATTTTACGAATCATCCTGATTTACGAAAATTAATATTGGAGGACGACTTCAAAGGATATCCCTTAAGAAAAGATTTTGAAGATCCTATCAACATGATAAAATTATAATAGGCACATGTACAATCAAACTGAAATAATAAAAGATACAAGTGAATTAGGTGCTGATGGAGAACTTGTCATCAATATGGGGCCACAACATCCTGCTACGCATGGGGTGTTGCATTTGGTGGTTACCTTAAATGGTGAAACCATTAAGAAAATCGAACCCCACTTAGGTTATATCCATCGTTCCATTGAAAAAATGTGCGAGAGTTTAACTTATCGTCAATTTATTTATGTAACCAGTCGAATGGATTACTTGTCATCGCATATTAATAATTTAGGCTGCGCTTTACTCATTGAAAAGGGAATACAAATTGAAGTGCCTGATCGTGCAAAATATATACGCGTTATTTTGAGTGAATTAACGCGAATTGCATCTCATGAATTGTGGTTGGGTGCTATGGCGATGGACTTAGGTGCATTTACACCTTTCTTTTATGCATTCAGAGAAAGAGAAATGATTACCGATATTATGGAAGATACTTGCGGCGCAAGATTAACCATGAATTATATTGTTCCAGGCGGATTGATGTATGACCTACATCCTGATTTTCAAAAAAAGGTAAAGGCATTCATTACCCAATTCAAATCTAAGGTAACTGAATACGAAGATTTAGTCACCAATAATATCATATTCCAAAGCAGAACCAAAGGTGTTGGAATTCTAAGCGCAGAAGATGCTATTTCTTATGGTTGCACAGGACCAGTAGCACGCGCAAGTGGGGTAAGCTGTGATATTCGAAAAATTTATCCCTACGAAGTGTATGATAAAGTAGAATTTGATGAAGTATTGGAAACTGCAGGTGATTCCTTTGCACGTTACATGGTACGTGTTAAAGAAATGAATCAATCTATTCGCATCATTGAACAATTAATTGACAATATTCCAGAAGGTGATTTTGTAGGTAAAACAAAAAACGTTTTGAAATTACCGAAGGGTGAATTTTATACAAGGGTGGAAACTGCCCGTGGTGAATTTGGGGTGTACATAGTGAGTGAGGGAGGAACCACCCCACACAGAATTAAATTCAGGTCGCCCGGTTTTTCAAATTTATCAGTATTAAATCATATAGCTGTTGGAGGTAAGATTGGTGATTTAATGGCGAGCATGGGTACATTAGATTTAGTGATACCAGATATTGATAGATAAGAAATAGATAGAATTGTTTGTTATATAAAAACAGTAACGCATGTTTAGTTTAGAAGGAATTACAACCAGTGTTCAAGATTGGTTATTGATGAAGTTTGATCCCACGATGGCATTGGCTATTGAATGTGTGATTGTAATTTTATTATCCATTAGTTTATTTGCCATACTAGGTTTGGTATTGGTATTAATGGAGCGAAAAGTGGCAGCACATATACAAATACGACTTGGGCCGAATCGTGTTGGACCCGGCGGTATGTTTCAAACAGTGGCAGATACCTTAAAATTAATCATGAAAGAAGGTTTGGTGCCCGACAAGGCAGATAAATTTTTATTTAACCTGGCTCCTTTTGTTGTAATGATGGTGGGTATGTTATTATTAGCGCCAATTGCTTTTGCGAAAAATTTTCAAATTTGGGATATCAATATTGGGGTACTTTATATTAGTTCCGTTTCTTCCTTATCTGTGATCGGTATTTTAATGGCAGGCTGGGCGAGTAATAATAAATATTCTTTATTAGGTGCGATGCGCAGCGGCGCTCAAATTGTGAGTTATGAATTATCTGCAGGATTTGCAGTGTTAACCATTGTGGTTTTAACTGGCAGCTTGCAACTTTCTGAAATTGTCGACGCACAACAAAATGGTTGGTGGATTTTTAAAGGTCATATTCCTGCAGTCATAGCATTTGTATTATACATTATTGCAGTTACTGCCGAAACTAATCGTGCACCCTTTGATTTAGCGGAAGCTGAATCAGAATTAACAGCAGGTTTTCATACGGAATATTCTGGTATGCGTTTTGCCTTGTTCTTTTTAGCAGAATACATTAACATATTTATTGTTTGCGCGATTGGTGCTACTTTATTCTTTGGCGGATGGATGCCATTACATATTGGCAATTGGGAAGCTTTCAATCACATCATGGATTATATCCCTTCCTCGGTTTGGTTTATGGGAAAAACATTTTTTCTCATCTTTTTAATCATGTGGTTCAGATGGACCTTCCCAAGATTACGCGTTGATCAATTATTGAATTTAGAATGGAAATATTTATTACCGATAAGTTTGTTCAACCTATTATTAGTAGCAGTCATTGCTATTTTAGGTTGGCATTTTTAACATTAAATGAATTAGAAACATGTTTTTGAAAGAATATATAACAGATGTTGTGACCGGCGTAACCTCCTTATTAAAAGGCATGCGCAAAACAGGTTATTACTTTACACATCCCAAGGAAATTATAACTGAGCAATATCCGGACAACCGTGCGACCTTATTACTGTCGGACCGATTCAAGGGCGAAGTAGTAATGCCACATGATGCCAACAATGAACATACTTGTACGGGTTGTACTGCTTGTGAGTTGGCTTGTCCAAATGGCACCATTAAAGTGGTGACCAAGTTTGAAACCTCCCCTGAAGGAAAAAAGAAAAAAGCAATTGACACATTGGTATATCGTCTTGAATTATGCACCATGTGTAATTTATGTATTGTTGCTTGTCCAAGTGATGCTATTAAAATGGCGCCCAATTTTGAACACAGTGTATTTGATAGAACCAAATTAACCAAAGTATTAAATCAACCAGGATCTAAAATAAGGGAGGGAATAGAATAATGAATACATCAACTATTATATTTTACGCTATTGCCGCACTCATATTGGGCGCCGCAATTTTAGCAGTGACATCACTTAAAATATTTCGTTCTGCTATCTGGTTATTATTTTCATTGGTAGGTATTGCTGCACTTTATTTTTGGATGCAAGTGGAATTTATTGCTGCCATACAAATTGTGGTGTATGTAGGTGGTATTGTGGTGTTAATTATTTTTTCGATATTCTTAACACAGCAATCAGGAAAGGAAATGGCCAAGCCTGCCACGGGTAAAATGATATTTTCTGCACTCGCTGCTTTATTTGGTACTGGATTCACTTTTAATTTAATCAATCATTACGGATTCAATAATATTTCAGCAGCCCCCTTTCTTCCTAGTGTGGATGAAATTGGCATGCAAATGCTAAGCACCACTTCACATGGTTTTATTTTACCGTTTGAAGTAGTGAGTATGTTATTATTAGCCGCGATGGTGGGCTGTATTGTTATTGCGATGAAACCTACTGAAGCAAATATTGTTCACTTAAACAAAAAAGAGGATTAATACCATGAACGAAGTACCCTTAACCCATATCCTTTTTGTAAGCACTGCCCTATTTTTTATAGGTATGTATGGTTTGTTTACCAGAAGAAATATTATCACCATGCTCATGTCCATTGAGCTCATGTTAAATAGCGTGAATATTAATTTTGTCGCATTTAATAAATACTTATTCCCTGATAAATTAGATGGTTTGTTTTTTTCTTTGTTTATCATCACCATTGCAGCTGCTGAAGCAGCCGTGGCCATTGCCATTATCATTAATTTATATCGTAGTCACCAATCCATTGATGTAGACGATGCCACTGAAATGAAATTTTAATTATTATGTCAAACTACTTATATATACTTTGGATTCCATTATTACCACTTGCTACTTTTGTGGTATTGGGCTTGTTCGGACGCAAGTACTTTGCTAAAAGCGCAGGCATTATTGGAACAGCCTCCTTGCTTACCGCTACCATCCTTTCCTTTGTGGCTGCTAAGCAATACTTTTTTGTAGACGGAAAAGTAAACGGGGTGTATCAAAAAATAATCGCATTAAAATATACTTGGTTGCAATTCAGCCCCAATGTATCCATTGATATGGGCATTATCATAGATCCCATTTCAGTGATGATGCTGATTGTGGTGACTTCGGTTTCCTTGATGGTGCATGTATTTAGCTTGGGCTACATGAAAGGGGAAGAAAGATTTGCAACTTATTATGCGTTCTTGTCTTTATTTACTTTCTCCATGCTGGGATTAATATTATCCGTTAATATTTTTCAGGTGTACATGTTCTGGGAATTAGTGGGGGTATCCAGCTTTTTATTAATTGGCTACTACTTTAACAAACCATCTGCAGTGGCTGCTTCTAAAAAAGCATTCATTGTAACGCGCTTCGCTGATTTAGGTTTTTTAATTGGTATATTAATTATGGGCTTTTACGGAGGCACTTTAGATATTGGATTATTGATTGAAAAATTAACATCGACGCAGTCCCCTGAATTTTTAAGTATGACAAGTGCCAGCTTTTTAGGCGCAAGTATGCTTACCTGGGGTTTAACCTTAATATTTATGGGTGGTGCAGGAAAATCGGCGATGTTTCCTTTGCATATTTGGTTACCTGATGCTATGGAAGGTCCAACGCCAGTATCTGCATTAATTCACGCAGCAACCATGGTTGTCGCAGGGGTTTATTTAGTGGCTCGATTGTTCCCTATATTTTCCATGGACGAAACAGCCTTAACCATCGTTACTTATGTGGGTGCATTCTCCGCCTTACTTGCTGCAGTGATTGCTTGTACACAAACAGATATCAAACGTGTACTCGCTTATTCTACGATGTCGCAGATTGGCTATATGATGTTTGCATTAGGCATTTCAAAAAATGGCAGTGAAGCAGGATTGGGATATATGGCTTCCATGTTTCATTTATTTACCCATGCCTTTTTCAAGAGTTTATTATTCTTAGGCGCCGGCGCCGTGATACATATGGTACACAGTAATGAAATGAAAGATATGGGCGGCTTAAGAAAATCAATGCCCATTACCCATGCTGCTTTTTTAATTGCTTGCTTAGCGATTGCAGGTATCCCTCCTTTTGCAGGATTTTTTAGTAAGGAAGAAATTTTAACAGCTGCATTTCATGAGAATAAATTGATTTACGGTGTGGCTTTGTTCACTGCAGCACTAACCAGCTTTTATATGTTCCGTTTGTATTTTAATATTTTTTGGAGCAAGGATGCGGTTGCAAAAGCGAATCATGACCATGGACACGCGCATGATGATGCACATGATCATGGCGAAGGCACTTGGAGCATGAAATTACCATTACTTATTTTAACAGCCTGTGCGATAGGTGTTGGATTTATTCCTTTCTCCCAATTCATCACTTCAGATGGATTAGCATTAGAAACGCATATTGATTTGGTATTCTCCATTGCCCCAGTTACATTATCTGTCATTGCAATATTAATAGCTGCTAATTTTTACAAAACCCAGAATGCAAAATCAGATAAAGCGGTTGCCCTATTTGGTGGTTTTTACAGAGCGGCTTACAAAAAGTTTTATGTAGATGAATTGTATTTGTTTATCACTAAAAAAATTGTATTTCCATTAATCGGACAACCTATTGCTTGGGCAGATCGCAATATTTTAGATGGCTTTATGTTGTTATTAGCAAATACTACCGCAAAAACTTCAGGGGCAATTAAAGGATTCCAATCAGGTAAAGTACAAAACTATGCATTGTACTTTTTTGGAGGGGTCATTGCTTTATCAATTTTATTTATTTATATCTGGAAATAACTTATTCATATGAACTTATCATTACTCATCTTATTGCCCCTGCTCACTGCTTTACTCATTTTATTGAGTAAAAATTTAGCGCAAATAAGAACTATTGGATTGGCAGGATCAATAGCACAATTAGGCGCGGCTGGATGGTTATTGAAATTATATATGGATCAGCGTGCAGCTGGCAACACCGCAACCTACTTATTTGAAACGAATGTCGTTTGGTTTAAAGCATTAAATATTAATTACCATATTGGTATAGATGGCATTGCACTAGCCATGATATTATTAAGCTCTTTAATCGTGGTTGCAGGCATACTTGTTTCCTGGACCATGGAGAAGCTGAGCAAAGAATATTTCTTCTTACTCGTTTTATTAAGCATGGGTGCTTATGGATTTTTTATCTCTTTGGATTTATTCACTTTGTTTTTCTTTTTAGAAGTAGCCGTTATCCCTAAGTTTTTATTAATTGGTATTTGGGGAAGTGGTAAAAAAGAAAACAGTGCCATGAAGCTTGCTTTAATGTTAATGGCAGGTTCGGCATTGGTATTTGTAGGTTTAATGGGTATTTATTATAACACGCATACATTTGATATGGTTGAAATTGGCCAAATGGGTATTTCATTAGGCGTTCAAAAATTCTTTTTCCCATTTGTATTTTTAGGCTTTGGTATATTTGCCGCTTTATTTCCTTTTCACACTTGGGTACCCGATGGACACGCATCTGCACCAACGGCAGCTTCAATGTTTTTAGCAGGCATCTCTATGAAACTAGGTGGCTATGGTTGTTTACGCATGGCAGCATTAATGCCTGATGCAGCACATAGTTATTCTTGGATCATTATTTTATTGGCCACGATCGCTATCATCTATGGCGCATTCGCTACCATGATGCAAACCGATTTAAAATATATCAATGCCTATTCCTCCATCAGTCACTGCGGATTTGTGATATTAGGAATTGGCATGTTGAATAAAACTTCCATTAATGGTGCAGTGATTCAAATGGTATCTCACGGATTAATGACGGCCTTATTCTTCGCTGCTATTGGTATGATTTATTCCAGAACCCATACCAGGATGGTTGCGCAATTAGGTGGTTTATTAAAAGTAATGCCCTTTATATCTACGGTATTTGTGATTGCAGGTTTATGTTCCCTAGGCTTACCCGGCTTCAGTGGATTTGTGGCGGAGATGACAGTGTTTATGGGCTCCTGGCAAAACCCAGATGGCGTATATCGTATCGCTACTGTGATATCAGCAGCATCAATTGTAGTGACAGCAGTATATATATTACGCGCGACAGGCAGAACAATTATGGGCCCCATCTCAGACGAGCACGCCCTTTTAGGGGATGCTACCTGGAACGAAAAATTTGCAGCAGGTTTGTTAATAGTAGGCATATTAATTATTGGTTTGGCGCCGTTTTTGATTAACCAATTAATTATGCCTAGCACCGAGTTTTTAATGATCAATATTGACAAAGCCATTACCCTTAAATAATTAGAATAATGCTATCTAACATTTTTATATTACTCAGACAGGAACTAATACTAAGCTTACTTATTTTTTTATTGCTATTTATTAAAATAGGGAAAGAAAGAAGCAATGAAACTGTTTTGAACCTCATTAATATTTTATTATTCATCAACCTAGCTGCAGGCTTTTTTGGCATGAGTGAAGGAGGCGCATTTAATGGCATGTTTACAACCAACGCTTTAATTGTACTAGAAAAAAACATTTTAAACCTAGCGATACTTTTAATTTCCATGCAATCCTACGCATGGCTGAAACATCACAAGCAAGTCGCTGAATTTTATTTACTAATATTCACTTCCTTACTTGGAATGTTCTTTATGATTTCAAGTGGCAACATGTTAATGTTTTATTTAGGACTTGAAATGAGTACTATTCCATTAGCCGCTGCAGCCAACTTCGATTTGGCCAAAAGAAAGTCATCCGAAGCAGCAATGAAATTAATATTATCCTCGGCTTTCTCTTCGGGTATATTATTAATGGGTATTTCTTTTTTATATGGCACGAGTGGTACATTAAGCTTTGACATATTAACAGCACATATCAGTAAGGATCCAATGCAATTGTTTGGATTCATTTTATTGGTATCTGGTTTTGCATTTAAAATATCGGCAGTGCCATTTCACCTTTGGACCGCTGATGTTTACGAAGGTTCACCCGTTGCTGTCACCGCTTTTTTATCGGTAGTGTCAAAAGCAGCCGTATTATTTACTTTCACTACTATTTTATATAAAGTGTTCACGCCTATTGCTACCGTATGGTATGGCGTATTGGTGGTGTTGTCCGTGGCTACTATTTTAATTGGAAATTTATTCGCATTAAGACAGGATAATTTCAAGCGCTTTCTTGCCTTTTCATCCATAGCACAGGTGGGTTTTATTTTAATTGGTATTTCAGGTAGTTCTCAAAGCGGATCTGCTTCATTAGTTTACTTTGTTTTAATTTATGTGTTTTCTAATTTAGCCGCCTTTGGTGTAGTTTCCCTGGTGAGTGCTTTAACAGGAAAAGAAAATATTTCAGACTTTAAAGGGTTTTATAAAACCAATCCTTTTTTATCTTGGGTTTTAACCATCGCTTTATTTTCATTAGCTGGGGTACCACCTACTGCAGGCTTTTTTGGTAAATTATTTTTAATGATGGCTGGTGCCGCTAAGGAAAATTACGGACTGATTACTTTTGCTGCATTAAATATGGTGATATCCTTTTTCTATTATTTAAAAGTGGTGAAGGCGATATTCATGGAAGAAAATGAGCAACCCATTCAAAAATTAAGCGTTCCAGGTATTACAAAGTTGGCAATGTATATATGTGTAGCAGGAATAATTATTACTGGACTGGCTAGTATCGTTTATGATTATATTTATTCACTAAGTATTGGCTTGTAAAAAAATAGTTGATTATGGCAATTAATAAGAACCACGAATTTGAAGATTTAGATAGTATTAAATGTGCGATTGTTGAAAAAAATGCAAGTCCGGAACGCGTCGCATTTTTGAAGCAATTATTGGAATTGAATAAATACCAAGTAGTGGTAGTGGGAAGCCCTGCCCCTAAAGCAGCGCCGACAGCACCAACGCCTGCACCATCAGCTACAAATGCGGAAGGAGATTTAACGACACCAGCACCCGCACCCCCAGTTCCTGAAGCGCCAGCGGCGCCTACCACATTTACAGTGGGGGTGACTGATTTAACTTTTAATGCAACCAATGCAATTTTTGGTCGTCTATTAAAAACCGAGAACGGCACCATCGTTACCCTTGCCTATTGGCAAGAAAAGGAAGCGGTTTCCAACGATGAAGTGCCCTATTTTGATCAGTTCAAATAACTCCTTTTGTACTTATAATTTTACTCCTTCTTTAGTTTACTTCGTTTAAATAATAAGAATACACCGCTAGTAATAAGAAATAAAAAAATATTTACTGAATTAGTACATTGCTATTTCATCACGGAACAGATTGTGCTCAAACAAAAACCCCAAGCAAAGCTTGGGGTTTTCTATTCATAGCATTTAAATACTTACTGTATTTGAATCAGCTAATTACTTTTTTACTTGAACTTTTTTATGCAGGTCATCTAGCTTACTGGTATATAAGCTACGACCATGTGTACCTAAAATAATTTCATTATCTCTAGGATGAATCACGATATCGTGAATAGGCACCGCGTTAGGTAGGCCTTTACTCCATCCCATGGAACTTGTTCCACCATCGGTACTTACATATAAGCCACCATCCGTACCCACATATAACACTTGGCTTGAAATATTATCTTCGGTAATTACATTGACTGCTTCTAATGGCAAATCCTTCATTATTTGTTTCCAAGTTGTACCATAATCATCACTTACATACACATAAGCATTAAAATGATCGTTACGATATCCGTTCAATGTCGCATAAACGCGTGATTCACTATACGCACTTGCCAATACCCTGCTCACATATAAACCTTTCGGCAATTTTGCACTTAATAAAGTAAAAGTATAACCACCATCTTTTGAAATGTGAATCATGCCGTCATCTGTTCCTACATAAATTAAACCAAAACGGAATGGACTCTCGCTCATGGTTGTTAAGGTACCATAAGGAACATCGCCTTGTGCTGGGTTAGAAGTTAATTCAGTACTTAATGTTACTAAACTATCTCCTTTACTCATAGAGCGGTGAAATTTATTGCTTCCATAATAAAAAACATCTTGGTTATGCTTACTTAGTAAAATAGGTGTTTGCCAGTTGAATCTAAATGCGGGCTCTCCTAAATTACGTAATGGTCTGATAAACTTTCGCTCCTTAGTAGTTAAATTTTGTCTTGAATACGCACCATATTGAGAACCACTGTAAATAGTTTTATTGTCTCTGGTATCTACCTGTACTTGCATACCATCCCCTCCATTTAACATGGTATAAGGATTATGCCCACTATCAAACCAATCGAAGCTTTCTCTTGTTTGGCTTGAGCCCATCCAAGTACCATTATCTTGTAATCCACCATAAACATTATAAGGCTTAGCCATATCAAAATTTATATTATAAAATTGACCCACCGGAGGTGTATTTGCCTTAAACCAATGATCCCCATTATCATAAGTAATATTACAACCACCATCATTACCAATAATCATATGACTATCCTTCGCGCCATTCATCCAAACGTAATGATGATCAGAGTGTACATTTTCTTTGCCAATTTCTTTAAATGTTTTACCACCATCCGAACTTAATAAAACACCAACACCAGTTATTGCAATTTTATCTGCATTGGTAGGGCTTATAAATACTTTACCAAAGTAGTAACCATAAGTACTATACAAATTAATTGGCTTGGTATTTGTTTTTTTCCATGTTGCTCCTGCGTCCTCACTACGAAATACTTCAGCTCCAATAATCGGTGTTTCAAATAAAGCAGTGTTCGCATCATATAAATAATCCCATATACAAGAAGGTAATAATTTGCCCGACTTTACATCTTCCTTGATACCAGCTACCGTGTATTTCATTGGTAAGCCATTACGAGGTGAACGAATAAAAGTGGTGAACTTACGATCATCTAAAGCTAAAAATTGGTCTAGCGTTAAATCTTTAAAATCACGCAATGCATATCGAGTGGTGTCACTATATCTTTTTATTGTTGTATCAGATTGCTGGGCATTATTGTCAACAATCGCATAAACAATAGATGGATTTTCAGGATAAACTGCAATACCAATTCTGCCGACACCTTCGCCAGTAGGAAAGCCTGAAGCAGCTGTTGAAGCTAAAGTCCAACTGTCTCCGCCATTGGTACTTTTATAAATACCACTTGTTTTACCCGCCTCAACAAAATTAGAAGCAGAACGTGTTTTATACCACATGGCTGCATATAAGTTATTCGGATTTTTAGGATCAACATCTATATCAATACCGCTTGTATTCGCATCAATGTATAAAGTTTGTTTCCATGTTTTACCACCATCTGCCGTTTTATATATACCGCGTTCTTTATTTTCTGAATATAAATGACCCAAAGCGGCTACCCATGCAACGTTAGGATCATTAGGTGATAATTGTACTTTTCCAATATGGTGTGATTCAGGTAACCCTAGATAATTCCAAGTTTTGCCATTATTGTCAGATTTATAAACGCCAATACCAGCGTAGGAAGAACGACTACTATTAGCCTCCCCTGTTCCCACCCAAATGATTTTATTTTTCCAGTTCACTGCAATATCACCAATATTCAAAGTCGCAGTTGAATCAAAAACAGGTTTAAAACTTTGTCCATTATTAATGGTATGCCAAACACCACCAGTGGCATAAGCAACGTAAAACTCAGTAGGATCACTCGAATTAACATCAATATCAACAACACGACCGCTCATTACCGAAGGCCCAATGTTTTGAAAGGATGTATTATTAACTGTAGAATTTGCCAAAAGAAGTGATTTTTGTTCGTTACTCTTAAGGCGATCTGTCGCAGAACTAGGTTTAGGTTGCGCAAAAGCGACTAAACCCATTAATAAGAAGATGTGTAGAAAAATTGCTTTCATGTATCGTGTATTTGTAAATAAATATAAGGACTTTTTAAAAGTAGGACCGCCAAAAATGATAAGCGTCAACTTTAAAATAAAATGCTTTGTAATATAAATTACAAAGCATTGATTATCAATTCATTGATTCCGATAAAGGGGAGGTAAGTCACAGATCAACTTCCTCTAGAACCGCCTGTTTTAATTGGTTTTTTGGCCGCGCCAGTCGATTTTGTGTTGGCTTTAGCGATAAATTTCGAACTTCCACCTTGTACTGTAGCCTTTGTTGTATTGGTGGAATTTTTTGCTGCGATTTTTTTATTAATAGCAAATCCCATAGTCGTTATTTTAGAATATAAATATAATTAAAAAAAGACAATAAACATATCTTTGAAAAAATAATTTTTAATAAAGTGAGTACTATTAAATCATTAATGAATCAATGGGGGAAAGAACATACGCCATTTGTTTTTTTACTTGATTTTGAATTAAAGAAACCAATGTGTTGGAAATGGTCTGACACAGAAAATATTTTTGAATTTAATTTTGACGGAGTAACGAATCAAAAAAAGGCGAATACCCCAAATAATAATATTGTTTCTTCCGATTTTGAATTTAACAAAGTACCCATTTCCTTTGAAGACTATAAAAATAAATTCGATCAAATAAAAAAAGAAATCGAACTTGGAAATAGTTTTTTAGTGAACCTCACTGCAAAAACCAAGATAACCTCAAATTATACCATTGGAGAAATTTTTAATAAGGCCAATGCAAAATATACTTGCTACCTAAAAGATGAATTTGTATGTTTTTCGCCAGAGACTTTTGTAAAAATAAAAGAAGGTAAAATATACTCCTATCCAATGAAAGGGACCATTAATGCAAGCATACCAGATGCAAAAAATATACTATTAAACGATCCCAAGGAAATTTCAGAACATGCCACCATGGTAGATTTGATAAGAAATGATTTAAGTAGGGTATCAAAGAATGTGAAAGTAAATAAATATAGATATTACGAAGAAATTGTGACGCAGGATGGTAACCTAGGTCAAGTAAGTTCGGAAATCATGGGCGAATTAGCCGTTAATTACCATGAAAAAATTGGAGATATTCTTTTTGATTTGTTACCAGCAGGGTCCATCTCCGGTGCACCCAAACAAAAAACGGTCAACATTATTGCTGCTGCCGAAAATGAAGACAGAGGCTATTACACAGGTATTGCCGGTTATTATGACGGAAAAAATTTAGACAGCACTGTTTTAATCCGCTATTTACAAAATGATGGTTATTATCGCAGTGGGGGTGGTATTACCTGTAATAGTGATGCCCTTAATGAATACCAAGAAATGATAGACAAAGTATATGTACCCCTTTTTTGAAACCATACGATATGTAAACGGGATACTTGAAAATTTATCCTACCATCAAGCTCGAATCAATCGAACGTTGCGTGCATTGGGCGGAAATACACCCATCCAACTTGATAAAATACACATCGAAGGCAATGTTGAAAAGGATATTGTTTATAAAATAAAGTGCTTGTATAATTTAGAAGGCGCATTTCATATTGAAAAAGAAATTTACAATAAAAAAACAATTCAAACTGTTTCCATTCATCAAGCTGCACAAGAAGAATATCAGTTTAAATACACCAATCGCAGCTGGCTGAATGAAGCATTGAAAAATGCAGGAACAGATGAAATGATTATTGTACAAAACAATATGATCAAGGACGGCAATTACGCTAATTTGGTTTTTTTTAACGGGAGTGAATGGCATACGCCTTTACATCCCCTACTCTTAGGCACGCATCGCGCTAGGCTCATTGATGAAAATAAAATTACCGAAAAAGTTATTACCCTTAGTGATTTAGCCAACTACACAACATTAAAGTATATTAATGCAATGATGCTTTGGGAGGAATCTCCCGAAATTGAAGTAGGACAATTAGTTCATTCCTGATTTACAGAAAACTGTTTTGTAAAATAAATACTGCAGCACCGCTTAAAAATCCTATCAAAGCGATCCAGCTTATATTTTTAAGGTACCAGAAAAAGTCTATTTTTTCCATCCCCATTATAGCAACCCCTGCCGCAGATCCAATGATTAAAATAGAGCCCCCTGTTCCAGCAGTATAAGCAATTAATTCCCAAAAATAATGATCCGTAGGATAAGTTTGAAGGCTATACATATTTTGCAAAGCAGCAACTAATGGCACATTATCAAAAACAGCAGACAGCATACCAATACTAATCGCTACACCATTTATACTACCCATTACATCATTTAAATACTGCGCCATCTTTGGCAAAACACCTACGTATTGTAATGAACTCACACTCATTAAAATCCCAAAGAAAAATAAAATACTAGGTGTATCAATTTTTCGTAATGCATGGTTCACGGAAAGTAGCCCCTTTTCTGATTCGTGTTTTTTATTATGAATAACCTCCGTGATTACCCACATAACTCCTAAGCAAAAAAGCATACCCATATACGGGGGCAAGTGCGTTAATGTTTTAAAAACAGGTACAAATAATAAACATACAATCCCAGCTACAAATATGAAATTTCGCTCCTTAGCATTTGTCGTAAAATTCAAACTAGGGGCTGCTTCATTTTTAAAAATGATCCGTCCTTTGATGGTGTAATTAATAATAATAGCGGGTAACGCCATGCAAATAAAACTTGCAAAAAAACTTTGTTTTATTATGTTCAAGGCAGTGACTTGACCCCCAATCCACAACATGGTTGTTGTTACATCGCCAATGGGACTAAAAGCACCACCTGCATTAGCTGATATGACCACTAAGCCCAATAACCGCCATTTTGTTTTTTGATCCGCTACTAATTTATTTAAAATAGAAGCCATGACAATAGTGGTGGTCAAATTATCCAAAACAGCAGATAGAAAGAAGGTGATTAACCCAATAAGCCAAATCAGTTTGGTTTTATCTGTTGTTTTTATCCGGTCTACAATATTTTGAAATCCATCATGCGCATCAATTAATTCCACAATCGTCATTGCCCCTAAAAGAAAAAATAGTATCTCACTAATTTCACTTAAATGATGCGACAAAGCTTCTAATACAATATTTTTTTCAGGGGTGTCAAAAATGATTAAAATCCAACACAGAACTGCCGTAACTAGTGCAACGGCCGATTTATTTATTTTTAATACGCCCTCGAATGTAATTGCCAAATAACCAATAAAAAAAACAAGCAGCAACCCTAAAATCATTTTAATTGATTTAAATGAAGCAAAATAAATACCAAATAAAGGTAGTAATTATAAATTGATAAACGCTTTGTTCCGTCAGCGAGGTCAAGGATAATTGGCCTAAAATAAGAATAGTAAAATCCAAAAATCAGAAAACCGATATGGAGTGATTGTGTAATTAGCTAAAGGCTGATTCCTAAGGAATTTTGACAGTTTTTACGACTAAAATAAAGAATTGTGATAAATAATAATGCTAAGCATAACTGAAGTAAATGAGTACCCATTTTTTGACTATTTTTAAATTTGACAAAAAATAGGGGCATTGGTTTATTCCATGTTCCTATTTTCAATAAAATCAGCCATGGTGATAAATTCAGCCTGCTTTTTTAGGTCATTCAGTAAACGGTATAGCTTATCAAGTAGCTCATTATCAGACCCTTTTGTGGTATATTTTGGCAAACCATAGGCATTGATATTTGTAAACTCCCATGGATGAAAATATAGGCTCAAATAGCCATCTTTTCTTAAGGTTTGTAAAGCCAAACTAAGATACAAGGCATATGGAAAATTTTTAAAGCTCAACCAAAATAAGGGGATTCTAAAATTTGGGCTCACGGAGGCAGGAACCCTGATCATTTCTTCCTCTTTGTAAAGCGTTCGAGGCTTGTTAAAATTATTGTACCTGCCAGGAAGCCAGGTGGGATGCATGGAGGCATCATATTGGTAGCCCGCCTCTTGAATATCCTTCATTGGAACTTGTCGCATCCTAGGCATTCTTAAGCCTGTAATGGGCTTTTCAATGATCTCCGATAATTTTAACCTGGAGGATAATAAATGCGCTGTAGTGTAATTAGAATGAAAAAAAGTATGGGAAGCGATTTCATGCTTATCCGATAGTGTCTTAATGATATCAGGAAAATGATTAGCAAAATTGGCCGTGGTAAATAAAGTGGTCGTATAATTTTTATCATTTAAAATGGGCATTAAATTATCCAAACCTTTTTTACCAATTTCCATTTGGGTTTCAAGAGAAATATTAAAATTATACTCAAGGGGCATATCAAACTCCTCTACATCGAAACTTAGTAAAATTTTAGGCGTCATAAATTAGATGCTTTAATGATATAGTGCGGCCTATTTTTACTTTGAATAAATAGTTTGCTTAAATAAAATCCAATAATGCCTAAAATCATTAAATTTAATCCGCCAAAAAATGCAACAGTAGCAATCACTGAGGCCCAGCCATGAACTTCTGTACCCATATAGAATGTATAAATAATATAAGGAATATATAATAGGGACATACTAGCAAAAAACAAGCCTAAATACGCAGCAAAATACAATGGCTTGGTACTAAATGAGGTAAAGCCTTTAATACCAAAGCTTAACATCTTGTTATAGGTATATTTCGTAACACCGCTATAGCGTTTTTCTGCCTTATATTCAATACTGATTTGTTTGAACCCTATCCATTTTACTAAGCCTCGATAAAATAAATCAAACTCATTAAATGACTTTAAATAAGTAATGGCGCCACCACTGATTAACCTAAAATCGGCCGATCCTTCTTCAATGGAAATATCTGCAAACTTATTTACTAAATTATAAAATAATGTAGATGTTTTTGTTTTCAAATACCCTGTTTCCTCATGATCCACTCTATGTGTTCTTACAATTTCATATCCTAATTCATAGTTTCGAAGTAACTCATTGATTAAATGAGGAGGATGCTGCAGGTCACAATCCATCATAATAATTATATCGGCATTGGAAGCGTCCAACCCGGCTTTTAAAGCATTTTGATGTCCAAAATTTCTTGATAATTCAATAAACTTAACTTTAGGATCAGCACTTGCTAAGTATTTGATTTGACCTAGCGTGTCATCAGTACTTCCATCATCAACAAATAAAATTTCATACGCATAATTGCAGCCAGACAATGCTAATTCAATTTCATTATAAATTGGAATGATATTAGCATGCTCATTATGAGCAGGCAAAACTATATTAAGCTTTTTCATTGGGGAGATAACTTATTGTCAAATTGATTAAATAACAAATTATAACTAATTAACAGCCAAGCTAAAAAACAAGGCAGTGCTTTTAATGCAAATTTTACAACAATGGCTTGTAAAATTTTAGGGAATAAATCAGTGGGTGAAAAAACAGTAAATATAAGCACTAAAATAAGCAATACATAAATATGTAATGCTGGCTTTGGTGCATGCAAAACATACCAAATACTAAATCCAACTACTGCAATGACATAAGTGGGCGATTCAGCAGACGTACTAAAAATAACTAAGCCTATTAATAATTGTGCCAAATAAGTTAGTTGAAAACTGCTATTCCCCCATTTTGAAAAACGATACAAAGGCAGAAGCATCAATATGCCAGCAGGTATGATAAAATAAAAATTAGCTAAGTGATGAAAACCTGTGATTCTTTTAACAAGTCCCATTACTGAAATATCCTGCATGCCAGCATTCAAATAGGAATTAACATTTTCTGTATTTTTTTCCAATAATACATGAAACCAATCAATATAAGACTGGTATATAAATTCAGGGCTTGAAATAAACATGGGTAAACAAAACAAAATAATTGTCCATAAAATTAAATATCCAATTAATTTTTTATAATCTCTCGTGAAAAAAATAAATGGCAAAGCAACAACACCATATATTTTAATTAAGGTGGCAGCAACAATCAAAAAAGCAGCTAAACTTATGTGGTTATTTTTAATAGCTACATAAGATAATATGATCCAGCTGCATAGCATTGGATTAAATTGCAAATTTTGTATAGAAGTGAGTGTTTCAATTAAGGATATTAATAAAATAATATTTTTACCCCAAAAAGAGATGGGTAGCTTTCCAACTGCATAAAATAATAGGGAGACATTCAGCATCCCCCACAACAATAGCCCTAAATTATTAGGTAAAATGGCAAATGGTGCAATTAATACAGCAAATAAAGGACCATAATGGTTTTTGTCTACATATTGTTCTGGGTAAAACTGATATAAATTTTCTTGATGAAGTGTATGCCAAAATACCTGCTTAAAAATGAGATAATTGTTAATAAACGCGTCCCCCCGTAACCCTTCAATGATCAATGCAATGAAAGGCACCAAAAACCATAAAACAGTAATGAAATTTGGCTTTTTATTAAAATCGAATGTTTTCGAAAAAAACGCTTTCATACTTAAAATTAAGGAAAATAATATATAATAAAGATATTATATAGATGCTATTCTTAGCAAATAAAAAAAGGCCAAGTTCAATTAAGAACTTTGCCTTTTTTAGTATTTTAAACTAGCTCCTTATTAATACCCCGGATTTTGCTCAATTCGAGGACTTGAATTATCCAACATCCCTTGTGGAATGGGTCTTAGGTAATGTTTTGCTGCAATTTGTTGCGCGCCAGCCCTTCCCCAAGCGGTCCAACCATTGAATTTTGTTGCACGTTCAATTAATTTTCCAGTACGTTTTAATTGATACCAACGCTCATTACCTTCTCCTAAAAATTCACGACCATACTCATCCAATATCATATCAATATTGATAGTGGCAGGCGTTGCTCTATAGGAAGTGATATTCGTTAATGGATCTAGTACGTTGCCAGGATTAGTTGCACGATTAGGCGCTTTACCTTTATTGGTTCCTAAAGCCCTATCAAGTACAACATTGTAATAAACATCGGCTGTTCCTAATTTCGCACCTGTTGCGCCTTTAACGATTGCTTCAGCAGCCATTAAATATAATTCAGCAGAACGAAATAATGGATCATTGAATGTTGAATAACCATCACCATAAGTGATACCTGGCTGCCAGAACTTCCAAAACATTGGACCACCCCAACCTAAAGGATCTATAATTTGTTGTGTTGCTGTAGTTTTTCCTAACCAAAACAAATTCACTACATTTTGAACAGAATATTTCTTTGTTCCACCTGGTATATTAACCCCTAACATTTTCACATCATTCATAGCTACATTCCAAGGCAATACAATGGCATTCGTATCATTCGCAACATAGTTAAGTGTAAGTGCTTGTGGATATGGCTTATTGCTTGCAAATGAAACCGAACCCGCTAATGTCGCATAGGAAACACTATTAAATGTGCCCTCGTATCTAATATCCATTACAGGATCAAATAAACGATAAGCACCCCATGTTACGCTATGTGCTGGTAACCATCTGTTATAAGTACCTGTTCTAGCTTCCTGTGCAACATCATTGGGTCCACCACTAAAACGGGTATGTAAATCATTCCCAATGGTTCCATTGGACGTACTCAAATTCGCGTCACCATTATAAGCAGCTGGATTGGCATATTGTATTGCAAAAATAACTTCCTTGCTTGCATTAGCAATCGCTACAGAACTTGCTGCAGTTGCTGTTTCTTTTTTAGGATTTTTATTATGGATCGGCCATAAATTATTCCAGTTAGTTTCCATTGGATGTATACCAGATGCTATTACATCATCACATAATGCCAAGGCACTATTAAAATCAGTCGCGGTTCCGCCTAAGGCCCCATTAAAATTCCAACCTCTTGTTAAATAAACACGCGCTAATAAAAATTTAGCCGCATTTTTTGTAACTCTACCTGCTGCTGTTTGCGTTGTTGGTAATTTAGCGATTGCATCATTTAAATCAGTAATGATTTGTGCATAAATATCCTTTGAAGGAACTCTTACAACCGTCAAACTTGCATCCATTGTTTCTTTTAAAGGCATTGGAACATCACCCCATTGTTGTACAGCCCAAAATAATGACAAGGATCTTAAAAATTTAGCCTCACCTACTCTTGAATCTTTAACAGCATCAGTAATATTAACGACTGCTGGCGCACGCTCAATCGCTGCGTTACATCTGTTAATTTCTCTGTACAATAAATCCCATAATGATTGTAATTCACCTAAGGATGAGTTCATACCAATATCGTAAGTATCATATGAGCTTCCAGCTTGCGCTGTTTGAGCAGGAAATGCAAGCGTACCAAACCAACCGCTTTGCGCAAACATATCTGTTCCATTGAGGGTTGGAATACGCACTTGTGCAATATCCCTAAGTAAAGGATAACAAGAAGTAACTAGGGTTTCATATCCTGTTACTGTTGTATAATAATTATCCGTAGTTCTATTACTTGGATTAAACTCATCCAAGAACGTTTTTTTACAACCTGTAATAACCAAAGCTACTATTGCGATTGTAAGTAAATATCGAGTTGAAAATATTTTTTTCATAGTTGTGTAATTTAAAAATTGATGTTTTAGAATCCGATGTTTAAACCGACAGCATAAGTAATGGTTGGAACATCATCAATATAAGTAGATGAATTATATTCAGGATCAAGTCCATTATATTTGGACCATACCCCTGGATTAATAATTTGACCATATATTCTAATCCGCTCTATTTTTTTCTTAAGTACACTTGCTGGTACATTGTAACCTAAAGTGATATCAGAGAGTCTTAAAAAACTTGCAACTTCATAATTTCTTGCACCTCTATATGGTTGCGGAACGCCTGGTCCATAAAAATCATTGGTTGGATTATTCTTCGTCCAATAGTTCATCACCACATGGTTATATCTACTTCCAGTATAGTCAGCCATGGTACCTCCTAACATTGCGTTATTATACATGGTACCATTTCGATAATACAACAAGAATGACATATCAAAGTTTTTGTAAGTAAACCTGTTGGTCATACCCAAAATAAAATTAGGTAATTGTGTACCCAACCAAACACGGTCATCCTTGCCCGTTGAATTTGATATTACACCATCATTGTTGGTATCCTCCACTCTCACTGATCCTGGCATTTGACCATATGTTTTTGCCATGGTACTATCTTTTAATTGCCAGATACCTGCAAATTTATAATCAAACAATGACCTTACTGGCTTACCCACAAATAAGGAACT